>Ga0182018_10001058_pt1 | contig 33109 bp, 22 predicted proteins | sample 812P2MmetaG_FD_120490 | JGI IMG/M metagenome (GOLD analysis project Ga0182018, IMG submission 120490) | Permafrost microbial communities from Stordalen Mire, Sweden - 812P2M metaG | ecosystem: Environmental > Terrestrial > Soil > Wetlands > Permafrost | place: Sweden: Stordalen | collected...
CAGTTCCGTCGGCCAGCATCCCAGTGATCAAGGACAAGTGTCCGCCTGCAGAGTGGCCCGTCAAGACGATTCGATCGGTGTCGATGTTGTACTGTTTTGCGTTCCTGATGGCCCAGCGAAGAGCGCAGCGGCAGTCCTCGACGGCAGCGGGAGCGAGCGAAACGCTGGCCATGCGATATTCAACGTTAATCACATTCCAACCCATCTCCAGATACGGCAGAAAGAGAAGAGTAGCTCCAGTGCGATCGCCGAAAACCCAGCCACCTCCGTGGTAATAGATCAAAGTCGGAGCAGCCGTTTTGGCATCCTTTCGCTGCCACACGTCGAGTTTCAGCGTGTAATTATTCGCCACTCCATACGTGATGTCAGGTTGAATCCAATATTGCTCAGCGACCGTGGAAGCCCAGCGTGCCGTGTCGGAAAGTACTGTAATTCTGTCTTGAGAAAAAGCCGGGGAGGAACACAATGCACACAGCAGAAGAATGAGATAGAAAGCGAGCGCTGATTTCATGAGGCGTTAGCACCGGTAAGAACAAGAACTCGTGTTACGCGTTCGTGCGGACATAAGCCTTGATCGTCGCGCACCGCTGCCCTTCGGACTCACCGTGGGGCCGAATCACATAGTCGCCCACCGCAGCGGGAATAATAAAGGTTTCCGCGTAGTGGACAATGAGCGGCGGAAACTTCCCAGCCGGGCTCTCAACCACGGCATCGCGTCCTTCACACAGGTTCAGGACATTCACGCCGCCATTCGTAGAATGCTGCACGGGTCCGGTAAACCAATGCCGGCGAGTCTCGATAAATTCACGTTCGTGAAGTCCGGTGCGCTCTTCCTGCCATCCGGGGCCTTGGTCGACCGTTTCAATAGCGTTGACAAGATTTTTTTCGACCCAAGGGGTCGTCCGGTCCCACTGAATATTTCGAAACCCATGTTGCAGATGGATCGGGCGTGGAGTGCCGTCCAGGCCAAGGCGGCCCCAGTCCCACATTTTGAAGGTAAAGATGTAGGGAGTCGCGCTGATTTCAAGCACCATACTGTTCTTGCCCGAGCAGTGCGGCGTTCCGGCGGGAATCAGGAAGTGGTCGTGCTTCTTGGCGGGAAACCGGTTGACGTACTTGTCGGCGTCAAATTGAATCGTGCCCTCTTGCGCCTCGACCAGGTCGGCCATCATCTGGTTGGCGTCGATGTTCTCTTTCACTCCGAGAAACACACAGCCTCCGTCGCCCGCATCGAGCATGTAGTAGCTCTCATCCTGCGTGTAGTTCATTCCAAACTGTTGCTGAATGTATTCGGTCAGCGGATGCACCTGAAAAGAAAGATTGCCGCCATCCATGGTGTCGAGAAAATCGAAGCGGATGGGAAACTCGGTTCCAAAACGCGCATGCACCGCCTCGCCGAGGAGTTCATGGGGATGCTGGAAGACGAGGTTTATCGACGGAATCTCCACTTTTACGTCGCCAAAGCCGAGCAGCAGGCTGTTCTCTTCGGGCACACAATCGAAACACCACGCGTAGTTCTCCGCATCGCGTGGAAGGTCGCAAACCTCTTTCATCCACTGTCCGCCCCATGGTCCAGGATCGAATAAAGGCACCACGCGAAAAGGCCGATGGGCCGCAATCTTCAAACCTTGCAGATGCTGCGCGCCGGTGATCATCTTGGGGAGGTCGCGCTGATTGGTATCGAGCAGAAAATCGATTCTTGAAATCAGTGTTTTCTTCAAACGGTCGGCGACGCGCCAGTCGACAAAATATGCGCGCTTGTACTTTGCCTGCGGGCGTTCCGTGGAATTCTGCAAACCGAGGTTCGAAACTTCGTCAGCCCGCTGGCGCTGCTGGATCTCCCACCTTGCCATGTCGCAGTAAATGAGCAGGTCCCACTGCTCGGCGACAAGAGTTGCGCCCGTGCCGATTACGAGCGTGAGGCCCGATGCCTGGGCTAAACGAGTTCTTTGTTTTGCGAGTTCGCCCTCGTCTTTTCGTTCGTCGAGGAATTCGTGGAGCTCGTACTTGCCCATAAAGGCAAAGACCGGATCGTCGCCCAGATCGCGCGCGCAGAGTGATTCAATGGCGGCTTCGGGCAAGTAACATTCTTCGGCGCGCAACACCGTCTGCGGCTTGAGCGCGTCGACCAACTGCTTTTCAATTTCCTTTTCGAAGCAGCCGGGATAACACTCGACGCAAATCACGAAACGACCCGACGGGATGCTGGATTTCAAGCGCCGGGCAATCGCCGGCCAGCCTGTCTCGCAGTCAGCGCGCGAGGCGGAGACAGGAACGACGGGATATTTATCGTAGTTCGAGATGTATGGCTTCGACATTTAACCTCGAACTTGTGTCCTTCCAAAAATAAAGCGGCAACGATCGATTGTTGCCGCTGCATGACGATGGGCGCGAATTAGAAAATAAATTTCAGGGAGAATTGTGCCTGCCGGTTGGTGCCGCCGCCGATCTGAGTCGAGTCCGCGTCGGCGATAGTTTGGCCAGTGACCCCAAAATCAGAGTTAATCGATGGTGCCCCGTTGACTATCGTGCATTCCGCCGGCGTGGTTGCGGTGACGCTTTGGACAGAGTTGCATATCCCTCCACCGGGGTTCTCGAAATTCGGGTGGTTAAAGAGGTTGAAAATATCCGCCCGGAATTGCATCGTCAGCCAGTTAGTAATCGGAAAGTTCTTCATTCCAGAGAGGTCGAACTGGAAGTAGCCTGGCCCTCGCAGAGAGTTGCGCCCGACGTTTCCGAGTGTGACACCCGGAGTGCCTTCGTAGGTTGGTTCGACTTCGAAGGCATTGATGTTGTAGCTGGAATTTGGCCAACTATGATTCGGAAGCCATAACGGCTGACCCGGCACGTAGTCCGGCCGCACGGGATTGCCAAAAAACCCGCCCACGAGTGTGACATTAGTGGGCAGTCCTGAACGGGTTTGTAGAATACCCGAAGTTTTCCATCCGCCCAGCACTCCGCGAACCCAGGAACTGGAGCCTTTTAAATCCGGCAGACCGTAAACCACGCTGCCGGTCAGATTGCGGCGTACGTCCCAGTCTCCGCTGCCATGATCGATCTTGGGATTCATCGGACTCTCGAAACCGGGGCTAAAGACGTTGACCATATCGTCGAATTCGTGGGACCAGGTAAAGTTCGTTTCGAAGGTAAGGTTCCCCACGCTCCGCCGCAGTTTTACTTGCAGGGAGTTGTAATTCGAACCGAGGCCGTCAGCATCGATGTTTTCATTCGCAAAACCCGAAAGCGGACGAGCGTCGGTGAAGACGTTGGCTGGGTTAGCGTTAAGAGGGTAGAAATCGACGCCAGCCTGCATGTGGTGCGTGTTATTGGCCACGTAATTCACGGTCAGAATCGTGTTACGCGCAACTTCCTGCTCGATGCCGAACAACCAGTTGTTGGAGACCTGGTCTTTGGGATTTCGAGGAAATGCACTTACGTTTTGTGTGCCGGCGATCAGCGGAGGATTGGGGGAAGGATAATTGATCGAAAATGGCGGGTCAGCAAAAATCGCCTGGAAGACGTTGACGCTGTAACTGGAAAGCGCGGGTACGTTGGTGGTGGTGACAAAGTTAAAGTGCATCGGATTGTAGAAGACTCCGGCGTATCCGTGAATGACGGTTTTACCTTTGCCGAAGGGGTCCCAGGCGAAACCGACGCGAGGTGCTATGTCACCTTTCGGCGCAGTGTAGGCGGGCTGGTTGAGCGGCAGAAGCGACTGCGTGGCCACATCGAAATTCTGTCCCTGGCCAGGACCGGTGGCCCAGGTCGTGTTGTAGTCGTATCGCAATCCAAGATTCAGGGTAAGAGTCCTGGTCGCTTTCCAATCATCTTGCAAGTAGAAATCCCAATTGGTATTGCGGTTGCCGACGAAGTTCGGGTATCCGTTTTTTGCCAGAACGAAAACGCTATTGTTTACAAGGTCGCTGATGCTGCCGTAGTCGTAGGTTTGTTGCGGCCGCAGCCACTCGTTATTCCGATTGACGCGAATCTGCGTGCCGAAATTCAGGGTGTGTCTCCCGATGGTCTTGGACACATTGTCAAAAACCTCGATGTCAGTAAACGGGGTGATCTGATTGAAGGTATTTGGTCCGGGAAGCGAGCCGAGATCCGTGAAGAATCCGGCAAACCCAGCGAGTGGTTGAGGGGTATCCGAATTCGTGTTGGAATAAAAGCGGTTGAAGGCCACGCTGAACTCGTTCAGCAACGTCGAGTTGAAGGTGTGGGTCTCATCGAATTTTCCTAGCTGCGTTCTCAATGACTGGGGCGCCACCTGTCCCTCATTGGGGCCATAAGTATAGTTGGTTAAGGAATCGTTGATGTTGTAGCGGAAGAATACGCGATCCTTTTGCGAGAGGTTGTAATCGATTTTCACAGAACCGGTATTCTCGCTGACAATATTGGGCAGAGCGACTGGGTCATACACCATGTCCGAGCCCAACGCTGGATTGGGGTCTGGGAAGTTCAGGTTACCCACACACTGTGCCGGCGCCGGTATGGCGGTACAGCCAGCCGGCAGAGGCGCGAACTGCGCCAATACGGGCAGCATGGAGGGCACGAATTGCGCTCGGGCGGCCGCGCTCAGGGTATGGTTCAGCGCGTTGATGTTGGTGACGTGAGTGCGATCACCTTCGTAGTTCACAAAAAAGAAGAGCTTCCCCTTGACGATCGGACCGCCCAAATTGCCGCCGAATTGATTGAGCCTCAAAGGCGCGGGCCCCGTCGCAAAGTAGTCTTTCGCGTCCAGAGCATCATTGCGGAAGAATTCAAAAAGTTCGCCATGGTAGGAATTCGTTCCCGACTTGGTGATGATGTTCATCTGCGGACCGAGGGAATGGCCAGTTTCCGCCGTGTAGCCGCTATTGGCGTAGTCAATTTCCTGGATACTATCAACGCTGGCGCGCGTGATCCGCGCTCCTTCCTGACCTTCGGTATCCAAAAAGCCATTGATATCGCCGCGCATCGCACTCTGGCCGTCGAGGGTGATATTCAGTCCGGTGAAAATGTTGTCCAGTCCATTGACGCTGCCCTGGAAAAAGCCTGTAGAGCCGACTGATCCGGGACTAATCTCGAGGAAATCGCTGACGTCTCTTCCGTTAATCGGGAGATTGGCGATCTGGTTTGTATCCAAAGTTGTTCCAGCTGTGCTGGATGAGGTGTCAACACTGGTGAGCGTACCCGTGACCTCGATACTCTCCTGAGAGGAAGCCAATGGAAGCGAAAGATTCACGTTCACCGTGGCGCCGACGTTCAGCACGATGGTTTGGCTCTTCGCTCCCTTGAACCCAGTCGCCGTCGCGGAGACTACGTAGTTTCCATAGGGCACCGCAGAAGCAACGAACCTCCCGCTGCCGTCGGCCTGCAAAGTTCTCTGGATTGACGTCCCAGTGTTCACGATCGTGATGGCGGCATGGGGAACAACCGCGCCCGAAGGATCCGTCACGGTCCCAGTGATGGTGCCGATATCGAACTGGGCGAGTAGCGGCAGCGAGCCGAAACCGAGAAGTACCAGCAAGACGATCAAATGCAAGGCGAGTGTGGGCCAACTAATTTTCAAAAACTGCACATTTCGCGTCATGGCGAGGCTCCCGGATCCGTGAAGTTCACGTAGAAATAAAGAGTGTCTGAACCATCGGAATGCTAATGCCGCTCTTGAGCAATAGTCAACATTTTTCTTTCTTTTTATGCCATAAACGATACAAACTTTGTTTCTTTTTGAGTCAAGCGGTGTGTATTTTGGCCTGGGAAGGCTTCCGCCTGTCATTTAATTCATTAATTGATTGCTTTTGGGCGTTGCCGCTGCGATTCTCACCCCTGGGAGATGTCTGGCGCATGTTGTCCAGAATTGCCGTGCTCGTCGGGCTTAGCTTTGCGATCGTTTTACAAGGACACGGAGTTTCCGCCGCTCAATCCCCCGACACCTCAAGCCCGCCGCCTGGCCATTTCGTCGATGTCACGGAAAAGCTCGGCATTCACTTCCGCCAACAAGCTTCTGCAACCAGCAAGAAATACCTCCTGGAGACGATGGGCTCGGGCGTCGCCTTGTTCGATTACGATAATGACGGACGCCTGGATGTCTTTTTCGCCAATGGCGCGCGGCTCGACGATCCCACCCTGAAAGGCTCGATTCCCAGAAAAGACGGTCCGAAGTACTGGAACCGGCTCTATCATCAGAAACCTGATGGAACCTTCGAAGATGTGACGGAGCACGCGGGGCTTACGGGATACGGCTATTCCACGGGCGTTGCGGTTGGCGACTATGACAACGACGGATTCGAAGACCTCTATGTAGCCGGATACGGACGCAGTACGCTGTACCACAACAATGGTGACGGTACCTTCACAGACGTGACCGCGGCGGCGGGTGTCGGCGGCTCGGGCTGGATGACGAGTGCCGCCTGGGTGGACTACGACAACGACGGACGTCTTGACCTCGTCGTTGCGCGTTATATGCAGTGGGACTTTGACGATATTTTGTGCGGACGCCCCGGCAAAGACGGTTTTCGCTCCTATTGTCATCCCGATTTATTCAAACCGGAATCGATATTGTTGTTTCACAATGACGGCAATGGAAAGTTCACCGAGGTCTCGCATCAAGCTGGCATCGACAAACCCGGCAAGGGGCTGGGGTTAGCCATTGCCGACTACGACCACGATGGCTTCATGGACATCCTGCTGGCCAATGATTCAATGCCGGAATACTTGTTTCACAATCGTGGCAACGGAACCTTCGAGGAAGTTGGGCTGATTTCCGGAGCCGGACTCGATAGCAACGGCAACACCTTCGCCGGGATGGGCGTTGATTTTGAGGACTACAACAACGACGGCTGGCCCGATATCGTCATCACTAATCTCGCGCACCAGCGTTACGCGCTTTTCACGAATCTAAAGGATGGAACCTTTGACTATTCGACGACAGTCACGGGTCTGAGCACGATTTCGCTCCTGCATTCCGGCTGGGGTGTGCGTTTTATCGACTATGACAACGACGGCTGGAAGGACTTGTTCATCGTCCAGTCGCATGTGATCGATACGATCGAGATGTATGACCCGAATGTGCGTTACCGCGAACCACCTTTGCTCCTACACAACGAGCAGGGGAAGAAATTTGTGGATGTTTCAGCGCTTTCCGGAGATGTGTTCCGGCAGCAATGGGCCGCACGCGGGTTGGCAATCGGAGACATTAATAATGATGGCAAGGTGGACGCGGTCGTCACATCCAATGACGGGCCTGCGTGGATCCTGCTGAATGAGACAGAAACTGCGAACCATTGGATTATGCTGAACCTGGTGGGTGTGAAGAGCAACCGCGACGCCATCGGAGCGCAAGTAAGAATCTCTACTTCGGCGGGGGAACAATTTGCGACTGTGACTACCAGCAGCAGTTACCAGTCCTCGAGCGACAAGCGATTGCACTTCGGCTTGGGTGGTGCCACTTCCATCCGTGAGATCGAGATCCACTGGCCAAGCGGTATTCGTCAGGTTTTGCGGGATCAAACGGCAGACCGGATCGTAACGATTACTGAGCCGTCGAAGTAAATTGAAGGCCATGGCCAAGGTGCGGAATAAATTCTTATCCAGTGCCGTTGTGTTCCTCTCGATCCTGATGGCCGCAGCTCAGGATCCGCATCAGGGCTCCAACACGTCATTGTTGCAGGATGCCGCGCAGGCCATCACGGCTGGAAAACTGACTCGCGCTGAAGGCGATCTGCAGTCTGTCCTACGCGCCGCCCCGGATGACTATCGCGCTCTCGATCTGCTCGGAGTCGTCCGCATCCTTCAACACCGTGAATTGGAGGCCGAAAAACTCTTCCTGCGCGCCATTCGGAAAAAGCCCGACTTCGCAGCTGCGCGCGCCCACCTCGGCCTGCTCTACGTGCAACTGGGTCGTCCAGAGGAAGCGGTCCCTCAGTTACGCGAAGCCGTCCGCCTTGACCCAGTTCGTAGCGACGCCTCAGGCGCTCTGGTGCGCATCTTGCAGGATCAGGCACGCGCTGCATCTGCAGCGGGAGACTCCGAAAAAGCCCTGGCGTTTCTGATGGACGCCCGGAAATATGCGCCTGACAATCCGGATGTTAACTCCGAACTCGGAACCATTGCGCTGCAAATATCCTTGTGGCAAGACGCAGTTGAGGCCTTCCAGCGCACGTTGAAAATGCGCGCCGACGATCCGCTCGCTCTTTACAATCTGGGACGTGCCTTCCTGGGGCTGTCGCAGTTTGAAGACGCGCGCCAGCAGTTTGCCCGGTACGTCGCGGTGCGCCCGGACGATGCCTCCGGTCATTGTGCTCTGGGGATGACACTCGCCGCTCTGGAGCACGAGCCCGAGGCCCGGAGAGAATTTGAGCGATCTATCGCGCTGGCTCCGGCGCAAAGCGAATCGTACTTCCGGCTCGGGCTCATCGACCTCGATGCGAAGGATCTGGACGAGGCGGCCAGAAACCTCCACCAGGTATTGGCTCGTGAGCCGAAACATGCGGGCGCTCTGTCGGCTTTGGGACGAGTAGCCTTCGAACAGAAGCGTTACCCTGACGCGATCGATCTGCTGCAGCAGGCAATAGCCAGTGACGGATCCTCACGTGAGGCTCACTACTATCTCGGCTTGACGTTCGCCCGACTAGGGCGCAAGGAAGAAGCTGAAGCTCAACTCCAGGTTGCAACTCGGCTGGAGCACGACGAAGCCCAGCATCGCAGGACTCTGTTACGCATTCAGGATGGCGCTCTCACCGATTCGCATGACTCCCAGCCACAAAAGTGAATTGCGTCTTGCAGCGGCGGAAATATAACGCAAAATTTCGATGCGCGGAATGAAAAAAGCGCCGACCGTGCCCTACGCCTTGGCCGCCTCGTAATACTTGCCGTTGACTTCGGTGCCCATCACCGCAAAGCTGCTCTTCGAGGTGTCCAACGGATCCGTCTTGAAAGTGAAATCGATGCCAGGCACGCGAAATGTCGCTTCCAGTTGTGCGCTCGCCCTGAAACCTTCGAATCGGTATTGGCGCGCGGGGTCTTCATATTTTACCGGCTCCCCGGTTGTGGTAAACACAAGCTTGAAATCCATGAATGCTGGATTCGTCTCCGCGTCCATCGCTGGCCAGCGCGGCTGGTCGATGATGGGAACGTTGGACATCTGCAAGGTGGCAACTTTTTCGTCGCCGCCGAAGGTGATGCCGGCCGCCGGTACCGGCGTGACCCAATAGAGGCCTTCGGGAGAAATCGGTGGATGGAAATCGTGGATCTGGTTCGCGGGGACCGCCGGTCCCTTGAACACCGTAAGTCAGGTATGGGCGAAAGTAGCTTCATGCGCCTGGCGCGCTGCCCAGTATTCTCCGGACATGTAACTGTAGTCGGTCGTAGGCGTGCCCCACGCCAGACGGTTGCCTTGGTTGTCAGTGCCCATGCCCGTAAAACCGTTGCAGCGCGCCAACTTTCCCTTGAAGTGATAAATATTGGAAAGCTCTGTATTCGGCATCGGGCTCTGATTGTGATTGCCGTTTTTATCGAGCCACGGAATCGGATACGGGCAAGGTCCCCCGTTGGCCGGTGCGTGGTCCTGCGGAATCGGAGGCGCGCAAGTTTGTGGCACGGATTGCGCATAAAGCAGCGTGCGTGGCAACGACGCCACCAGCCCGGAGCCCAGACCGAACCTCAGCAGCCTGCGCCGGTCCAATTCGAGCCCGGAATAATTCGAGGAATGATCGTGATTCATGGGAACTCCTGAGATGAATTTTGATGCGTGAATTTTGATGCGCGGATTTTGATCCCCGCGGGAATCGTACCAGCCCGTCTCTGGCCAACTTCATACTTTATCTCTTCGCCAGTCTTCTTGTCGTCGCTACTTCTGTTCGGCCATATCTGCTACTCTGCTTTGGGAACTTTTATATCACGCTTTTTCCATCGAACTTTGTGACCAGGAGATCCGGACCCATGCCGTTCTGCAACATTGTCAGAGTTGGATTTGTTTTGATTGTTGGCTTTGCCCTGCCGCTCTCGATTTCTGCGGGCCCGAATAATGCGGGTCCGAATAATAAAGAGAAAACCGCGGCCGAGACTGACAAACCATCGTACGAAATGCCGCAGCCCGCCAAAGAAGAGATCGACTACACGATGTACCAGCGAATTCGCGACGAAGGCATCACCCATTCGCATGTCATGGATTACGCGTCAGCCCTGGCGGATGGCATCGGCCCGCGGCTTACCGGGTCTCCCAATGTGCGCAAGGCCAACGAGTGGACGCGCGATCAACTGAAGGCGATGGGTTGCAGCAACGCCCACCTTGAAGACTGGGGCGAGTTCGGCATGGGATGGCAGCAGCTCAACACCTGGGTGCGGATGACCTCGCCCGACACCGCGGTGTTCATCGCCCAGGCCGCACCCTGGTCGCCCGCGACCAGCGGCGCCGTAACCGGCCCTGCCATTTGGGTTCATATCGCCGACGATAAGGATTTCGACAAATACAAGGGCAAGGTGGCCGGAAAAATCGTTCTGCTCGGAGACATGCGCGACGTAAATCCGGTGGATAAGCCGCTGTTCACGCGCGAGGATGAGAAAGAACTCGCCAAGATCGCCGAGTATCCGCTGGAAAAACCTCGGTCGTTTGCGGATCGAGTGCCAGATTATGTCAAGCGCCGCACGTTACTGGAAAAGACCGGGAAGTTTCTCGCTGAGGAGCACGCTCTGGCGGTTGTCCTTCCCAGCCGCGACGGACGCGACAATGGCGGCTCCGGGGGCACGATTTTCGACGACGGAAGCCTGGGATGGTTCACCTACAAACGCGAACACGCGGATGCCCTGCCAGTCGTGATCATGGCCATCGAGAACTATGGACGCGTCTACCGTCTGCTCAAGGCAAATGTGCCGGTCAGCATGGAGATGAACGTTGACGTGAAATTCTTCGGCGACCATGAGCACGGCTTCGACACGATCGCTGAAATTCCTGGCACCGATCCCAAGCTGAAAGATGAAGTGGTAATGGTCGGCGGCCATCTCGATTCGTGGGCATCGGCAACGGGCGCGACCGACAATGGCGCGGGCACGGTGGTGGCGCTGGAAGTGATGCGGATTCTCAACACGCTGCAAGTCAAACCGCGGCGTACGATCCGCATTGGCCTGTGGACAGGCGAAGAGCAGGGACTGTTCGGCTCGGCCGGGTATGTGAAGCTGCATTTCGGATACGTGCCGCTCTCCACGGCTCCGGACGAGATCGGGAAGCCTGACTTTATGCGCAAGGCCGGTGGTCCGGTCGTGATCGAGCCCGAGCAGGCGAAAATCTCCGGCTACTTCAACCTGGATAATGGGACCGGCAAAATACTGGGAATTTACCTGCAGAAAAACGCCGCCGTCGGCCCCATCTTTGCGCAGTGGATGGAGCCGCTGAAAGATCTCGGTGTCACTACGATTTCCTTGCGCAACACCGGCGGCACTGACCATGAGTCGTTCGACGCTGTCGGGGTTCCGGGGTTCCAGTTCATTCAAGACACGATGGACTACTTCACGCGCACGCATCATTCGAACATGGACACTTACGAACGTTTGCAGCCTGCCGATCTGGCCCAGGCCGCGACCGTCGAAGCCATCTTCGTTTACAACACCGCGATGCGCGACCAGATGCTGCCGCGCAAGCCCATACCCCATCCGGAACTCGACGATCAGTTGCCGGCTCCGCTCAAGGTGATGCCGGGAGCCGTCGAGCCAGAGCCAGAACCTGCGGATAAGAGCAAGTAACGATTCTCGCTTGGAATAATCTTTTGCTTGATCTTCAAAAACATCCCACCACCGCCAAGCCAATTGCTGCGGCGCAAATCGCCACAATGCGATAAGCTTAAGAGTCAGCAATTTTACCGGTTAGGGGGTGATGAGCTATGGCAGAAATTCGACTGCAAGAGGGCGAGTCGTTGGAGAACGCCCTGCGCCGCTTCAAGCGCAAGGTCCAGACGGAAGACATTATTAAAGAAGTCAAGCGTCACTCCTACTACCTGAAACCGGGTGAGAGACGCCGGGTGAAGCAGGCTTTGGCGCAAAAGCGTGCGCGCAAGAAAATCCGCAAAGAACGCGAGTAGAACGCAAGTAGCAAGAACGCAAGTAGAACGACCGCGAGTAGCATGCGGAATCACAATAACCAGGAATGGAAACAGGGGTATCGCTTCGGCGATACCCTTTCTCATTTCTGGAACCTCACTGGTTGGGCGCAGCCGGCGTTACGTTCGCCGGCGGCTGACTCGTGGGGGGTTGGGCCGCGGTCGTCGCTGACATTTGCGCCGTTCGCAAAATGATCTGCTGTGGCGTGGGGAGTGTGGAGGCATCCCAGCCTCCGCCTAGCGCTTCGATCAGTTCTACACTGTCCACAATTTGCGTGATCCGCAGATCGACGGCTGTCTGCTGATTGCTAAACAGCGTGGTCTGCGCCGTAATCACGTTGAGATAGGGATCGATGCCCAAGCGATAGCGGTCCGTCGCCAGTTTCAGGCTGCGCTCGGCGGAAGTAATCGCCGTATCCTGCTCATGAATCTCCTGGGAAAGAACGCGCAAGGCTGCAAGGTTGTCCTCGACTTGTTGAAACGCGGTGAGGACCGTGTTGCGATAGTTGGCAACCGTCTCGTCATATTGTGCGCGATATTGTTCAACCGTCGCGCGGCGCAGGCCGCCATCGTAAATCGTCTCTGAGACCGCGGTGCCGATCGACCAGACGCGGCTCGGCCAACTCAACCAACTGGTGAAATTCGAGTTTTCAAACCCGGCTGCGGCGCTGAGCGTCACGGTCGGATAATAGGCGGCCACCGCGACACCGATCTGCGCGTTGGCCTGCGCCATCAGGCGCTCGTTGGCGGCGACATCCGGACGCCGCTCCAGCAGTTGCGAAGGTACGCCAATCGGAATCGCCGGCGGCGCGGTTTTCAATGCCAGCGCAGGAAGCGAGAACGAAGAAGCCGGTTTGCCAATCAGCAGCGCGACCGCGTGCTCGTATTGCGCCCGCAGAATGCCGAGGTTAGTGTCGAGCGCCTGGGTCGCTTCCAGCTGTGTTTCGGCCTGCGCTACCGATTCATCGGAATCAATGCCGGTCTCATACAGCGCCTTGGTTAATTTCAGCGACTCAGCATAAGCCTTTACCGTGTCATCCAGCAGATTCTTTAGTGAATCCTGCCCGCGCAGTTGGAAGTAATCGGCTGCCAGCTCGGCTTGCGCCGTCAGGCGCGTGTTCTCGAGGTCGGCGGCAGTAGCTTGCGCGTTCGCGACATTGGCGCGCACCAGGTTGCGCACACGGCCAAACAAGTCGGGCGTCCAGGAAGCGTCGAAAGGCAGAGAGAATTCATTGAACGTAGACCCGGTTGTTGCGCCGCTGTTCACATTCGTCGTGGTGCGCTGGCGAGTGGCCGTGGGGGCCGTCGAAAGCGTTGGAAAATATTGTGCGCGCGCCTCCCGCACCAGCGCGCGAGCCGCCATGAAGTTGGCGAACGCGGCGGCGACGTTTTGATTGGAGATACTGACCTGTTCCTCCAGCGTGTTCAGTTCCGGATCGCCGAAAATTTCCCACCACTTGCCATGCAGTGCGCTGTCCTGCGGTTGCGCCACTTTCCAGCCGTCCATTTTCTTCAGATCGTCGGGCGTGACCTCTTTGAATGTTCCCGGCGTATCCACCGAGGGCCGGCTGTATTTGGGTCCGACCACGCAGCCCTGTAACAGAAGCGCGCTCGAGAGAAGCGCGATCGCGGTCCGCATTTTCGTCGTTGCCTTCATCGGCGTTTCGAACTCCTTGCGCAGTTCGCCAGTTCTACGGCAAGCGCGCGTACCATTAAGATGTCATCCGAAGGACGGAAGTTCATGTTGCCCTTCGAGTTTTCCGTGAGCGCGAAGCCATCGCACCCGCATCCGGTCCAGCGAAAGATAGACAACTGGCGTAGTGTACAGCGTCAGCATCTGGCTCAAAAGCAATCCACCAATAATGGTGATCCCCAGGGGATTGCGCAGTTCCGAACCCGGCCCAGTGCCGAAGGCCAGCGGCAGGGCGCCAAAAAGAGCGGCCATGGTGGTCATCAGGATGGGACGGAAGCGCAGGATGCAGGCCTGAAAAATGGCGTCCCGCGGGCTTTTGCCCTCGTTGCGTTCGGCAGCCAGCGCAAAGTCGATCATCATGATGGCGTTTTTCTTGACGATCCCGATCAGCAGAATTACGCCGATGATCGCAGTCAAGCTGAGGTCTTTGTGAAAAATCATCAGCGCCAGCACCGCGCCAACCCCGGCCGAGGGTAGCGTCGAAAGAATCGTGATGGGGTGAACGTAGCTCTCGTAAAGAATCCCCAGCACGATATAGACGGCGGCCAGCGCGGTGACGAGGAGAAAGGGCAGCGTCGCCACGGTCGCCTTGAATGCCTGCAGCGTTCCCGAGAACATTCCGGTTACGGTGCTCGGCAAGCCGATCTTTTGCTCCATGCCCGTAATAGCCGCCACCGCCTGGCTCAGCGAAATACCGGGTGCAAGATTGAAGGAGATTGTAACCGAGGGATATTGCCCTTGGTGATTCACAGCCAGCGGCGCCGTCGCTGGCTCGTAATGAGCAATCGCGCTAAGTGGTACGACCTTCCCTTGCGATGCGCGGATATACACATCATTCAAACTCACCGGCGACTGCCAGAACTGGGGTTCGACCTCGAGCACGACGTGGTACTGGTTAATCGCCGTGTACATGGTTGAAACCTGGGCTTGGCCAAAGGCTTCGTACATGGAGTTGTCGAGCATCTCGGGCGTAATGCCGAGACGCGACGCAGTGGCGCGATCATAGGTCAACCTGGCCTGCAGACCGCTGTTTTGCTGGTCGGTATTGACATCGCGGAGCATCTTCAGTTTTCGCATCTGCTGCAGCAGCACCGGCCCCCACTCCACCAGGTTCTGCACACTATCGCTCTGGATCGTGTATTGATATTGCGCGCTGCTCGCCCGTCCGCCGATGCGCACATCCTGCCCGGCTTGCAGGAAGGTGTTGGCCCCGGTGATACCCAGAAGTTTCGGGCGCAGGCGGTCGATGATCTGGCTTGAGGTTGCATGGCGCTGGCTGAAGGGTTTCAGCCCCATAAAAATGAAACCGCCGTTGGTGGGGCCGCCGCCGCCCGTAAATGCCATGGCGTTGTCCACGGCCGGGTCCGTTTTCACTACGCTGACGATCCGCTGCACGGCTTTTTGCATTGCCTGAAACGAAACGTCTTGCGGTCCCTGAATGCCCCCGAACGCGAGGCCGTTATCCTGCTGCGGAAAGAATCCAAAAGGGATGACCCAGAAAAGGTAGATGTTGATGCCGATCGTGATCGCAAGAACAGTTAGCGTCAGGCCGGAGTGTTCGAGGACCCATCCCAAACTGCGCTCGTAGGCCCCCAGCACGGAATTAAAGGCGCGTTCGCTGGCGCGATAGGCTTTGCCGCGTTCCTCATCAGGAATGTGCTGGAGCAGGCGCGAGCACATCATCGGCGTAGTCGTCAGCGAGATCACCAGCGAGACCAGAATCGCCACCGACAACGTCACGGCGAACTCGCGGAACAACCGCCCCACAATACCCCCCATCATCAGGATGGGAATAAATACGGCGACGAGTGAGATGCTGATGGAGAGCACGGTGAAGCCGATTTCTTTGGCGCCCCTCAACGCCGCCTGCGCCGGCGCCATGCCCTGTTCAATGTAGCGGGTAATGTTTTCAATGACCACGATCGCATCGTCCACCACAAATCCCGTCGAAATGGTCAGCGCCATCAGCGAGAGATTGTCGATGCTGTAGTGACATAGGTACATCACGCCAAACGTTCCAATCAATGAGGCGGGAACGGCCACGCTCGGAATCAGGGTGGCGCGTACATTGCGCAAGAAAAGAAACACCACCAGGATGACCAGCGAAATCGAAATCATCAGTGAGCGCTCGACGTCGTGGACCGAAGCGCGAATGGTTTGCGTGCGGTCGAGCACAATTTCGGTATCGATGGCCGAAGGCACGGAGGCCCTGAGCGATGGAATAGCCGCGCGAATGCGGTCCACCGTCTCGATGATGTTGGCGCCGGGTTGACGATAAATAATGATGAGGACGGACGGCTTGCCGTTCACGTATCCGGCGGCGCGGATGTTTTCCGTGGAATCGTACACCTGCGCGATATCCGACAATTTGACCGCGGCGCCGTTGTGATAGCCCACCACCAGCGGCATATAATCGGCCGCTCTCAGCAGTTGGTCGTTGGTAGTAACGTCGGCCGACGTCGCCTCGTCCGTGATCTGGCCCTTGGGACTGTTCGCGTTCTGCTGGCTCAGCATCGAGGCCACATCCTGCAGGCCGAGACCATAACTATTGAGCTGCGTGGGGTTCACATCCACCCGCACTCCGGGCAGAGAACTGCCGCCCACGCTGACCTGCCCAACACCCTGCACCTGCGACAGCCGTTGCTGCATGATGGTCGAAGCTGCGTCGTACAGCGTGCCCTTGTCGTAGACACTCGACGTCAAACCCACAATCATGATCGGAGAATCTGCCGGGTTCCACTTGCGATACGTCGGATTGCTGGGGAGATTCGTAGGCAAGTAACTGCGTGCGGCGTTGATCGCAGCCTGAACATCGCGGGCCGCTCCGTCAATATTACGATTCAAATCAAACTGCAGCGTGATGCTGGTGGTGCCCAAAAAGCTGGACGAAGTCATCTCCGTGATGCCGGCAATTCTTCCGAACTGGCGCTCCAGCGGGGTCGCGATCGAAGATGCCATGATCTCCGGACTCGCTCCCGGCAAACTGGCGGAAATCGAGATCGTCGGAAAATCGACCTGCGGCAGCGCCGAGACCGGCAACTGCTGGAAGGCGACAGCTCCCGCCAGTATGATGGCCGCCGTGAGCAGCGTGGTCGCCACCGGTCTCTCAATGAATGGAGAAGAAAGACTCATCGTATTAGATCAAACTCAAACCCTCCGACCACTAGTCCGCCGGCATGCCTTCAAATCCGGCGTCATCGGCCCGGCGCGACGCGAAGCGATGCGCCAACTGATCGAAGAAAATGTAAATCACCGGAGTCGTGTAAAGCGTCAGCACCTGGCTCAGGATCAATCCGCCGACCATCGAAATGCCCAGCGGCCGCCGAAGTTCGGAGCCGATTCCAGTGCCCAGCGCCAGCGGCAATCCAGCCAGCAACGCTGCCATCGTGGTCATCATGATGGGACGAAAACGCAAAAGGCATGCTTCATAAATCGCTTCTTCGGCTCGCTTGCCCTCTTTGCGCTCCGCTTCGAGCGCGAAGTCGATCATCATGATTCCGTTCTTTTTCACAATGCCGATCAGCAGGATGATTCCTATGAGTGCGACGACGCTCAACTCCTGACCGCAAATCAGCAACGCCAGAATGGCGCCCACTCCGGCCGAGGGCAGCGTCGACAGGATCGTGATGGGATGAATGTAACTTTCATAGAGAACGCCGAGCACGATATACACCGTGATCAGTGCCGCGAGAATCAGCAGCGGCTCGTTGGATAACGAAGCCTGGAACGAAGCCGCCGTCCCTTGAAATGCTCCCTGCACGCTCAGCGGCATGTTGATTTCCCGTTGCGCCTTGTCGATCGCGTCGGTAGCTTCGCCGAGGGACGCGCCCGGCGCCAGGTTGAACGAGATCGTGACCACGGGAAACTGACCCTGGTGATTGACCGACAGCGGGCTGCTCTTGGTTTCGAAGTGAGTGAACGCGCTCAGTGGCACAGCGCCGCCATTCACCGAACTCACGGCGTTGGGGTTCGCTGAACCGGAACTGGTGCTGGTATTCGGCGAAGCCGAAGGACTTGCCGCAGCCGATGATGCGGAATTGCCGGAAGCCGTTGTCGACGTGACTGTCTGCGTGCTGTTGGCCGTGGTGAGCGCCGTGGGCGCCAGGGCCGAGCGAACGTAGATGTCCTGCAACTTGGCGGGGTTTTTCTGGAAATCCGGCGCGGTTTCAAGCACGATATGGTACTGATTTAATTGTGTGTACAAAGTGGAAACCTGCCGCTGCCCAAACGCGTCATAGAGCGCCTGGTCGATCGCTTGCGGCGTGATACCCATGCGCGAGGCCGTGACCCGGTCGATCAACAGCGACGCGGCGAGGCCGGAAGTTTGCTCGTCCGTGGCCAGGTCGCGAAGCTGCGGAATCGCTTTCAGCTTGCTCATCAACTCCGCGGTCCAGTGATTGAGTTCTGTCTGGTTCGGATCTTCGAGCGTGTACTGATACTGCGTGCGGCTCACGCGGTCTTCAACCGTGAGGTCTTGCACCGGTTGCATGTAGAGCGTAATGCCGTCGATCTTCTCCAGTTTTGACTGCAGCCGCCGGATCACAGCCGAGGCGTTGATTTTGCGATCTTCAAGCGGCTTCAAATTGATCTGGATGCGGCCGCTGTTCAAAGTCGTGTTCGTGCCGTCGATGCCGATAAACGAAGAAAGGCTCTCCACGGCCGGGTCCTGCAGGATCGCGTGGGTGAGTTCCTGCTGCCGTTCCGACATGGCGGTAAACGAAATGGATTGCGTGGCTTCAGAAATTCCTTGAATGATGCCCGTGTCCTGCACCGGAAAGAAGCCTTTGGGAACGATGACGTAGAGAATGATGGTGAGTACCAGCGTGCCGGCAGCGACCACCAAAGTCGCCGTCTGCCGCTTCAGCACCCACTTCAACGTTCTTCCGTAAAAGGCAATGATGCTCTCGAACGCACGCTCCGAAACGACATAGAAGCGGCTTGGCTTTCGCCCGTGAGTGCTCTTCAAAAGCCGCGAACACATCATGGGAGTCAACGTTAGCGAAACCACCGCCGAGACCAGAATGGTCACGCTGAGCGTGATGGCAAACTCGCGGAAAAGCCGCCCCACGATGTCGCCCATGAAGAGCAGAGGAATTAGCACTGCGATCAGCGAGATGGTCAGCGATACGATCGTGAACCCGATCTGCTCCGAGCCTTTGAGCGCGGCTTCGAGGGGTCGGTCTCCTTCTTCAATGAAGCGGATGATGTTCTCGATCATCACGATGGCGTCATCGACGACGAAGCCAGTCGAGATGGTGAGGGCCATCAGCGTGAGGTTGTTCAGGCTGAACCCCGCGAGATACATCACCCCGAACGTGCCCACGATCGAAAGTGGTACGGCGACGCTGGGAATAATGGTGGCGTAAACGTTCCGCAGGAAAAGAAAGATCACCATGACCACCAGCCCCACGGTGAGCATGAGTTCGAATTCCACGTCGGAAACCGAAGCACGGATCGTAGTCGTGCGATCGGTCAGCTCATCCACCTGGACCGCGGCGGGAAGATTGCTCTTCAGTGCGGGCAGCAGCTTCTTGATGCGGTCAACCACCTGAATGATGTTTGCGCCCGGCTGCCGCTGAATGTTGACGATCACCGCCGGCGTCTCGTTCATCCACGCCGCTTGACGGACGTTTTCCACGTCATCCTGCACCAGCGCCACGTCCGAAAGCTTCACCGGCGAGCCGTTGTGATAGGCAATGACGACTTTTTCAAAGTCCGATGCCGTCAGCAACTGGTCGTTGGACTGGATCTGGTAATCCTGTTGCGGCCCATCGAAGTTGCCGATGGCCTGGTCCAGGCTGGTCTGCTGCAATGCGGTCCGCACGTCCTCGAGGTTGATGCCATACGAAGAAAGCGCGGTCGGATTCACCCGCACGCGCACCGCTGGCTTCTGGCCTCCGCTGATGCTGACCAAGCCAACTCCCGGAAGCTGTGCGATTTTTTGCGCGAAGCGCGTATCCGCAAAGTCCTCAACCTGCGACAGCGGAATGGTCTTCGACGAGAGAGCCAACGTAAGAATCGGCGTGTCGGCCGGGTTCGTCTTGCTGTAGATCGGCGGAACCGGCAGGTCGGAAGGCAAATAGGTTTGCGCGGCATTGATCGCCGCTTGCACTTCCTGCTCGGCAACGTCGATGTTCAACTCCAGCGCAAACTGCAAAACAATAATGGAACTTCCATCCGAACTGGTGGAAGTCATCTGGTTCAGGCCGGGGACTTGGCCGAACTGCCGCTCCAGCGGAGCGGTCACCGCCGACGCCATCACGTCTGGACTGGCGCCCGGATAAAACGTCACCACCTGAATCGTCGGGTAATCCACCTCGGGCAGCGCGGAAACGGGCAACTGAAGATACGCGACAAAGCCCGCCAGCAAGATGGCCGCCATCAGCAGCGACGTCGCCACCGGCCGCAAAATAAATGGACGAGAAGGACTCACTGACGCGCGGCTCCGTTCTTGCCTCCGGGAGCGGATCCGTTGCTCTGGCCACTCTGCGACTGACTGGCCTGCGACTGACCAGCCTGCGATTGCCCCGTCTGCTGCTGTCCCGCCGCCGTGCCAGCGCTCTTGCTGGGCTGGCGAATCGTGACTTTCGCTCCATCCAGCAGCCGGTCAAATCCGTTGACCGCCACTACTTCGTTCGGTTCGATTCCCTGCACACCGGTTGAAGCGCCGTCCGTTGTGCCCGGCGTGATCGTGCGGATCGACGCCGTAGCCCCAGTACCGTCACTCTTGATGACATAGACATAAGCGCCCTGCGCGTTGCGCTGGATCGCCGGAGTCGGTATCAGGGTCACATCATGTTGCGTGTCGACCAGCAGCTTTATGTTTACGAACTGGCTCGGAAAAAGTGCGTTGTCATTGTTGTCGAAAATGGCTTTGAGTTTCAGCGTCCCCGTCGTCGGATCGATAACGTTATCGAGCGTCAGCAATTTGCCGGACGCGAGCTTCGTGCTTTCAGCGCGGTCGAATGCGTCCACGGTCAGGGTCTTCCCTTTGCGCAGTTGCTGCTGAATCGCCGCAAGAGAATCTTCTGCAATGCTGAAGATCACGGTAATGGGCTGCAGTTGCGTAATCACTACCAGCGACGTCGTGCTGTTGGCCTGCACGATGTTTCCCGGATCGACCAGCCGCAGTCCAACACGTCCCGCGATCGGTGACGTGATCTGCGTGTACACCAGATTGACTTTGGCATTGGCGAGTTGACCTTCGTCGTTTTGTACCGTGCCTTCATCCTGAAACACCACCTGCTGTTGATCATCGTATTGCTGCTTGGCGATGGCGTTGCGATCCAGGGCTTGCTTGTACCGGTCCAGGTCGATCTTCGCTTCGCTCAGTACCGCTTGATCGTGCGCCAGTTGTCCTTGGACCTGCGTCAACGCCGCCTGATACGGACGCGGATCGATTTCGATCAGAGGATCGCCTTTTTTCACCATCTGGCCTTCGCGATAGTAGACCTTGGTGATTTCGCCCTGCACACGACTGGTCACCGTCACCGTATACACGGGCGTCACCGCGCCGAGCGCGTTCAAAAAGACTCCGATGTCCCCCCGGTGCGCCGTCGCCGTTGAAACCATGACGGGCCGCGAAGCCGGATCGCCGCCGGCTTTGGCCTCAGTATTGGCCCCGCGGCGGCTCCAGATCGTGATCCCGACCAGAAGCACAACCACGGCGAGCACCCAGACCCACCAATGGCTCCCGGATCTGGTCGATTTTTCAGTGATCGGGTTTTCAATGATCGGATTTTCAACGATCGGTGGCTGTGATTTTTCAGTGATCGGCTGCTGCGATGTCTGCGATTCCATAATGTCTGGCGGTTGTTTGCGTGCTCCTCAGATGCACAAAATCCTTGCTGCCCGATGCGATTAGGGACTGTCCTCTGAAAATTGCAAAGATGGGACAAATATTCCTTGGACAAACACTAGAAGGAAAGTTGCAGTGGCAGGCACAATTCTCTCCCCAGCCTCTGGCTGCATCTTACCATTTTCGCTACCTTCATTTTGACGTGTCAGAAGGCAATACGGCGCTAACTTTTTGTGAAGAATTGTCAACGCCTTAGCGATTGGACGCTGGTTACCTCCGCGTCCGTAAGGCGGAATAACGCCCGCGTATAATTCAGGCCGTGACTTCGCCCGCAGACGGCAAACTCGTTGCTCAACGCAGATTCACCCGCAGCCAGATTGCGCAGCGTTCGTTGCTCGCAGCTGTCATCCTGCTGGGAGTCGCCTATGCCGCGGACTCGGCCGTATTTCGATATCGTCTATCCACCAACCATCAGCCCTTCGGCAGCGTGACCATCTCACACTACGATGCCGTGTTCCAGAAAGATGGCAGGAGCGAGCTGATCTTCGATCCTCCGGTGCAACAGACCTGCGTCAATAGCCTGTTCCCGCACGCCGGCGCGACTCCGTGCTGGTATCTGAGCCGGAACGCGGAGCGCCGCACCGACATATAACGCGATTGATTCTCTAACGAAAGTAATTGACCTACGATGGCAGCGTCTGCCCGCGCGTCTCGGCGCCGAACGGTGTAAGCAGTAGCCCGATCGCAAATGCGATCGCTGTGAGCGCCACCGGCTTCCCGATCGAGCCGAAGTGGCGCACCCCCGCTCCTACCAGAAATGTGATTCCTGCTCCCGCGAACCGGGCGAACGACGTGGAGAAGGCAAATGCACTGGCGCGGCATTCCGTGGGATATTGCTCGGGCAACCACAACGTGTAGACGGCGAAATTCGCTCCGCCCAATCCCAGGAAAAACAAACAGACAAAAAGCAGCGGCAGTCCGGCTCCGCCGAGATAGTAAACCTTGCCGAAGGTGAGCGCGATAAACGCCATCATCAGCGCAAAGAAAAAAGCCAGCGCGCCGCGCCGTCCCAGTCGCTCGGCAAGAGTTGGCATCAGCAGACAGCCGAGAATCGTCGCAACCGCGACCAGCATGGTCGCATAGGAAGCCAGTTGCGCCGCTTGCTGTCCCGTTCGCCCGCTGGCTTCAGCCAGCGTTGTCACCGCCGCCGGAACATACACCGTTCCCGCCCACAGGCCGCAGATCGAAACCAGCATGAAGATGGAGTTCAGAATCGTGCGCCGCCGCAGCATCGGATTAAACAGCGTCGCCAGCGGACGCCACCACGACCAGCTCTGCACCACTTTCTCTTTCTGCACCCAGCGCGAAGGTTCGGTCACGCCATAGCGAATCCACGCCAGCAAAAGCGCCGGCAATCCTCCGAAGGCGAACATCCAGCGCCAGCCAAAGTGACTGCCAATGCTGTAGTTCGCCAGCGCCGCCAGCAGAAAGCCAAAGTAGTATCCCGTGTGCATGAATCCTGCGCCGACGATCCGCCGATGCTCCGGCCATTCTTCGGCCACAAACGTACCACCCATCGCCCATTCGCCGCCAATACCAATGCCTGCCAGCAGACGTAAAATCGCAAGCTGCCAAACGCTCACCGCAAACGCGCTTAACAAAGTGAACACCGAATAGCACAACACCGTCAGCATCAGCGTGCGCACCCGGCCAAACTTGTCGCCGATCGGTCCCCACAGAAACGCCAGTCCCCAGCCGATCAGGAAAAGCGCGAACAGCAATCCTCCGTAATAACCGATGTTTCCCTTGGTCGCGGCTATGCCCGAGCGCGGCAGCAACTCGCGCAGCGACGGCACCAGAACCAGCGCGTAGATCACCGAATCCATGCCGTCCAGCGTCCAACCTCCCCACGATGCCCAAAATCCACGCACCTGATTGCGCGTGAGCGATGCGCCGGATTTCACGCTGCTGGGTTCCGCACTGCTAGGCTGAATCGGCATTGGTTGAGCGTTCATCGCGGAGCGGCCTCCGTCGCATTGCTCGCACCGCAGCATACTCTGATTGTTTAGGGGATGCCAGTCGCTCTCTTAACGAGTGATTTCGAGCAGAGGATCGAGAGGCATTCGACAGGCGAACCTGGAGGCGGTTCGCGACGCGGCTCAAGACGCGGTGTGAGAAGTTTAAGAAGAAGCGATTTGAGACAAAGAACTTTTGCCCCTGCCCGCTCCGCCGCGCGCGGCCGACGTGGCCAGGCGATTGGCCTCGCGATTGTTCTCGCGACTCACGTGCGAGATCGAGAACGCGAGCGAGCCGGCAATTTTCCGGCAGATCCAATTCAGCGAGTACAGACGCGGACTGCGGCAGCTGTATTCCCCGCTCATCTGCCGCACCACCACTTCAGAATCTGAAAATACATGCAACGCTCGTGCCTTCAGCTGTTTAGCGCATTGCAGCGCCTCCAGCAGCGCGACATACTCGGCGACGTTGTTGTCCTGCCGCCCAATCCAGCGCGCGATTCGGATCGGGCCCGCCGCCGAACCGTCAATAACAACTCCAATCCCCGACGAGCCCGGATTCCCGAGCGATCCGCCATCGACGTAGGCCACGAAATCTGACATTGCGTGAAGATCTTACCTGCCGCTTCTAATCAATATGCGGGATGCATTTTGCCACGTCAAGAACTTTGCTTGGTTCACATTCTTGGTTCGCATTTTATTGTTCGTGAGTCCCTGGCGTTCCGTTTCGTGTCGCGCCCCTTGTGCAAGTTTGTGTGGAAAATTGGAAAACAATTATTTCTTCATTTGTTAAGCGATTATTAACAAGCAGTTTGCGGCTGCCGATTTTTCTGCTTCGCGCGACGTCAATTGCACCGAAAAAGGGCGTTGACATTTTGCATGCAACTCTTTACTTTGACTCCCGTCGACGGCTGAAAGGGTTGAACGAAACGAAAGTTTCGCCAGTCCGAAGTAGGCTGAGTGATCGGTCCACGCGGGGCGACCCGACGAGACCACCAGACCTGAAAAAACCGACGGCTCTGCGAGGGGCAGTTGGGGTTTGGGACCACGAAAGCGGTGATCGCATCAAGGGCTGTGACGGTGCATGTTCCACGCTGATGGGCTCCCTCGCAGGAGCAGGCAGCTAGAGCATAACCAATGTCACAGCCTTTACCTTTTTTCCCCACCTTCTCATTCCGCCCGGTTCGGCCTCCAGAAAGACTTCGTACCAGTTTCCAACCGTCTGGTGCGATTGCTATGGAGCAGTCTGCGAACTGGCGCCCCGGATGATGCTATCAACCTGTTTTTTGTCAAAGGTGAACGGAAACTTCTTTTGCGCGTCTTTCCACTCTTTTTCGGTCATCGAAGAGCGAATTCTTTTCGCCTCCGCGAGCGCGTCTTGATTCCCTCGCCGCGCCGCAATGAAGAACCACACGAATGCCTGCCCGCGATCCAGCTTGGTGCCCTCGCCGTTTTCATACATCCGAGCCAGAGGCAGCATCGACGCCACACTTCCCCCGCGAGCCCCTTGTTCATACCATCCGAAAGCTTCTTTCAGGTTCGCGTCCACGCCCCAGCCGTGCTGATAAAGATGGCCGAGACAATAGTAGCCACCTGGAAGTTTCTCTTTCGCTGCGGCCTCGCACCACGGACGCGCCTGTCCATAGTCTCCCGTGTTCAAATACAAAGCGGCGAGGCCAATCGTGCCCTCCGCGCTGCCGCGTTCTGCCGCCTTTCGGTACCACGCGGCAGCTAATTGAAGGTTCTTCGGCAGGTCTTCACCCTTCTCATACATCTGGCCTATGGCGAAACAGGCTCCGTTGAACCCGCTGATGCCATGTTCGCTTTGCGAGCGCTTGGCGGCATCCTGACCACTCGAGTTTCCCGCTTCGCTGGATAGCAAGAACCAGGCATAAGCCAGAATGTCGTTGGTACTGACTCCTTCACCGTTGTAATACGCCGCGCCGAGATTAAACATTGCGTCCGCATTACCTTGACGCGCGGCCTTCCGATACCACCGGACCGCTTCGGTTTTGTCCCTTTCAACGCCCTCCCCAAACCAATAGAGAACGGCCAGACTATTTTGTGCCTTCTCGTTTCCCTGTTCGGCAGCTTTGCGGTACCAGATTGCCGCCTGATCCACACGCAGCGGAACCCCGTTCCCATGCTCGTAGGCCCTACCTAGCGCGTACTGCGCGGCCGCGTCCCCGGAATCGGCTTTTTTCCGAAGGTCGGATATCTCATCCGACGAGAGTTTGGCCACGGCACTTCCGGCAACTGCCTCGGGTGCCGTTTGCTGGGAGCCGGCTGCAAGATCGGTGGGCACAACAAGAAGAACTGAAGTTAGTATCAGGGCCAGCATGACAGTGGAGATTACGCCGATTCCACGACATATTCCAGAACTGGTTTCGAGTTAGGCAGAACTTAATCTGCCTGATGCCAGAGCGAACCGGCGGTCGCCTAGCTCACAACCGTCAGATCGGCACTCGTCCCAACGGAACGATGAACTGAATGCCACTCACCTGCTTGCCTTGCAGTCGCTCATCATTGGTGATGAAGAGATCCACCTGCGCGCTCGCGGCGCAGGCCAACTGAATGGCGTCGGGGGCTTTGCACGACCCCCCGGATCGCAGAGCCGCATAAACCTTGGCCGCTTTCACATCGAACGCAATCATTGTTGCCGTTGTTGTAATTGCGTGCTCATATTTTCTGCAAAGTTCAGGGTCGTTCCGCTCGATGGGCTTCACCAGAATCTCACCCAAAGTAAGTGTCGAAGTCAGCAGTTGATCGCCCCGCTCAAGCATTTTCGAACGAAGCTGCGCGACCGCCTTCGAAAACACGCCATAATTCTCGAACAGATAGATGAACAGGTTGGTGTCCCAAAACACGCGGCTCATCAGCCCTCACTCCCAGCCCTCACGCAGACGGCGTACATAGTCGTCGGCGTGCTCGTCAGCCCAAAGATTTTTTCCCGAACCACGAAGCGCCATCAAGGGGTCGTCTTCGCCCGCTCGTTCCGCGGCTGTCGCGCACCAGCCGTGATACCACGAGAAGAGCTCTTTAAACCAGTTTTCGGGCAGATCTTCTGGCTTAGGTGAAATCTTCCCTCCCTCCCGTTGCGGATGATAAGCGTCACCCTGGCGAAACAGACGACGGCGTCCAGGCGCCGTTTCGAAAAGCATTCTGTATCGCCCCGGTTTGGGAGGACGATTCGCGACGCAATGCTGTACTACGTGCACATAGAACCCAGGCCGCAGCGGCCCCATAGATCTCAGTTCCTTCGCCGACTCTGCGAATTCCACAATCTCTTCGATCAAGAAATCCGCGCGCTCGGGATACCGCTGGTGAAGCATGAGGGTCGCAACCCAAACCTCGTCGGCCACTTTGAGGGATGGCTTGGTAACCGTCTGGCTGGTAATTGCGATCGTCATAACGCACTCCCGTGAGGCTATCTCCTCCAGTGTCTAAAAGTATATTACATCATTACTTGGTATTATGTTATTATCGAATCATTCCTGTCCCCGTTTTTCATCACAATCCCGTGTGACCGCCATCACAGACATCCCCCGCGGCGCGCGAGACAATCATGGTCTGTGTCCCCGCCTCCCGGGAGGCGCTCCAACCCTGACCCGTTTCAGGCGCTCTTTAAAAACACTAATTGACGCAACAGCGCCACCCACCCGCTCCGAGAAAACTGCGGATTTGCTGGGAAATTGAGCGTCGGGCCGAGCTAAGTCCTTAGTCCTGAAGAGTCTGGAGCTAACCACTTATTGTTCAATACTTTAGCGCAAATTGGGGAGGGGGGTGGGGGGTGGGTAAAAAAGCCGCCACATAACTCCTTGAAGAAAAAGCCATCTCGCCTACGCGCCGAACTGAATTCCCCTGCGCTCGCGTCCCAGCGCTACCACGATTGCTGCCAGAGCGAACACAGTGGTCGCCGTCAGCGCCATGGCGTTGGCGTAGCTGATGTGCTCGGCTAGCATCGCTTCCACAGTTGGCACGATGCTCGCGATCAGCACTCCGCACTGGTAGGCGAAGCCAGGAAGAAATCCGCGCACCGAGTCAGGCGACAATTCGGAGAGATGCGCCGGGATAATTCCCCACGCTCCCTGCACCATAAACTGGATGAGGAACGCTCCCACGACCAGCAAGGTCAGCGACGGCGCATAGGCCCACAGCGGAACGCAGGCAATGGCGAGCACGAGAGCGGTGACCATCGTCCGGCGGCGTCCGAAGCGGTCGGAGAGGAAGCCGACCAGCGTGCCGCCGCAAATGGCTCCGACCATCGAAATCGCCGTGATCGCCGCGACCTGGGTCGAGGCCAGCTTCCAGAAGCGCTTCAGAAAAGTTGGAAACATGTCTTGCGTGCCGTGCGAGGCGAAGTTCATCGCCGCCATCAACAGCGTCAGGTAAAGAAATAATTTCCAGTTGGAAAGGATGGCGCGGCGAAGATCGCCCCAGTTGGAATGGCGCGTTTTCTTCCAGACCGCCGATTCCTTGACTTTGAAGCGGACGAACAGGCCGAGCAGCGCCGGAAGTCCTCCGATGAAAAACATCGGACGCCAACCCCAGCGTGGAAAGACGAAGAAGTAGCAACCGGCCGCGAGAAGATAGCCAAGAGCATATCCCTGCTGCAGGATGCCGGAAAGCAAACCGCGCAGACGCGGAGGAACCTTTTCCATGGCGAGCGAAGCGCCAACGCCCCACTCTCCGCCCATGCCGATGCCGAAGAGTGCGCGCAACACCAGGAAGACCATGAAACTGTGCGCGAAGCCCGTAGCCACTTCGACCACGGAGTAGAAGACCAGATCGAGCATCAGCGGCAAGCGGCGGCCATAACGGTCGGCCATGAGCCCGAAGATGAAAGCGCCGACGGGACGAAAGGCGAGCGTGAGCGTGATGGAGAACGCAATTTCTTTGTCGGAGCGGTGAAACTCCTGCGCGATGGCAGTGAGACAGAGCACGACAAGAAAAAAGTCGAAAGCGTCCAGCGTCCATCCGAGAAATCCGGCGAAGACAGCAGGACCATGAGAGTCTTTAACTGGCACGGCATTAACTGGCATGGCGTTCGGGTTGGCGGCATTGGCTTCGACGGTCACGGTTCCTCCGTTTTCGACGGCGATTACTATAAACGAATTTCGGCCATTGCGAAGGGGAAAGCCGTCTCGCAGATTCGCCGGACTTGGTTTAGGCTTTGTTGGGACTTTGGAAGCTAATGATCGCTCTTCTCGTCGTCGTTACCGGTTTGTTCGGGACGATTCTCGTGCTGATGGAAATCGGCCGCCGCATTGGCGTGCGCCGGAAACATGAGGATCCAGACGGATCGCACGCTGGACTCGGTGCCATCGAAGGCGCAGTGTTCGGCTTGATGGGACTGCTCATCGCTTTTACGTTCTCAGGAGCTGCGGCTCGTTTCGACGCCCGAAGGCAGTTGATTGGAGACGAAAGCAATGCCATCGGAACGGCTTACCTGCGGATCGATCTGCTTCCGGTGGCGGAACAGCCGGCTCTGCGCGAGGACTTCAGGAATTATCTCGATGCCAGAATTGAGTATTTCAAGAACCTCGACAGCAACGCGGAAGCGGCGAAGGCGGCGCTGGACAACTCCGTCGCGCTGCAGAAACAAATCTGGGACAAGTCGGTAATCGGGTGTGCGCAAGTTAACTTTTCGGCCACGACTTCGCTGGTGCTTTCGTCGCTCAATGCCATGATCGATATCACAACGACGCGTGCGGTCGCGCTGCAGACGCATCCACCGAAGATTATTTATTGGGGACTCGCGGTGCTAGTCTTCGCCAGCGCTCTGCTGGCAGGTTACAGCTTGGGAGAAGCAAAGACTCGTAGCTGGCTGCATCTGCTCCTCTTTTCATCGATCCTGGCGATTTCCCTCTATGTCATTTTCGACTTGGAATACCCTCGCGCCGGATTGATTCGGATTGAGACCGCCGATCGCGTCTTGAGGGAACTTCGCAGCAGCATGAAGTGAGCGGCGACTTTGCTTAGAGCCTTGTCAGGCGGCGGGCAGAATGGTTCCGCGACAAGTGCCGAGTCCGATGCGACGGAACCCTTCACGCTCGCAGAATCCGCTGAGAATCACTTCGTCGCCGTCTTCGAGAAATTTTCGTTGCTCGCCGTTGGGTAGAGTAATTGGCTCCTTGCCGCGTGAAGTCAGTTCGAGCAGGCACCCGCGTGCGGATTGGTCGGTGCCAGAGACGGTTCCGCTGGCCAGCAGATCGCCGGTGCGTAGATTGCAGCCGTTGCTCGCATGTTGCGTGAGCATTTGCGCCATGGTCCAGTACATGTCGCGAAAATTGCTGCAGCCGAGAACGACGGGAGCGATGCCGGCTTCGCGCATGCGCGGCGAAAGCAGAGCAACTTCCAGCCACAGGTCGATACCACCGTTCTCCTGATCGCCAGGGTCAAGAAGGTAAGGCAACGGCGCGGGATCGCCTGCTGGACGCGCGAAAGCGTGCGCGCGAAACGGAGCAAGAGCTTCCATCGTGACCACCCACGGCGAAAGCGAAGTGGCAAAACTCTTCGCCAGAAAGGGACCGAGCGGCTGATACTCCCAGGCTTGAATGTCGCGCGCCGACCAGTCATTCACCAGGCAGATTCCGAAAATATGTTCTTCCGCTTGGGCGATAGGAACGGCTTCTCCCAATTTGTTTTCGCCGCTTACGTAGAAACCGACTTCCAGTTCATAGTCGAGCGCTTTCGTCGGCCCGAACTTGGGATCGGCATCGCCATCGCGCGTTTGGCCGCAGGGACGACGGACCGGAATTCCCGACGGAATCAGCGACGACGCGCGCCCGTGATAACCAATCGGAACGTATTTGTAATTCGGCAGCAGCGGATTGTCGGGGCGAAACAGCTTGCCGACATTCGTTGCGTGAAAGATCGAGGCGTAGAAATCGGTGTAGTCGCTTACGCTCGCTGGCAGAAGCATCTCGACATCAGACAGCGCAAAAAGATGGCCCCATGCGGCCCGTTGATCGGAGTCCGACGCCTCCCGACGCAGAGCCGCATGAAGACGCCGCCGCAAAACGCGTCGAGCATCGGTTCCGAGCGACATGAGTGCGTTCAGTGAGCCGGTGCTTGCGCAATCTAGCACCGCGAACTTTGCCCGGTTATCTTCCAGGTAACCGAGCACGCCGGCGACGTCAAGAATGCGGTCGCCGATTGCCACTCCGACTCTCGGCCCCTTCGCATTGCGATGTCGAAAAATGCCAAAGGGTAAATTCTGAATAGGGAAATCCGTGCCTGCAACATTGGCGGATTCAACCCAACTCAGCACGTTCGGGTCGTGGGTCTCATCAAGAAGGGGTTTCATATCTGATGTTTCAGAGCAGATGCATAGACTGTAAGCCGTCAATTGGCTCAGTGAATGAGCACGATCCGAACGAAACCGCGAAATCGCGGCGCGTGGCGGCTATTTCGCTGCGAGTGAGCCGATGCCGGAGCCAGATGACTTCATCCGCATCGAAGCGGAACGCTTCCGGGGATTGTTCTTCGAGTAACTGGACAGCCAGTTTCCGGTCCATTCCAGCGCGCAAGAACGCAGCTGCCAGAAAGACGTTGAGAAAACCGTGCATGATTCCGGAAGCGCTTTCGGGTTGATAGGTGAACCGATGCACCGAGCGCAGCGGATGGTGCAATCCTGCGGTCGCCTTGAAAGGCACGCTGGCTGCCGCGCACAAGCGAATGAACTCGATCACGCTCTCGGAAGTGGGAAACCTATCGGCCGTCTCGCCGCCGGTGCGGATCTTGGCTCTGCATCCGCACGCGGCAGTGGCAGCAATGCACTCGGCGGAACTGGAGAGCGGCACTTCGAAATAGGCGGTGAGTTCTGTCGGGATGATCTCTGACAGCCCCGAGATCTCTCGGGCATTCGCGACCTTCGCTTCAACGGATTCGATGGCAGCCCGTCTACCGACCGCGCAATGGTTCATTTGCGTATTGAAGTTGCGAATGAGAGTCACATCCGCCGCCGGATCGTTACTCAGGAGAACCGATAGGCGCCAGCGCGCAAGTTCGGGCCCCGAGGAAGGCAATCCGGCAAGCTGTTCTTGGAACTCCGCGAGACGCGAGATCGGAACGATAAAGCGCCCTAGAATCCAGCTCCATTCCGATTGCGAATATGCTTCGTAGTTCGCGACCGTCGGCGCCATGGCCAACGATGCGGGAGGGAACAGTCCGGCATAGTCGATCAGGTCGCGCAGCAACTCAGCGGCTGCATTGTTCGCGTCCGCTTGATCTCCCGCCTGATCTCGCATTTTCGGCGCTGCAAAAAGCATAGGTCCTTCGCTCCGGTCAGAATGACAAGTCACATGAGACAGTTCAAACCCATGCCACGAATGCAGGGGGACACAGCGACAACTGCCGCTACTTCGTGAACTTCTTGCGTAATCCCTGCCAAACCTCGAAGTACTGATGATCGAGTTGCGAAGCTTCCAGAGCAAATTTCGTCGGCTGGCAGACGAAGCGGGTCTCGAACATGAAAGCCAATGTGTCAGCCAGGTAGACCGGCTTCAGTTCGGCGTTGCTCGCCTTCTCGAATGTTTCGGAATCGGGGCCATGACCAGCCATACAATTGTGCAGGCTGGAGCCTCCGGGAACGAAGCCCTCGGCTTTGGCGTCGTATTCGCCATGGATGAGGCCCATGAACTCGTTCATGAAGTTGCGATGAAACCATGGCGGACGGAACGTGTGCTCGGAGACCATCCAGCGCGGCGGAAAAATAACAAAGTCGCAATTCGCGGTACCGGGAATTTCGGACGGCGAAGTCAGCACTGTGTAGATCGACGGATCGGGGTGGTCGAAACTGACCGTGTTGATGCAATTGAAATTCGCCAGATCATATTTATAGGGGACGTAGTTGCCGTGCCAGGCGACAACATTTAGCGGCGAGTGATCGATTTCGGCCGCCCAGAGCCGTCCCTGAAACTTGGTGACAATTTTGTAATCGCCTTCGCGATCTTCGAACGCAGCCACCGGAGCCAGGAAGTCGCGGGGATTGGCGAGACCGTTGGCGCCGATCGGGCCAAGATCGGGCAGACGAAATAACGCGCCGTAGTTTTCACAGATGTATCCGCGCGCTTGTTTTTCGAGAAGCTCTACGCGGAAACGAATGCCCCGCTGAATGACCGCAATCTCGCCGGGGCCGGCTTCGATCAACCCCATCTCGGTGTGGAGCAGCAGGCGTCCTTGTTGCGGGACGATTAACATTTCTCCGTCGGCGTTGTAGAAAAAACGATCGGTCATCGACGTGTTGGCGACGTAGATGTGGATCCCTACGCCGGTGTGGGTGTGCGTGTCGCCGTTGCCCGCCATGGTGATCAGTCCGTCGACAAAGTCGGTGGGCTGGGAGAGCGGCGGAATTGAAATGGGCATCCAACGCAGCTGATTGGGAGGCGTTGGGACTTCGTCAAACGGCGCGCTGCGCAGGCGATTCTGCCTCATGGGTTCGAATGGCTTGTGCGCCACCGAAGGACGTATCCGGTAGAGCCAAGTTCGGCGATTGATGCCGCGCGGGGCGGTGAAGGCGGTTCCG
>Ga0182018_10001060_pt1 | contig 33103 bp, 22 predicted proteins | sample 812P2MmetaG_FD_120490 | JGI IMG/M metagenome (GOLD analysis project Ga0182018, IMG submission 120490) | Permafrost microbial communities from Stordalen Mire, Sweden - 812P2M metaG | ecosystem: Environmental > Terrestrial > Soil > Wetlands > Permafrost | place: Sweden: Stordalen | collected...
CACCGTCGCGCAGAAAAATCTTCAGCAATCTGCCGACAAACGACTCAGCGCCGCGCAAACCGATCTGGTCGAAAAAATAAAAAGCTTTGTGTCGCAGTCTCAAGAGGCAAGTAAGGCTGGCGATTGGGCCCGCGCGCAAAATCTCGCCCAAAAAGCTCGTGTCCTCTCCGTCGAATTGGTCGATTCTCTGTAACCGGCCACAACATTTGCTTTTCCCCGCGATGTTTACGCCGCCGCACGCTTCCCAAAAAATTCCTGCTAATATGGCCATGTGAAAGTATTTGACGTTGCCATCATCGGCGGCGGAGTTATAGGCAGCTCCATTGCATTCGAGCTGGCTGCCGAGAAGCTGAACGTTGTCCTTCTGGACCGCGAAGAGCCCGGTCGCGGAGCAAGTTGGGCCGCTGCCGGAATGCTCTCTCCCGCCCCAGACTCCCCCGATGCCCTGCCTCTCGTCCCGCTAGCCAAACACAGCTTGAAGCTATATCGCAAATTCGTCGCCGCTATCGAAGAAGCTTCCGGCCTCCACACGCACTTCGCTTCTGACGGAGCGCTCCAGCTTTTTCCCGGCCCCCAAGGAGAAGCCGAACGCGACAAAATGGTCGCTGAGCTCCGGGCATTGGATATCGCCATTGAGCCCGTCTCGCTCGACGATGCGCGTCGCATGGAAAACGCGATCGGTCCTGCGGCCCGCGCTGCTGCATGGCTGCCGGGAGAAGCAACCGTCGAACCCCGCCTGCTCATGGACGCTCTCCTGGCTGCCCTCCGTCACCGCGAAGTTGAAATTCGCTCAGGCTGCCACGTAACTTCGCTGCTGCATCAGGCTACGAGGTGCACTGGATTGGTTGCGGGGGGTGAAGAGATTGCGGCGAACTTTGTTGTTCTCGCGGCGGGATGTTATTCCTCCACTCTTGGCGCAGAGAATTCAATCGAAAACGACTGGCTTTCACGCTGCGCGCCGACTCGCCCGGTCCGCGGGCAGATGCTCGCGTTGCATTCCGACAAAGTTATTTTACAGCGCGTCCTGCGCTCGGAACGCGGCTATCTCGTCCCCCGTCTCGGCGGACGAATCGTCGCCGGAAGCACGCTCGAAGAGGTTGGCTTTGACAAACGTGTGACCGCAGGTGGAATGCGCAAAATTCTGGACGCTGCCATCGAGCTCGCACCGAATCTCTCTGGCGCGGAAATTGTGGAGACGTGGGCCGGTCTGCGCCCAGCCACTCCCGATAATCTCCCCATCCTGGGACCCGCCGATATAGAAAACGTGTTCATCGCCACAGGCCACTATCGAAACGGAATCCTTCTCGCTCCCGTAACCGCCAAAATTGCTCGCGATTGGATTCTGACCAAGAGTATGGCCGCTGGCGCCGCAATTTTCTCCCCACTTCGATTTGCGGAGCGCGATGTTCAGGTAAGCAACTCCAAACGCAACGCTGCCAACTCCTAATCACGCAAAAACTAGAAAGGAATGTTACGGGATGGTTCGCGGTTTGGAGGGCCCGCAAGCGTCGAGGCTTGTCCCGGGCTTGTAAATTGAACTTTGTTTGCATCAAGCAGAATTGCACGATCGAGAACAGCCTCCACAGTCGAGCCGCGAGGCAGTTCCGCTTCGGGCCCGCGAGTCAGCAATACCGCCATCAACCCCGCCGCGGCTCCAATACCTGCACCAATCCCAGCTCCTTTGGCTCCCCCGGCGATAGCCCCAATCCCAGCTCCGGCCCCCGTCGTCTTTGCTACGGTGCCAATATCGCCGCCCTTGTTGGAATCGCCGATGATCTTGCCTTCATTATTTGTCGTCTCGTTGCCGCCGGAGCCCGCATTGCTAGGCACGGCATTCAGATCGACCATGTACGCGTTCGGAAGGATCAGCGTCTTCAACCGGATCATCAATTCGCCGCGCCCTTTCACTCGCCCCGGCCGTTTCGATTCCGTCACTTCGCCGCTAACGTACGATCCCGCGGGAATCGCCACATGTCCGTCAATCATCACAGGAAATAAAGTTTCAAAATAAACGGGATCCCCGGGCCGCGCACTCCGAGTCGAAATTGCATTGTGCAGTACCAGGGGAATGTGCGTGCCACCCGGCACCTCAATTCTTGCATTCGCGGAATGCGAGATCGGAATCAGCGCCGGTGCTGTTGCGTTACCAGCTTCTGCAGAAGGCGCTCCAGCCGATGAACCCGCGGGTTGCGCAGACGGTGCGCCTGTCGACGGCTGCGCCTGTGGCGATGTCGCAGTCGGATTTTGCCCGGCAGGGCTCTGCGCTGGCGGTTGTGCCGCCGGTGCTGGAGGCAACGGCCCCTCTTGCCGCGCAGACGCGTAGCCAGCTAGGCCCAGAAACGCCAAGGCAACCACGCCCGCGAATTGCAGACGGAGCGAACCGTTTCTCATGTGTTGCCCCCAATACTACCTGTGCAAATGATGCCCCCCGGCGACTCCGGGATGTACCGGAGCATACGCCTTGTAAAGGCCGCTTTTCCAGCCCTCTCGCGTTGGCTCCAGCCCCGGCGCATGTACGACTACGACACGCTAAATCGTGCGTTATCTCCCCGCCGGATATACTGAATCAGAGGCTGGCCTTGGGCGCGACAGGCACCGGATTGTTTCACCTTCCTTCTTCGCTGCGGCGGAAGACTCTGCTGATTATTGGCCTCACGATGTTCCTTGCCGTCGGCAGTTTATTTTTACTGTCTCGCATTCTTTTGCTGCGCGGATATGCCCGCCTAGAAGAAGACTTTGCCGGTCAGAACCTTGACCGTGCCGCAAGCGCGTTAACGAACGAGCTGAATACACTCGACCGCACCACCAGTGAGTATGCCAGTTGGGATCAGACTTACGCATACCTGCACGGAGAGAATCCGGACTACGTCAAATCCGAATTCCCCGCGTCCACTTTTCAACAACTCAAGATAAACTTCGTCGTCATTCTCGACGGCTCAGGTCACAAGGTTTTCTCAAAAGGTTTCGATCTCGCTCGCGGCAGCGAAGCACCGCTCCCCGCCGGCCTCGATGTGAATCTTAAAACTGGCTCATCGATACTTAGCCATAAGAGTTTAGATAGTAGAGTGATGGGCATCCTGATGCTCAAGGATGGTCCGGTCCTCATCGATTCCCGGCCGGTCCTAACAAGTGACTCTCGCGGACCCATCGTAGGAACATTGATTATGGGCCGGGCGCTCGACTCGGCCGAAGTCCGGAATCTTTCGGACATGATTCACGTCCCTCTTTCAATCGAGCGTATTGACGATAAGGCGCCCAATGTTGGTTATCCATCCGCACGCACCGCACTTTCCCCGCGATCTGCCGCGGGTACGCGCGCAATAGATCAAGGTTCCCTCACCGCGCACGAGGTCCTAAACGATATCTACGGACGCCCAGCCGTGATTCTTCGAATCACTCTTCAGCGAACGATTTATGAGCAGGGTCAAACCACTTTGCTTCAGTTCTCGCTACTGCTCCTCGCTGCCGGCCTGTTATTCGGCTCCGGAACGCTTTACCTCTTGGAGCGCGTGATACTCTCGCGCGTCGCCAACCTGAGCGATGGGATCACGCACATCGGGGCGAGCGGGAATCTTTCTGCTCGTCTGGAAGTCCCTGGCAAGGATGAACTCGCTTATCTCGGCACAGCCATCAACAGCATGCTCGAAGATCTCGAACACGCCCAGGTCGAACAGCATCAGGGCCGCACGCGCCTCGGCGTGATGATGGAAAAAATGCCGGCCATACTTTGGAACACGGACACAGAATTACGGTTCACTTCCGCGGTCGGCGCCGGTCTCGAACCCTTTGGGTTGCGTTCGAATGAACTGGTCGGGAAAACGCTCTTTGAATATTTCCAAACTCGCGACCCTGAATTCCCGTCCATCGCCGCCCATCGAAGAGCTTTGAACGGCGAATCCGTCACTTACGAATTGCGCTGGCTAAATCGTGTTTTGGAATCGCACGTGCAGCCGCTGAAGGGCAACGAAGGGGAATTGATCGGAGTCATCGGCGTAGCGCTCGACATCACCGATCGTAAACATCTCGCAGATCAGTTGCGTCAAGCACAGAAGATGCAGGCGGTGGGAGAGCTTGCCGGCGGCGTAGCTCACGATTTCAATAACCTACTCATGGTCGTGAAGGGGCACGCGGAAATGTTGATGGACCGCCTCCCTCAAGCTTCTCCGCAACGGCTTAACGTGGAGCAAATTCAAACCGCCGCCGAACGTGCCGCGTCGCTCACGCGCCAGTTGCTCGCCTTCAGCCGTAAACAAGTGCTCCAGCCGCGCGTTCTGGATCTCAACGAGGTAGTCGGCGGAATGATTAAAATGGTTTCCCGCGTAATCGACGAGAATATCGAATTGGCCTTCCTCCCCGGAGCAAAGCTCGGCAACGTGAAAGCCGACCCCAGCCAGATCGAGCAAGTTGTCCTGAACTTGGTTGTCAATGCTCGCGATGCCATGCCGGTCGGCGGCCGCCTCACCATCGAAACCTCAAGCGTTGAAATCGACAAGAATTACACCGCCCAGCACGCGGTCGTCGAACTGGAACCCGGGCCCTATGTAATGCTCACCGTCACGGATACCGGCTGCGGCATGGACGCTCAGACTCAGGCTCGCATCTTCGAACCGTTCTTCACCACTAAGGAACCCGGCAAAGGCACGGGCCTGGGCCTCGCCACGGTATATGGCGTCGTAAAGCAAAGCGGCGGCTACATCTGGGTCTATAGCGAGCTTGCCCACGGCACCACATTCAAAGTTTATTTGCCGAAGGTTACCGCGGCCGCCGAAACTCCCCATGCGGAAAAAACTCTTTCCGTTCCGGCGTCAGGAACCGAAACGATTCTCTTCGTGGAAGACGAACAGGGTGTGCGTGAGTTGGTCCGCGAATATTTATCGGCCTGCGGATACTCCGTTCTCGAAGCTTCGGATGGAATTCAGGCGCTCGAAATCGCGGCCATGCATCCGGGCGCCATCCAGCTCTTAATCACCGATGTTGTGATGCCTCGCCTCAGCGGCCGCCAGCTCGCAACCCAAATTTCTTCCGCGCGGCGCGGTCTGAAGGTCCTATACATTTCCGGCTACACGGACGACAGCGTATTTCGTCACGGTGTGCTGGAAGGCGGTATGGAATTCCTGCAAAAGCCCTTCAACTTGAAGGCTCTGGCCCAGAAGATTCGCGAAATTTTGGACGGTCAGACGGCCCCATCGGTGCTTGGCGGCCATTCTAAGAACGATCGAGATTAGAACTAGAGTCCAGGCGCGATCCGAGCACGATCTCTTAGCGGCTAAAAATCCTCTATAACCGGTTTTCTGGAATCGCTACCCTGAGTTTCGAAGCTAAATCAGAAAAACGCTTTGGCCCGTAAGCTCAAATCTTTTTCGGCAGCGAATATTTCGGCAGGCCACCATGTTGTCGACGCGAACCATATAGGAACGCGCCTTCGCAAATTTCGCGCGATCCTCCTCGTTCCCACCCGGAGGCACTTGCGCCTTCTTCGTGCGTACCATATAGCGCACCGGATACGCGTTTTCCTGGCGGCAGTGAACGCACACCAGCGTCACCTGCTTGGTTTCTTCCTTTTCATCGTAATACCTTTTTTCATCCATCGCTCAGCCCGCCCATGATTTCCTAAGTCCCTTTCAAGCCTACGCAGCGCAAACCCGCATCTTTCCAGCGCGGCAGCCAGTACGCAACCGTTTCCAGCGTATGGCGACGGTCTCCGCTGGCCTTCCGATGATCGCCATCGTGCAGCAAAACGATATCGCCACCCTGCACGCCGCGCAAGTACTTAGTGTTTTCGCCAGACGTTCTGTTACGATTCCGCCGAGATGCCGCAGAATGGCCTCACCTGCTCCAACCCGCGATCGCGTTCCGGCTTGGCTGCGATGGACCGCCCTCCTCTGGCTGTTCGTTTGGGTTCCCGCTTACTGGCATACTTGGGGCCCCGCAAATTTCCTGCATCTGTGCGACGTTGCCGTATTTCTAACTTGCATTGGCCTTTGGAGGAATAATTCGCTTCTGCTCTCCAGCCAGGCCGTTGGATCCCTTCTGATCGACGCCGTCTGGGCACTCGACGCCGCCTCGAGATTTTTTGCCGGCCGCCATCTCATCGGCGGCACCGAATACCTCTTCGACCCAAACTTCCCGCTGTGGGTGCGCCTGCTCTCGCTATTTCACGTACTCATGCCCTTCCTGCTTCTTTGGGCCTTGCATCGAACTGGATACGACCGCCGCGGTTGGATTACGCAATGCCTCATCGTGGTTCCCATCGTTGTGTTGTCGAGGTTCGCCTCCACTCCCGAGACGAATATCAACTTCGTTTACACCGATCCTTTTTTCCACCGCGCTTGGGGTCCGGCTCCCTTGCACCTCGCCGCAGTGATTGTCTTTCTGATATTTGTGGCCTATCTGCCTATACACTTGCTCCTCAAGCGTCTGTTCCCGCCTCCGCAAAATTCTGCAATTTTCTCGTAATGTTGCCGTGCTTGTATTTGGGCCAGCCCCTTAGACACCGGAAGTCGGATGGATTCATTCTTGAAGTAGATCGATCGGCTTACGTTTCTGATCGAATCGCGCGAAGGTCAATTCCAAGCTGCTGGCATTTCTTATAAAGGTGGCTACGCTCGAGCCCGAGCGCTTTAGCCGTATTCGTCATGTGATTGTGATTCCGCTTGAGCTCCGCAAGCAGCGTCTCGCGTTCGAAGTTCTCCACACGCTGGCTCAGAACCCCGGTCATAAACGCCGCCGGCCTGCTAAAGCTTCCTCCACTTCCCTGGTCCGCCGCGGGCAAAGCCCGCATGACCGTAGCCGCTTCTACCACGTCTCCGTCAGCAAGCAGCAGCACGCGTTCCACGACGTTGCGCAGTTCCCGCACATTTCCCGGCCAGGGATAGCGCTCGAGTTCCGCAATCGCATCCGGTGAGAAAGCTTTTGGCTTCCAGTTGTTCTGTTCGCTTAACTGGCAAACGAAATGTTCCGCAAGCGCCCGAATATCTTCCCGGCGATCCCGCAGCGCCGGAACCAAAATCGGAAACACAAACACCCGATGGTACAAATCCTCGCGAAATGTTCCTTGTCGCACGTGTTCTTCCAAATTGCGATGGGTCGCCACAACGATCCGCACGTCCACGCTGATCGGTTTGTCGCCGCCGATCCGCTCCATCTCTCCTCCTTCCAGCACGCGCAAGAGCTTGGCCTGCATCGTGATTGGCATATCCCCGATTTCGTCAAGAAACAACGTCCCGCGGTGCGCCTGCTCGAATTTCCCGGTGTGCCTCCCAGCCGCGCCGGTGAATGAACCCTTCTCGTGCCCGAACAACTCCGTCTCCACCAGCTCGGACGGAATCGCAGCGCAATTTAACGATACAAACGGCCCTCCGCGGCGCGCGCTTTTCTCGTGCAGAGTGCGCGCGATCAATTCCTTGCCCGTTCCCGTCTCCCCGCGAATGCACACGCGCGTTTCGCTCGCTGCCACATGCTCCACTTGCGCCATCACTTCGCGCATCGCCGCGCTGGCCCAAACTATATGGTGCCGGCCCAACCTCCGCTTTAAGTCCCGATTCTCTGTCTCCAAACGCTTCAAGTGCAGCGCGTTTTCCACCGTCAACAGCAGCTTGTCGGTCGAGATCGGTTTCTCCAGAAAATCGCTGGCTCCCAACCGCGTTGCCTTCACCGCCATTTCGATCGACGCCTGCCCGGACATCATCACAATCGGAGATTCCACTCCGGCATTCTTCAAATCTTCCAGCAACGCGATTCCGTCTCGCCCCGGCATCACCACATCCGAAAGAATCAGATCGAATCGCTCAGCCTTCGCGAGTTCCACTGCTCTCGCCGCGTTGTCGCACACGCTTGCTTCATGTCCCGCCAGACGAAATGCACGCGCCAGCGACGCGAGGGTGTTCGCGTCGTCATCAATAATTAGGATATGAGCTTTCGCCGGCACGGCCGTTTATGCCTCTTCTTTTTCTTCTTCGATCACAACGGGCGCCGCTTGATGACGTGGTGGTCTGGTAGGAAGTTCGACGTGGAACGCGGTACCCACTCCCGTTTCGCTCTCGACGGAGATCCGCCCGCCGTGATCCGCCACGATCGCCTGCACAATCGCGAGCCCGAGCCCCGTGCCATGCTGCTTCGTCGTGTAGTACGGAGTAAAAATTCGCTCGGTCTCTTCGGGAGTCAACCCCGTGCCCGTATCAGAAACCTCTAAATGAACGTCGCCGTCGCCGTCCGACGTCCGCAACATCAGAACGCCCCCTGCAGGCATGGCGTCCATCGCGTTCAAAATGAGATTCTCCACCGCGCGGCGCAACAGCGTCGCGTCAGCTTGAATCTTCGGCAGATTTTCCGCTAAATGCAATTCAGGAGTGATCGGCGGTCGCCCCACCGCGCTGAATTGCGCCTCAAAAAGTTTCTCCACGTTCCGAACGACGTCGTTCAAATCCACGGTCGCTAATTCCGGCTGCGGCATCTTCGCGAAATCGCTGAACCGGCCAACGATGGCTTTCAGATTCTCAATCTCGGAAAGTAAAATGCCGGTGGATTCACGGAAAACTTCTTCAAATTGTTCGGGATTCTGGCTGCTCGCCCTCTGCAGGTTTTCCACCGTAGTCTGCAATGGAAACAGCGGATTCTTCAGCTCGTGCGCCAGACGCCGCGCCACTTCGCGCCATGCCGCCACACGCTCAGCCTGTATCAGCCGCTCGCGCTGGTCCACCAACTGCTGTGTCATCTGATTGAACGACTGGGCAAGCTGCCCCACTTCGTCGCGTCCGCGCACCACCACCCGCGTATTCCAATTTCCTTCGGCCACCTCGCGCGCCCCGGCCGCAAGCTTCTGCACTGGACGCGTCACCCGCGCCGCCGCCCACCAGCTCAACAACAATCCGAAAAGCAGGCCTATCGCCGCTACTCCGATCGCCAGCCATAAAATATGCCGTTCGAGTGTCACCACGCCGCGCTGTGAATTCCCTATCAGCAACACGCCCAGTAATTCGTTCTGCCGTCCGAGTTGCGGAATCACATGAAACATCTCCGCGCTTGCCGCATCAAAGGTCCAATCAATTTTCGCCGTCTGCACGCTCGGCTGCGTTCGCTCTCGCTCGATGATGGGCTCGAATCGCTCCGCTTCGTTTACAGGTCCTGTGCTATCGATCAGGTTCGCCGGCTCGAACTTGGGATCGAGGTTCAGATAAAGCAACGCCCGCGTGTTGGACGGAAGCACAAGGGAAGCCAGAAACTCTTTGCCCAGCCGTTCGCCGCCGACCACAAACAAATCTTTGTCGCCCACGCGCACCGTCGCCACTGCCATCAGCGCCAGCGCCGGACCATCCTGCGTATCTAACTTCGTCAAAAACGACCCACGTGACGCCCAATCTTCTTTCTGCGTCACCCATTCCATTTTGTAACCAAACCGCGCCGACCATTCCGCGGAGGAAATGATCGAACCGTCCGTCCCCACAAAGTCGAGGAAGTTGAGCTGATGCGATTGCGCCACGCCTTTCGCGTCATTTACGTACACGGAAATGTCCGCATTTGGCCGGCTAAGGTCTATCGCCATCCGTACAGTGGGCTCTGCATCGGCGATTCCCTGCACGCGATTCAAAACATCGATCCCTCGCCGTTCGAACTCCTTTTGGAATTGCAACACCAGCGCGTCCGTGTGCTCCCGATCTAGCTCCTCGAAAGCGTGGCGCGTCACTACCGTCACGCCCGCGGTAACCAGTCCCACGGACAGCAGCAGCGCCAGCAAGAAGTTCACCAACAGCTTTGAACGAAACGTCACGATTCCTCTTCTCAAATACCACAGACATTTTCGTCTGTGCTTGTCACAACAAATTTCCTGGGCCAACTGCTAATGCGTTTCAGTCATCGAATCTAGCCACACATCCGCGAGCGGCCAACTTTCGCCTGCCGCTGGCTGCTTCCAATCGCGTACCCGCGCGCTCAATCCATACACTTGCGGCATCCAAACCAGCGGCACCACCCGTCCACCACTTACGATGCTGCGCTCGTCATTATAAATGTCCTCTGACGACGCATTTTCTGGAAGCGGACTGGCCTCAATCCCGCCCAGCGGCCTCAGCACATCAATAAAGGCTGCGAGCGCGACGCGCGGCATCGGCGACGGCATTCGCAAACGAATCAGCCGCGCATCCACATGAATCGTATCACCGCGCACTGCCTCGCTCCCGGCGTGCGCAGATGGCGGACCCGCGTTCGGCATCGCTCGCGACACTAACGAAATCCCCGCCTCTTTCGCGTTCACCACGATTCGCTCCGCCACGCTCTGCTCCAGCGTATCAGCGGAATCATATCCCAACACCAACTTCGGTGACGGCGAGATTTGCGACCAGATTTCTTTCGCGCCGCGGGCATCCGTCTCCGTCGGAAAAAGAAATGCCGTCCCGCTGGACCATTGCGGCAAAAGCCCGCCGGCCGGCTCGCCTTCTTTCTGCAAAATGAAATTTACAATCGCCGCGCGATCGATGCACCGCGCAATCGCCTCTCGCGCCCGCGCATTCTCCGTCGCCGTGCGGCCCTTAAGAAAAACCAGCGCAAGCAATTCGTTCGGCTGCGATGCGCTCACCCGCACGCCACGATCTGTCGCCTGCCGCGCCAGCTCCGCCGGAATCTGCGCAAAGTCCGCCTTGTTCAGTTCCAGGTCCAGCAAGCGCTCGTGCGTGGATCGCCCCATCTGAACCTCGATGGAATCCACGAACGGCCTGCCCGCACGATAATCTTCATTGGCCGCAAACACCGCGCTCTTCCCTGCCTCCCACGCCGACAAGCGAAACGCTCCGCTCCCCGCCGCGCCAGCAAACGTTCCATCCTCGCTGCGCCGGTCGTATAGCAACTCATCCAGCTCGTCTTTCGCGTCCGCTTCTTCCGGGTTCGCGGCCGCTACCGACGGATCGAGCGATTTCACAATCGCCCCGATTTCCACACGCAGCGTTCCGCCATACCGCGGCCGCCGCGCAGGACGCAACGGCGCAGCCCCAGCCAGCACCAAACTAATCGCCGCAAGAAACAGAAACAATCGAAGCTTCATACGCTCCCATCTGCAGATTCCGCGAAACCACCCGCGCCGATTTGCCATCCTCCGAAGCCCACAACGCCAGAATAGGCCCTGGAAATTTCAGGGGCGGTCCACTAACCACAGCTTCATGACCCTTCAATTCGTAAACCTGGATCTCGTCGGGCTGCGTCCAATCCCCCGGCCCGGAAACCAACGTAAGCGGCCCGATTCCACAAACGGGCGCCAGAGCAGCATAGCTATCGACTGTGCGTTCTTGCATTACGATGGGGTTAGTTATGAATGCCGCATCCTGAGTCGCCGCCGCGCCGGCGCACGTCACGGTTTCAGGATGCTGAAAATTTCCCGAGCACTCCACATCTGGCAATTCAGCTTTCCCGGCCGGCAGATTGATTCGGCCGCTCACGTCCCGCTCCACCGGCCGCGCACGCCCGATAGCAACTGCTCGAGTTAATTGCCACTCCCCGGACCGATATTCATAAAATGAAAGCTTGTCAGGTTCGAGTATGACGAGAATCGAGCCCCGATCGGTCGCAGCTTCCGACACCAAGCCAAAATCAAGAATTTTCCCGGCCTGCTCCCAAATCGCCTTTCGCTGCAAGGTGATCGAGGGCCCCGCCGAGGTCGAGTTCTTAACCATGTCCCGCGCAGCTGAAACCATCACCGCTTCGCGCGTGTCGCCGCGACGAATCTCGGCGACCCAAACATAATCGTCAGCGGATTCGGAAAGCGTAAGTTGCAATTGTGCGTCGGACGGCGCCTTTTCCGTAATCCGGAACTTCCGCGCCGCCAGGTCGGCAACGAGCTCCTCGCGAAGACCGGCGACATCCGTACCACTGAGCGAAGAAATGTTCTTCACATTGAGCGAAAATGTCTTTGCAGGTTTTGCCGCAGCCGCGATTTTGTCAGCGAGCGAGTCCAAAGCTTTGTTCCAATCAGGGGGAATCTGCAACGCCGACTGCGCCCGTGAAGGCCCGCCTGTGAGCGCGAGTAACGTTAGGACGATGGTTGCTAGCAGGAAAAAGAGTCGAGGAAGGCGCCGCATCGGCTTGTGCCATTTGCACAAAGCGTTGAACCGCCATCATAGCACACCTCAAAAATCCTTCCCAAGTTGCAACAACTTGAAGGCGTCATCAGCTTAGCCTTTGTAGCGGCCGCCTTTAGGCGGGCAGCTTTCCCGCCCCTCTGCACCGCTCTCGCCCGGTATGTCTCAGCCGTCACTTCCCCTTCACCGCCGGATCCATAGCCGCCGAAGCCGACTTCATCACATCATTCGTAAAGAAGAACTTCCCATCGTTCGGCACCATCATAATCTGCACCCGGTCCGACAGCCGTTCCGCCACCGTGTACTGCACCAGCAGCGGGTTCGTCTTCAGCGCAGCCGCCTCGAGCTGGAGTTGTTCCCCCTCCGCCTGCGCCGTCACCCGAATATTGTTCGCTTCTGCATCCGCCATCAAATTGCGCCGTTCGAGTTCAGCTTTGCCGTCGATGACCTTTGCCTGCGCGGTAGCCTCCGCATTTTTCACCGTCAGAACGTTTTGCGTTTCCGACCGCAACTTGCTGCTCTCATCCTCCGCCTTGCTGTTAATCACTTTCGCCTGCGCCTGAGCCTCGGCATCCTGAATCGTCGTTTCCTTCCGCGCTTCAGCTTCCAACCGCGACTGTTCGATCAGTTTCTGTTTCAACGGCAGCGTGTATTGCATCGAGTCCGATTCCGCCTTGGCCATCAGCACCCGCGTCTGCGCATCGCCCTCCGCATGTTTGATCTGCCTCACTTTCTGCGCTTCCGCCTGCGACTCCGCAATCTTCACTTTTTTCTGCTCGATGCTCTGATCGACTGTCACGCGGTCGTCCTCCTGCTCCTTCAGCAGCAATCCTTGCAGCCCCGCCGCGTATTCCTCCGGAAGCTGAATTTTGCGCAACAACACTTCTTTCACCTCAATCGCATCGCTGCCAAGACGCGCCGTGATGATCTGCGTAGCCCGCTGCCGAAATTCCTCGCGCTTGATGGCGAAAATATCGCGTACCACATAATTCGGCGCCACCTCGCGAAACACGCTAGTCACCACCGGAGCGACAATCTCCTGATCGATCGGTTGCGGCAGATTCGCCTGCACATAATCCAGCCGCCGCGGATCGATTCGATACCGCACGGTCACCGCCAGCCCCACTTCCAGCCCTTCGCGCGTCTCCACATTCAACACTTCCAACTTCTCTCGTGTCCCCTCGGCAGCAGAAGTCGAGAACACTTTGTCCCGCACATCATAAAGTTGTGCGCGATCGATCAGCGGCAGGATGAAATGCGTCCCAGCGTAAAGCGTTCCAGGGCGCACTCCAGAAATCTGGCTGATCCGCACCGCCGCCGCGCCATCCGGCACAACCAGAATGCTCAACGCAGCCAGCGATAAGAGCGCCGCCACCGCTACAAGCTTGGCAACCGCCGCCCACCGAACCACGCGCCGCGTTCTGGCAATCCGCACCGGAGCTTGAATCGCGCCCGGCTCCCCCACCGGTGGGGCCGCTAAATCGGGAGTTTCACCTGTTTGCCTGGCCTCGTCTCTTTGCGACGCACTCTCACCCGGCCGCAACAACCGCTCAAGCTCAAACGCAAGAAAAACGTCGTAAAGCACCAACCCAGCAGCGACGACGACGAACGAAACACTGATCACGAAAAGCAAAAACCTCAGAAACAGCATAACGCCTCCTTTTTACTTCAATCCTTCACCAACTCGATCCCGCACCCCGCAGCGCCGGTTCGCCGTTCGTAGCGCCGGCGTCCCCGCCGGCTCTTTTGATTTACTCGACCACGTGCAAGCCAGACGGAAGGGCGGGGTTTCAACCCCGCCGCAAACCGCCCGATTTCTTCAGGGGTTTTGACCCCTGAAGCCTCGAAACATGGTCATTCAGCGCTACATGAACTTCACGCCGCGTTCTTCCGTTCCAGCGGCACAAGCGATAGCCCAACCACTTTTCTCTGCGACCCGTGCTCCGCGGCCTCCGCCGTCACCACTTCCGCCTCGCGCACCGGCATCAAACGCATCAGCCAAACCAGCCCAATCCATTCAAGCGTCAGCGCCACCGCAAACGAGAAAAAGACCGCTACCACCACTTCGCCAAATCCGATCACGTTTTCCATCGCTGCCTCCCATTGCATCGCCGGGCACAAACGTAAAAAGCACGGCCGTGGCCAAGGCAGGCTTCATTCATTTCAGGAGGTTTAATGCATTCGAGGAGCTGCCAAAACAGTGGCGCCACACACACGCCGTGGAAATCCGCACGCGACAATCCGCCAGAGCCGCAGCCACTAAAGTCCAGAAAACGGTCAGCAGTTATCGGGAGGTTTCAAACGGTGGGAAACTACTCTTATCGAATGCCTCAGGAGAAACCTTGACGCCGACCCCTGCAAACGAGCCAGCGGAAAGACCCGAAGTAATCCTGGTCAGACTGTCAACTCTCTGAACTACGGCTCGACAATAAGCTGCCCTTTCATCCCGCCATGCCCCAATCCGCAATGCACGCAGCACTTAAACGAGTACGTTCCCGGGGTCTTCGCCACGAACTCCACCACCGCCGGAGCATCCTTATCGATCGTGAAGCAGTCTTCCTTCGAAGTGAAGACCAGCCCGGGCTCGCCTTTTCCGTCGGATCCGTCGGGATACGGATTAATTTTGAAGCCATGCTTTCTGTCCAAAGTCGTAATCTTCAATTGCACTTTGGTGCCTACCTTCACACGCACAGGCGACGGGCTAAACTCGTATTTCTTGGCCGTCATCTCGATGACCTTCACGTTCTGATCCGCCTGAGGAGCCTTAGCTGGACTGGCGAAGCCTCCAACAACGGGAAAACCGATAGCCAGGAAAAGAGCAAAAAGTCGTGTCGCGGTTCGCAATTTAATTTCTCCTTAGGAGTAAGACTCTAAACGCACAGTCTCAACCTGTCAAACGTTCCGAAATCACCGCAGTACCCGTCTCGTTACTACATATATAAGCCACCAAGTCGGATTTGCTTGATCGTCAGCCTCTTACCGGCAGTTCCACGTAGTCGCTTCTCGCCCTACGCGGGTTTGTGCGCGCTGAGTATTGATATCTTTTGCCTTCGTATGTAACCTCCTCGGGGGCGTCTAACGACTACACAAGGGGTTCCCATGCGACTTCCGTATTTTGTTCTGGCAGTAACGTTGTGCGCCTCCCCGCTTTTAGCGCAGGACAAGCCCTTGCACGGCATCGACGTCAACGACATCGATCGCAAAGCTATCCCCTGTCAGGATTTCTATGAATATGCCAACGGCAATTGGCGCGCCAACAATCCCATGCCCCCTTCGATGGTGATGTGGAGCAGGCGCTGGGCCGCCGGCGAGTCCACCAAAGACGTCCTGCGCGGCATTCTCGAGGACGCTGCCGCTCATTCCTCCACCGCTCCGCCAAAATCCACCGAGCGCTTGATCGGCGATTACTACGCCGCTTGCATGGACGAGAAGCAGATTGATGCGCAGGGCATAAAAGCGATCAAGGCTGAACTCGATTTGATCCAATCCATCGCCACCGTCGCCGATCTCCAGCGCGCCATCACTCGTTTGAACCAGGAAGCGATCTTTGCCCCATTCTTTTTCGGATCGACCCAAGATCCCCACCACCCGCAGCAAGTGATCGCGGATGCCGCCGCAGGAGGCCTCGGCCTTCCCGACCGCGACTACTACTTCAAGGACGACGACAAATCCAAAGAGACTCGCCAAAAATACCTGGATCACGTTGCGGCGATGTTCGTCCTGGCCGGTTCTGACAAGACGGCCGCTGCCGCCTCGGCACAAGTGGTGATGCGCATGGAAACGGCGTTTGCTGGCGCCACACTTACGAATGTGGACCTCCGCGATCCCTACGCCTCCGATCACAAAATGAATCTGGACGAAGTCCAGAAACTCACCCCCGATTTCAACTGGGCGGAGTATCTGAAAGCTGCGAATCTCAATCCCGCCGTCGCCATCAACATCGATCAGCCCAAATTCATGCAGGAATTCCAGCGCCAGCTACAGCAAACTTCTATTGCCGACTGGAAAACCTATCTGACCTGGCAGCTGCTCGCGACCGCCGCTCCTTCTCTTTCCGCTCCTTTCGTCCAGGAAAGTTTCGCTTTCAACCAACAGTACCTGCAAGGCGCCAAAGAAATGAAACCGCGCTGGAAGCGTTGCGTGGAATCAACGGACGCGGGCTTGGGCGAAGCCCTGGGCAAGAAGTACGTCGAGAAAACGTTTTCTCCCGAAGCGAAAGCGCGCATGCAGGAAATGGTAAAAAACATTCTGCTGGCCCTCCATGACGACATCCTGACGGTCACTTGGATGAGCGACGCAACCAAGCAAAAGGCCCTGGAGAAACTTTCCACCTTCAATCCCAAAGTCGGCTACCCGGATAAATGGAAAGACTACAGCAGCGTGGAAATCACGCGGGACTCTTATTGGAATGACATCGTTCAGGTGCGCCGTTTTGCCGTCCGCGATGACGCAGAACAAATCGGCAAACCTGTCGATCGCCTCCGCTGGGGCATGACCACGCCAACTTCAAACGCTTATTACAATCCCCTGCTGAACGAAATCGTATTCCCCGCGGGGATCCTGTTGCCACCCATGTTCGACGTGCACGCCACCGACGCGGTGAACTACGGCGGCATCGGCCCAGTCATCGGGCACGAAATTTCCCACGGCTTTGATGACCAGGGCGCGAAGTATGACAGCACCGGCGAACTCAAAAGCTGGTGGACCCCCGCGGACTACAAAGAATTCCAGAGCCGTGGACAGTGTGTGGTCGACCAGTTTTCCAGCTACACCGTGGAAGGCGGCCTGCACGAAAACGGCAAATTGGTTTTGGGCGAAAGCATCGGCGACCTCGGTGGCGTAAAGCTGGCCTACCTCGCGTTCGAGAAATCAATGGAAGGCAAGCCTCGCCCCGCCGACCAGGACGGCTTCACGCCCGAACAGCAGTTTTTCATTTCCTGGGGCCAATCCCGCGGTGACGAAATTCGTCCCGACGCGCAACGCCAGTTCGTGCTGACGAATCCTCATCCCGTCAGCAAATATCGCGTCATCGGACCGCTTTCAAATTTGCCTGAATTCTGCAAGGCCTTCGGTTGCAAAGCTGGTGACGCCATGGTGCGTGCGCCCGAACTGCGATGCTCAGTCTGGTAATCCCGGGACCGCCAATCTCCCGATTGGCGCCTGTCCGCCGTGGCGGGCCCTCTCCGAGTCGAACAGCTTTTTGTCGGCGCCATACCGAATCGCAGCCGCGTGCCCTTATGCCGCGCGAACCTTCAAGGCAGAGTCGCACGAGGCCGATCGTATCCTAGCCGTGCAATGCGCCCGTAGCCTCTGTTAGAATCGCGGCAATGGCTCAAGAACCTCAGTCCTCACCGGCCTCTGACTTGGCATCGCCGCCCGGTCCTCCGCCGCTCACTGCTCGCGACTCAGCTCCCGCCACCGGCTTTCGCATCGGACGTGTTTTAGGCATTCCCATCTATCTGCACGCCAGCTGGTTCATCATTTTTTTCCTCATCACGCTTTCGTTGAGGACTCAATTCACGTCTCAGCACGCGGACTGGTCTCCGGCGCAGCATTGGGCCCTAGGTATCATCACCAGCATTCTTTTTTTCGCTTCCGTGGTCTTTCACGAGCTGAGCCATAGTGTGATCGCGAAGCACTACCGCATTCCGGTCGCCTCCATCACGCTTTTCGTTTTCGGCGGCTTGGCGCGCATCACGCGCGAGCCGGATAACGCCAAGCAGGAATTCAACATCGCCATCGCCGGCCCCCTTTCCAGCATTTTTCTTGCCGGCTGCTTCTGGCTGATCGCGCACTACGTTCACGGCAACGATATGGTCCAGGCGGCAGCCACCTGGCTATGGGAGATTAATCTCGCTCTAGCCATCTTCAATCTTGTCCCTGGATTCCCGCTCGATGGTGGACGCATCCTGCGCGGCATCGCATGGGGCCTTACCGGAAATTTCACGCGAGCGACAAAAATTGCCTCCAGCGCCGGAAAGATTTTCGCTTACGTAATGATCATCCTCGGCGTGTGGCAGGCGCTGAACGGAAACTGGGTAGGTGGCCTCTGGACCGCTTTCATCGGATGGTTCCTGCTGAGCGCCGCGCAGGAAAGCTTGATGCAGGTAGCCATGCGTCACACGCTCACCGATATACGCGCGGCCGACATCATGAACCGCGATATTCCCACCGTTCCCCGCGACATGTCCGTGGAAGATTACGTCCACGAAGTCTTGCGCACCGGCCGCCGCTGCCATATCGTCACCGGCGCGGGCAGGCCGGTCGGACTGGTCACCCTGCATGCCGCGCGCACGCTCCCGCGGGAAGAATGGGCTAACACTTCGATCCAAGCGGTGATGATGCCGGTTGATCGCGTTCATTCAGCTTCACCAACCGAACCCGCGCTAGCCATCCTGCAGCGCATGCAGAGCGAAGACATCAACCAGATGCCCGTAATCTCCGACGAACACATCGTCGGCATGATCGATCGCGACACCATCTTGCGCATGCTGCAAACCCGCTTGCAAGTCGGTCACGTCGCCGGGCAATAGCTTCCAGTCTCATTGGGAATCTCAGCAAGCTGAGGTGCCGTCATAGTCCCGCCGAGCGTCTCAACCGAGTCAGACAGACCTAGTCGCCCCAGCGTCGGCCGATTTTTTCTGGTTTTGCTCACCTTCTGGGCGCTGGCCATGATCGTTCCGGGTCTGCAACGTGTGATCGATTCGATGGGCTCGTTCGGTCTGTCCGTGGACAATGACGGGATTGTCACCAGCGCTGTTGCCCCGTTTCAGTCTGCTGCGGACTCTCCAGCCGCTGCTGCCGGCATCGTCCCAGGCGACCGCATAGACTTAAAGGCCATGCGCTGTACTCCCCTCGATACTCCCCAATGCGCCAGCTTGGTCGCTGTTCTCGGCGGGCTGGGCGAAACGCAGTCGGTAGTGTTGCATCGTCAAGTCACTCTAACCATTCAGCCGAGCTTCGGTGCCCCGTCGAAAACCGTGGAGCTCCAATCCGTTCCAGCCCCGTTGAAACCAGCTGAGAGAGCTGTGCTTTTTGCCGACACTGTCGTGGGCGTTGTCGTCATCATCATCGCATTTTGGCTGGTTTGGACGCGCCCAAGCTGGATGACTTGGGGTTTGTTCCTCTACGTGATCTGGATGAATCCGGGCCAGACGTTCACCTATTACGCGTTGTTACAGCGTTGGCCGCTTGCCCTGCTCGCTCAGGAATTCGTGGAATCGTTGGCGCAAGGCGCCGCTTTCGCCGGTCTTGTGATATTCGCGCTTCGCTTCCCGAACGACCGAACCGAGCCGCGCTGGCGAAAAGTGCAATGGGCTGTCCCGCTACTCGGTGTCGCCATGGCCGTGCTCACGCTTCTGTGCTTTGCCAATGTCTTCGGTTTTCGCACGGAGAGGATTACCGAAGCCAGCTTCCTGGCCGGCTATGCCATCGACGCTGTCGTCCTGCTCATTCTGCTGGATCGTCGTCGCTCGCTGCCTCTGCAAGAACAACAGCGCATGAGTTGGGTGATCTGGGGTTGTGCCATCGGACTTCCGGCCTATATCTTGGCCGAGCTCTTCCAGTCGTCTGATCTGATTCTTCGTCTGTTCGGCTTTACACCCTCGCCGGCTTTTATCGGTCTTCTGTATCTGCCAAACGGAGTGCTCGCCTATTTCGCGTCGCAGGCAGTGTGGCAACGCCGTGTCGTGAGTGTATCGATTCCCCTTCGCCACGGTACCACCCTGGTCGCATTGACGTTGCTCATAGGTGTCCCCATTTTCCAGCTCGAGCAGAAAGTCGACATCGTTAAGGACGCTATTCCCCTCCCTGCTTGGATCTGGCCCCTGTTGGTAGCTCCTGTCGTTTTGCTTCTCGTGAATCGCCTGCACGAGTCCGCTGTCGAGCTGGTGGACCGCGTCTTCAATCGCCGGTTTCACTCCGCGAAACGACAGCTCAAGGATGCCTGTAGTGCGATCGCAAAAGCTGAATCTCTCGCCGAGATCGACCGCCTCGTGGTCGAATGCACGGTCAGCACGCTTTGCTTGTCATCCGGCGCGGTTTTCCGAAGCGAGGGGAGTGTGTTCCGCCGAGAACAGGACACCAAGGGGTGGAACGATTCGATGATGAAGGAATTGCAACCGAAATCCGACGCGATCGTTTTGCGCAGTTTGGAACTCGGCGCGCCCGTTCGTCTCAATCACGAGGACTGCGATTCGCTCAGATTCCCGACCGGCATGGAAGCACCTTGCCTTTCGGTGCCCGTTCGAAGCGGCATTCCCGAAGCTACCGCCGTAGTTCTGCTCGGCCCGCACGACACCGGCAATGACATCGACGCCGACGAGCGCGAAATGCTAGACCAGTTCGCCGAACGCGCCGCCGCAGCCTACGAGCGCGTAGTCACCAGCCTCCTCCAGCAAGAAGTAGCGCACCTGAAGTCACAACTCGCCGCGCTCCAGCACCGCGATCGCCCCACTCCCGCAAACCCGTAGATATCCATAGCGGTTTACCAAGGCCACAAATCAGCAGCGCTCGCGAACCCTACCGGTCTGGAGTATGTACCGCCCTATTGGCTCAAGAGGGTATCGAAAAACTGTTTCAGAATCGGCCAGGTCACAGTTCCGGGATCCGCTGGGAAACTCTGGCCCTTGTAATGAATCACGAATGTGGGAGTGCCTTTCACCGGAAGCTGGTAGCCAAGCACGATGTCCTGCGCAATGAATTCGTCCACCGGACAGCCGCGATCAACCTGCGGCGCAGCGCTGGCCGCCTTCGTCATAGGTGCCGGCGACGTGCAGTTCTTCATGATCGCTTGCACTCGTTTGAAATCACGTGGGCTCATCGCCGCCGCGACGAATTTTCCCATGTCGCCGTCAACAGCCCATTTGGCCTGGCTGTCGTAGAGCGCGGCATCCACTTCCTGAAATTTCCCGATTTTTGCAGCCGCATTGGCCCAGCGTGCAGCTTGACCAGAATAGGGGTGCTTCTGAAGCGGAAAATCGTGATGCACCAAGTACACTTTTCCCCAGGCCACATAGGTGTCGATCATCGGCCGCAGGGTAGTTTCAAAAAATCCCCCGCAGGACGGACACTGATAGTCGCTGTAAAGTTCCATGGTGATCGGCGCGTCCTTGTTGCCGATAGTCTTCACCGGCACAGCAGAAGCGGCGGTATCGGAAGCCGCACTTGCATGCGCGCGCGATTTGCTGACACTCTGGTCCGGAGTTTGCGCCAGGCTCGCGCAGGAGAGAATGGCGATAGCCGCCAGCACCACGACACCCTGTATCGCGCGTGAGACATTTCTATGCGAAAAAAACCGCTCCAGTCCGGAACTCAACTCTCCCCCTGTCTCTCGCTACTTCGCGTGTCGCTGCGCGTATCGCACAGCTTTCGCCTCCGGATTGCCTTCCTCTACCGTGACGAAATAGTCCGCGGCAAGATTGTGCAACACGTCCACATTGCCACTCGGCCAGCGAATTTCCAGCGTATCCACGCGCTCGTGTTTCCCCAACCCAAAAAAGATGCGCGGATCTTGCGCCGAACAATAACTCATCCCGCCTTTCACCTGGTCGTAGCTCCTAAAATCCCCGGCAGTCAATTTAAGAAACGCCCCATTCCCGTCGCGATTGCTTTTCGTCCCGATCAACCTCACCGCTAGCCAATGATTTCCCGCCGCAGCCGGCTGGCTCGCGCCATCGTTGCGAAACAGCTGGGCGTCCTCGCCATTATTGCTCACCAGAAAATCCTGCCACCCGTCGTTATCGTAATCGCCCACCGCAAGTCCGCGCCCTACCCGCGGCGAACGAAAGCCCGCGTTCTGCGTTTTCGTCGCATCCAAGAACACCGCATCGCCGACGTTTCGATAAAGCACCTTCTCTTCATTGTAGGTGACCTCCGGGTGGTACAGCGGGATGTTATCCAGAATGTGCCCGTTCACCACCAGCAGATCGCGCCACCCGTCATTATCAAAATCGAACATGCGCGCCCCGAAGGCGCTCCTCAAAATATTTGTCTGCCCCAGCCCGGAAGCCACTGTATCGTCCGTGAACGTTCCATCCCCATTGTTGCGGTACAGCCGGTTCAACTCGAAATCCAGGTGACTGACGAAGAGGTATAACAGGCCATTGTTCATCACGTCGGCGGCATCGGCGCTCATCCCCGCCTCGGGACGCCCCTCCTCGCTAAATCCCGCGCCGGATTTGTACGTAGCATCGCGAAATGTCCCATCGCCGTTGTTCAAATATAGAAAATTGCGCTGCGTATCATTCGCAATGAAAATGTCCGGCCAGCCGTCGCCGTCAAAATCCGCTAATACCAGTGCCAGACTTTTCCCATCGGTGTTGATCAGTCCGGCCTTCGCCGTCATATCTGTAAACGTCCCGTCTCCGTTATTGTGATACAGCCGCATCGACGTTCCGTGAAAACTGTCCGGGTGGCAATACGCCTGGTATCCGGGTTTTTTTTCGCCGCACGCTACTGGGTGGTCTTCGTCATAGTCCACGTAATTCGTCACCAGCAGGTCGAGCAGGCCGTCGTGGTCGTAATCAAACCAACCGGCCGCCGTGCCCCAGTTTCCGTCGTCTCCCACTCCTGCCTTGGCGGTCACATCGGTAAACGTGCCGTCTCCGTTGTTGTGCAGCAATACGGAATGCCGGTATCCCGTCATATATATGTCCGGATACCCGTCGTTATCGTAATCCCCCACCGCCACGCCGAAGAAAAACGTCCCATCCGTGTGGATCTTGCTCGCTGCCGTCACGTCCGTGAACGTACCGTCGCGATTATTGCGATACAACGCGGGCTGTGGCGGGTGCTCCGGGTGAAAAAACGGCGTGTCCCCGCTGTTTACAAAAAACGCGTCCAGATACCCGTCCTGGTTGTAATCGATCCACGCAACGCCCGCCCCCATCGTCTCCAAATACAGTTTTTCCGGAGAAGCCGCGCGCTCGTGGTGAAAATGAATCCCCGCCTCTCGTGTAACGTCCTGAAATTGCACGTGGTAAGGGTTAGCCACTTCTGAACGATGGCGCAGTATCTCGCCTTGCGTTTCTTGCACCAACGGCTGCGCCACCAAATCCCAAGTCGCCACCAGCAGAACGCCCGCGGCAACCAGCGCCAATCGTCCCGTGTAAAGCTTCCTTCGTTTCATCTCGGCACAGATTCTAACAGGATGCGCGTTTGGCAGCACTGGCGCTAAACAGTGGAGCAATTTCATGAAAAATTTTTCGATGTTCTACGCTCGCCGCGAAAATCATTTCGACGCAACGCCAGTTTTTTGTTGACTCTACACACCACGAGCGTTAGCCTACCGCCCATCTTGGATGGAGTTCACGTCCTAAAAACGGATTGTAGGACTCGCGGGCGTTTTCAAGCGATGTATTGCCAAGTGACGTCTTTTCTAGACTTCTTCAGATTCATTAACCGCAACGCGTTTAGCAATTTTTACAAAGAACCGTCGTCCCGTCTGAAATGTCGTCTCGCATCGGGAGAGTCGCAATGAAAATCTGGAAGGCCGTGTTCCTGGCTGTGCTGTTCTCATGTTCGATTATTCTGGCCGGCGCTGCGCCAGCGCAAAACACGCAGAACGGCGCCATTCGCGGAACCGTGTTTGACACCTCTCATGCATCCGTCGCCACCGCCAAATTGACGCTGACGAATCCTTCTACCGGCATTCGCCGTGAACTGCCTGTCGAGGCGGACGGCACCTACTCTTTCGATAACGTGGCTCCCGGCGAATACACCATCGTAGCCGCGGCCGACGGCTTCGCCGTAACCACCGTCAAACAGATCGTCGTCAACGTCGGCGCTTCCCTGCTGCTCGACATCACCATGCCGCTGAAAACGCAGTCTCAAACCGTCGAAGTCACTGCCAGCAGCGGAGCGGTCGTTGACACCACCACCGCCGGTATAACTCAGTTGCTCAACTCCACCAGCGTCGAGAACCTTCCCTTCCCCGGCCGCGATTATCGCGACATGGCTCTTCTCTCTCCCTCCGCCCAGGTTGTTCCTGGACTCCGCGGCGGCATCCGCCTCGGTGGCCAGCAGAGCGATTACAGCGGCCTGGTAATCGACGGGGCGGACTCCACCAATAATTACTTTGGCGAAAATTTCGGCTCGCTCGAAACCAAAAATCTCACCGTTCCTCTCGAAGCCGTCCAGGAATTTCAAGTAGTCACTAATGGGTTCGCGCCTGAATTCGGTCGCGCAACCGGCGGCTTGCTCAACGTGGTGACCAAGTCCGGCACCAACTCAATTCACGGCGAAGCCCACGAATATTATCGCGGCGGTAGCCTGACCGCGAACGACGGCCTCGGCGAACCTTCCAACATCGACAACCAAAATCAGTTCGGCGGCTCCGTCGGATTCCCGATTCACAAAGACCGCCAATTCCTTTTCCTCGCCACCGACATTCAGCGCGAAAACGGCCCGCTCGACACCGTCTTCTGCACCGCAGCCGATCCCGGATGCTCGGCCTTTTTGGCATCAGCCGGTCCCATCATTGGCCCGCCAACGCCAGGTACGAGTAACATCCTGCCTCCCGGTTGCGTAGCCGGAGCCGTAGGCGAGGCTCTCCTGCCTGCGTGCTACGGTGTGCCGACCATCGGAGCCCTCAACGGAGAGCACAATCAATATCAGAATTTCTTTACGCTGCTAGGCCATTACGATTACCAATTCAGCCCTTCCAATCATTTCAGTATTCGCGGCCTCGGCAGCCGTAACCACACCAACGGCTTCACCGGAGGCCAGGGACAAACTGAAACCCCCTACTCCATCGGCGCCGCCGAGAATTTTGTGAACCAGGGTATAGGAGGCGTGTTTGCTCTCACCTCCGTTCTCGGACGCAAAGTGAACGAAATTCGCGTGGAAGTCAGCGGCGAAACGCGCAAGCGCCATCCGATTGATAGTGGCGCGCCCCAGATCCTCATCAATCAAACGGGCATGTCATTTGGTCAGCGTTTTTATCTTCCGAGCAATAATGATGCCGGCAAGCTCCAGGGTGCCGACAACTTCTCTTACTCGTTCGGCAGGCACGACATGAAGTTCGGCGGCGATGTGGACTCCTTTACCGACCGCAAGGATATATTTGCCGGATGGAGCTCAGGCGAATACGAATTCAATACGCTTTGCGATTTTGAACCAGGGCCTCTCGCCACCAACCCGTGGTGCGCAGTCAACTCTAACGGTATTCCGGCAACCATCGGTCCTCCCACCCCATTCTTCTTCGAGCAAGGACTTGGGCTGAATGGGCAAACCGGAACCACCCAACAGCAGCAGATTGCCCAACTCTTCAAAGACAACACCCTCTTTAACAACTACCAGACCGGAATGGGTCTCTATTGGCAGGATAAGTGGCAGCTCACCTCACGCATCACCTTGACCTATGGCCTCCGTTGGGACGGCACTTGGAACCCCCAGCCCCAATCTGCGATTCCAGGAAACACGGTTTGGATAGGAGAGGGCAACTCCAGCAAGCAGGTCGCCCCGCCGCAGCGCGTCCCTGACGATTTCGGGCAATTTGGTCCGCGCGTCGGCTTGGCCTGGAACGTTGGCGGCACCGAACATCCCACCGTCGTCCGCGCCGCTTGGGGTCTCTACTATGCCCAGACTCCCTTGATCTTCTTCCCCACAATTGGCACCTCGAAGCAAACAACGATTTTCTGCCCATCGGCGTTTTTCGAATTCTGCGCGCCCCCTGGTGTGAACCCGCCGACATCGACATCGGCGGCAGCTTTCCCGTATCTTTTCCCGTCGACTCTGCCCATCGGGGCCAGCGACCTTTGCTCTAGCGTCGCCGGATGTCCCGGCATCAGTTATGTGGACCCAGCATTTCGCAACCCGCGCGTCTCCAACCTCACGGTTGGCGTGGAGCATTCGTTCACCAACAACTGGACCGTTTCGGCAAACTATGCCTTCGTGCACTCCACGGACCTGCGCACAGGCGGATTTAGTACCACTCAATGGTTCCGAAACTTTATTCCGATGGGTAAAGACGCGTTCGGCAGGACACTCATCGCTGGCACCGCAACGCAGGCAGCACCGGGCGACCCTATAACTCAATTCGCGACGCCCCTTGATCCCACACTGTTTAGCTCCAGCGAGCTTGGCAGCTTTGGCCGTGGGAACTACAACGAATTTGTGCTAGGAGTAAACAAGCGTTTCTCTCAGCGCTATCAATTTTTCGCCAATTACACCTGGTCGCGTAATTTCGCCAACGCTTCCAGCGAGCGCGACACCGAAACATTCTTCGGCCCCCAGGATCCATTCAATCTCAACTTGGACTACGGGCGTGACGGCCTGGATATCACTCATCAGTTTAAGGGCGGCATGGTTCTCGATCTCCCCTGGGCCTTCAATTTCAGCACGAACTTCATTCTTCACAGCGGCCTCGCCTATCCTGCCTATTCAAATGTGGACATCAACGGTGATGGAGTCATCAACCAGTTCGCGAACAACGACCGGCCTACGGTCCAGATTGGCGGTGGAAAACCATTTCTGCTGCCTGAGTATCCCGGCCGCCAGCCTGCCTTCTACAACTGGGATATTCGCATTGCCAGGGACTTTAGGATCAATGAGCGCTATTCGGTGCGTTTGAGTGCCGATTTATTCAACCTTACAAATTCCAGTAACCTGTACTCCGACCCCGATGTTTTTGGCTTCGTGGGTCCAACCAGCAACTCTGCGTGTACCCCAGTGAATCCGCTGCTGTTTGCAAACATCACTTGCCCTTCACTCACGGCCATACCGACTCCTCACAACACGCCCGGATACCGCACCGTTGACGAGCTCGCGCCTGGAGCTACCGCGTTCGCCGCTCAATTCGGCGCGCGCTTCCAGTTCTAGGTGGCCCTCTGAGTCGCATCGCGTCGTTCGTCATGGCGAATAAGCAATCTGCTTCTACGTTTGGAAGTTGGCGTAGCCTTTGTAGCGGCCGCCTTCAGGCGGGCGGTTCCCGTAATGTTTTCGTAGCGCCTGCCGGCAGGCGGGCCGGTTCACCCAGAGCTTCGAAGGGCGTCTTGCTTGCTCTGAGGTCGCGGCGGCGACCGAACGTGCCGGCTCGTTCGACTCTCTCGACCGCTCTCGCGTGCATGCGCCGCGCCATCCTTCCCGCCCAAGCATAGCGAAGAGTCGGTTTTTGTAGCGCCGGCGTCTCGCTGGCTCTTTTGACTTTCTCGACCGCTCTCACGTGTATGCACCGCGCCACCCTTCCGCCAAGCCCATGAAGGAGTCGTCAACCCGCTCCCGTAACTAATTTCATCCGCCGCACCAAAAAATACACAGCACGCAAGTCCTTTCAAACCGCGCCCCCTCGTGCTAGCGTAATTCCGGAGCTATGATGACGATGAAGTACAAACGATCGGCAGGCTGGCGGGCCGCAACGAAGTCCCGCTCTGGCCGCTGGCTAGGTGTGTCGAAAGTACGCTCCGCTCCCTCTCCCAGACTCAAAGCCGGCTCTTTAGGGGGTCGGAGCTTAACCTCCGACCTGAAGCTGCCTTATCCCTCAGGGGTTCCAACCCTGGGCGCCGGGGCGACCCCTGAGGCTTCCCGGTTGATTGCTTTCACAAATTGCACAGGACAGCTACTCGATTGTTCGGCAACCCCAGCAAATGGTGGCGAAATTGCCGGCCGATCCGGACCGCTTCTTGCCTCGAATCTGCTGCCGTTTCCCGGAATTTCTAATCGAGAACATCATTTATTAGAACACCTCCTAACTCATAGAAAACAAACAACAGCACCCCGTTCTAATCGAGAACTTCCAACCAATCGGTGTTACGACATTTCATCGTTAACTCTCCCGCGAAAGCACGCTTTTTCCCTCACCACTTTCTCAAAGTGTCTTCTCTTGGCGCTCCTGGTTTTTGCCGTTGTCGCCGCCGCATCCCCCCTCGCTGCGCAGGAAAAACGCAAAATTATCATCGATGAGGACTGCTCCGGCCCCGGCGGCACGAACACTCAAGCCATCCTCGCCCTCGTGCAATCGCCCGACACCGACGTCCTCGGCATCACCATCCCCACCGGTGACGCTTGGCGCGATGAAGAAGTCCTGCACGCTTTGCGCCTGCTCGAAATTATCGGCCGCACGGATATTCCCGTCGTTCCGGGTGCGCCTTTCCCCTTGGTGAACAGCAAGGAGTACATCGCTCGGTGGGAAACGCTCTACGGCAAGGTCAGCTATCAGGGTGCGTGGAATTTTGCCAGGCTTCATCCAGTGCACGGCCCGTCGGAAATCCCGCCCATGCCCGAAGACGCGCCCACAACAAAACCTTCCACTGAAGATGTCGCGCATTTTCTGCTGCGCATGGTTCATCAATATCCGCACCAGGTCACAATTTACGAGGGCGCCCCTCTTACCAATCTTGCCCTCGCGCAGGCCATCGACCCGGAATTCGCATCGCTCGCCAAGGAACTCGTCCTGATGGGTGGCAGTTTGAATCCGCAAACCGACGACCCTGAATTCACCATGACGCCCCGCCGCGAATTCAATCTGTGGATGGACCCCGAGGCCTCGCGCATCGTCCTCCACGCACCCTGGCCGCGTATCGTCGTAACCACCGTCGATATTTCGCTGAAGACAAAAATGGACAAGGATTTAATCTCGCAGATTGGCAAGAGCCAGTATCCCGCCGGTCAGTACACCGCCAAATATGCCGAGGACAATTATCTATGGGACGAGCTCGCGTCCGTGGCCTGGCTCGATCCTTCGATCATCACCAAATGGAAAAAACTCTTTCTCGACGTTTCGATTGACCACGGCGCATCCTACGGCGACACCCTCGTCTGGTCCGAAGACACCCGCCCCCACATGGGCGAACGCGAAGCAGAAATACAGGACGACCTCGACAAACCAAAATTCTACAAAGAATTCGTGGACCTTCTAACCCGCCCCACGCCCCCAGCCACAACCCACCCGGCGCATTAAAATGACTCTCAATTCGACCCTCTCCTCCGCCTGTCATTCTGCTTGCCCTGACGAAGGAAGGGAGCGCAGGCGAGGCCTGCCTGTCGGAAGACAGGAATCTGCTCGTGCCTTCCTTGAATGCGGCGAAAACCGTTCCGACTTTCCGCCGGCACGCGCTACGAACGCAATCACGGCTTCCTGGCACGGCCGGAAAGCGCTGCCAGAGCGCGTTGGTACTCCGGATCATCCGGGGAAAGCGTCGCAGCCTTCTTATACGCCGCCAGCGCATGTTCCGTGTCCCCGCGCTCTTCGTAAATCACACCCATTTCAAAAAATGCGTCCGACTCCTTCGGATTCACAATCGTGGTCCGTTCGAAAGCGGACAGCGCTTCATCCAGCTTTCCCTGCTTCTCCAAAATCTTCCCTTGTACGTACAGAAAATCCGGCTGGTAAGTATCGCGTTCCAGCGCTTGCGAAATCGCCTCGCTCGCTCTCTCAATATCTCCCGCTGAGTAATAGAGCTTCGCGAGTTGCGAATACGCCGCGCCGTAGGTGGCATCTTTCGCAATCGCCTGCTGCAAGAAGTCGAGCGAGCCGGCGAAATCGTTCTTCAGCGCCAGCTCATTCGCCTGCTGCACTAGGTGTTTTGCTTGCGTCTGGTTTTCTTTCGTCTCGCGATCATTTTTCGAAGAGGCTTCAAACGCCGCCAGCGTTTTCTGCGCCTGATCGGATGCTCCGGCGCATTCGTACGCGCGCGAAAGCAAAAATAGCGTCTCCGAATCCTGCGCCGACATTTCGAGAAGAGGTTCGAGAGTGGCAACCGCTCGCCGGCAGCGCTCCTTGGTCTGCTCGGGACTTTCGCCTTGCGGCGCGCGCAAAAGAGTCTTGCCCAACAGCAATCGCCCGCGCGGATTCCGCGGCTGCAGCTCAACAACTTTCATCGCGTCCGGCAGCGCCGCCGCGTCCTGGTTCCGGTCGGAATAAATTTTCGCCTGCGTGTAGTACGCGAGAGCGTTCTTGGGATCGAGCGCCAGAACTTTCGCGACCTGCTCCAGCGCTTTTTCCAAATCTCCCTTCGCTTGGTAGGCGACGGCCAGCCGGTTCCGCGACTCGACGTCGGACGGCGCAATCGCGAGCGCCGCGCGCAAATGCGCTATCGCTGCGTCATAAGTCTGCAGTTCGATGTCGAGATCGCCGAGAGCCGCGAGCGGTTTCGCGCTCTGTGGATGTTCGCCCCGGGCACGTTCGAGGACTCGCTTCGCCTCGTCGTAGTTGTGCACGCCACGATAGGCTTGCGCCAGCCCGATTTCGGCGCTCAGATTACGCGGAGAGATTCGCAGCGCCGCGTCGTAGCCCGCAATTGCCGCCGCCCAATTTCCCGCGGACGCTTTCGCGTACGCTTGCCTCTCCAGTTCCTGCTCTTGTTTCGCACGCGCCTGCGCGCGCGCGCCAATACTTCCGAGCGTCAGAAGAAAAATACAGAAAAGAAATCGATGAAACATGGGCGAAGTATAGCATTCGTACTTTGGCTTTTCGCTTGACGCGCGTAGTGCGGGAGAACTATAAGCAGCGCCTGCGAGCGACGCTCATGACGCGCTTGCGCTACCAAGAGGAGTTCAATGTTCACGCCGCATGACGCGAATCTGGCCTTGATCATGATGATAACCAGCGCCATCTGCTGGGGTTCCTGGGCTAATACCTTCAAAGGCGTGAAGAACTACCGCTTCGAACTGTTCTACTGGGATTACGCGGTCGGAATTTTTCTCACCTCGCTGGTTTTTGCATTCACGATGGGTAGCGCCGGAAATGAATCGTCAAGTTTCTTGAACAACGTGCACGCGGCCGACGCTTCCAATATCGGCTGGGCCTTGCTTGCCGGAGTGATTTTTAATCTCGCAAATCTCCTGCTTGTCGCTGGGATCGATATGGCGGGACTGGCAACCGCTTTCCCCGTTGCCATCGGCATCGCCCTGGTGGTCGGCGTGGCACTGAGTTACGTTCAGCAGCAAAAGGGCGATGTCAGGATGCTAGCGGCCGGCGTATTGTGCGCCGTAATCGCTGTGATTCTCGACGGAAAAGCTTATGGCGAGGTAAGCAAAGGGAAGGAAGTCTCGCGCAAGAGCATTATCACCTGCGTCGTTTCCGGCGTGTTGATGGGCCTGTGGGCTCCCTTCTCCACTCGCGCTCTCACGCACGGAAACACGCTCGGGCCCTACAGCATCGCTGTGTTCCTTACCGGCGGCGCTTTGCTCTCCTGCTTTGTCTGGAATGTTTATTTCATGAAGAAGCCCCTCGTCGGCGCGCCGGTAAGTTTCGGCGGATTTTTTCGCGGCCCAACCAGCGGCCATCTGCTCGGCCTGATTGGCGGGGCGATTTGGACCACCGGCACCGTCTTCAATCTGGTGGCCGCAAACTTCACCGGCGTCGCAATTTCCTACGCCATCGGCCAATCCGCTCCCATGGTTGCTGCGCTCTGGGGCATCTTCGTGTGGAAAGAATTCGCCGGCGCGAACAAGCAGGCAAAAGCCTTCCTCGCCCTGATGTTCATTTTTTATATCCTCGCAATCCTGCTCATCGCCCGCGCCAACACCGCGAGCTGACGACGGACGCACGAGCTTGCATGCTAGATCGGCGGCCGTCGGAAGCCGCCGCATGCATCTTCAATCTTAGCTGCGACGGCGAGCACCGCCTCTTCTTCCCAAGGCCGGCCAACGATCTGCACCCCGATCGGCAATCCTTCCGGCGAGCTACCCACCGGCACAACCGCCGCCGGATTCCCCAGCAGATTGAACCACTGCGAATAGCTCATCGCTTTCAAATATTCCACTTTGTGCCCTTGCACTGTCCATTCGCGCTCGCCGTGCCGAAACGCCGGTACAGCGCAGACCGGGCAAATGAGGATGGGAAATTCCTCCATTTTCGTCAGCAGGTTGCTGCGGAGTACGTCGCGAGCAAGAAGCGTGTTCAGAAGGTCCTGCGCAGTGAGCGGCGGCGCTTCGGCAACTTCGGCCCGAAACGCGCGCAGGATCGGACTCAGCTCCGCGTCGCGACCCTCGATTGTCGGCGCAAAGGCCATCTGACCTGCGCGCCCAAACAGATTCCACCAAAGCTGCCAGACGCGGTCGAGATTCCGCGGCCGCCACTCCGCGACGTTGAATCCTTGGGTGCGCAAAGCTTCGACTGCCGTGCGCACAGCGGCCGCGGTTTCAGAAGTGACGGGAGTAACGCCGTCGTCCACGAAATACGCGACGCCAAGCTTGCGAATTTCCTGCTCGCTCCAACGCCTCAATGGGACGGGAGCCGACGCGGGATCGCCCGGATCAGGCCCAGCCATTACTTCAAAAAGCCTTTCCAAGTCTCGAACGGTGCGCGCCATAGGACCGACGACTCCAAGTTGCGCAAACGGACCCGCGGACCCGGGAAAATGCCCGGTGGAAGGAATTCGGCCGGGAGTGGGTTTCAGCCCGCAAATTCCGGTGTAGTGCGCTGGAATGCGAATCGATCCCCCGCCATCGCTGCCCACTCCCCCGGCGGAGCAACCTGCCGCGACCGCCGCCGCTTCGCCGCCACTGGAGCCGCCCGGCGTGCGCGAAAGATCCCAGGGATTGTTCGTCCGCCCGTAGAGCAGGTTGTCAGTTTCATACGCCATCAGAAACTCCGGAACGTTTGTGTTTCCCAGAATGATGGCGCCCGCTGCGCGCAACCTTTTCACCAGCGGCGCATCTTCCGAGGGGGTGTTTCCCTTTCTCAAAATGCTGCCGCATTCGCAGGCCAGCCCTGCAACATCGATAGAACTTTTTATCGATATCGGCACGCCGTGAAGAGGGCCGGTGGAGTTCGATTTTGCGCTGAAACCGAGTACGGACTCCGCCAACTTGGCTTGATCGCGCGCGCGTTCGCCATCGACCGTGACAAATGCGTTGAGTTTTGGATTCAGCTCGCGGATGCGCGACAGGTGAGCGTCAGTCAATTCGACAGGCGAAACCTTCCTGGTGCGGACGCCTTCGGCCATGTCAATGAGCGAGCTGTAAAAAATATCATCCACTTAGGCCTCTCGATGATTTCGTAAGCCGCCGAGTCTAACACGCGACCGATGCAAACAAGCTGCGACAGGAACCGCGATTGACAGGCCTCCAACTTAGGGTGAGAATTTCGCATTCAATAG
>Ga0182018_10001061_pt1 | contig 33080 bp, 32 predicted proteins | sample 812P2MmetaG_FD_120490 | JGI IMG/M metagenome (GOLD analysis project Ga0182018, IMG submission 120490) | Permafrost microbial communities from Stordalen Mire, Sweden - 812P2M metaG | ecosystem: Environmental > Terrestrial > Soil > Wetlands > Permafrost | place: Sweden: Stordalen | collected...
CTAAGCCGCAACACGTGACGGGGCTCCCTGGGCACGCCGGGTGCCCACAGGAGCCCGGGCCGATCGGCCGGCGTGCGCCGGCGGGACATCTGAGGAGAACGGGAGCCGAATCGATTGGGCCAGGATCTCGAAAGCCCGACCGTTCCTGCCCGTGACCGCCGGAGAGCCTGGACTGCCCGAGGAGGCGTACGCCGCCGCGCTGGCCTCGGTGTCCGGCATCGGCCCGGTGACGCTGCGCCGCCTCATGGAGGCCGATCCGCCTTCGGTGGCCTGGGCACGCGCGGGGCACGCGGGAGACGTGGCCCGGATATGGCGACGACACGAGGAGAGCGGGATCAGCGTGTGCTGGCGGGGCGGCCCGGACTACCCGCCGCGGCTGGCGGACGATCCCGACGCGCCGGCCGTGCTGTTCTGCGTGGGTGACCCCACTGCGGTCAACCGCTATCCGACGGTCGCCCTGGTGGGCACCCGCAGCCCCACCCGCTATGGCATCGGCGTGGCCGCCCAACTCGGGGCGGACCTTGCCGCGGCTGGCGTCAGCGTCGTCTCGGGCTTGGCGCTGGGGATCGACGGCGCGGCGCACGAGGGCGCCACCGCCGCGGGCGCCCCTCCCATCGCCGTGGTGGCCGGAGGCCTGGACGAGCCCTACCCGCCCCGGCATGCCCGCCTGTGGTCCCGGGTCGCCGAGCAGGGGGCCGTCTTCTCTGAGTCGCCGGCAGGCGTGCCCACGGAGAGATGGCGCTTCCCGGTGCGCAACCGCCTCCTGGCCATGCTCAGCGACGTGGTCGTGGTGGTGGAGAGCCGCCACCGCGGCGGATCGATGTACACCGTCGAAGCGGCGGCCGAACGGGGGACGCCCGTCGGCGTGGTGCCCGGCTCCATCCGCAGCCCGGCGTCGGAAGGGACGAACAGCCTCCTGGCCGACGGCTGCTTCCCCGTCTGCGCCGCGACCGACATCTTGGTCGCCTTGTCTCTCCGGGGCATCGTGCTCGCGGGGGCACCCTTCACCGACGTCCGCGGCGATCGGACCGGCCCCGGGCCTGGTGCGGGTACCACCGGGCCCGACGACCCGCAGGGTGGCGCCGGGGCCGCCCTCGGTGCGACCGATCGGGCCCTGTGGGCTGTCCTCTCCGCGGACCCGATCTCGCTCGACCAGCTGGCCCGCCTGACCGGATGGGAGATCTCGGCATTGTGCGGGGGATTGGAAAGGCTGGCCCGCGCCGGCATGGCCCGTGACGTCGGGGGGTGGTGGGAGAGGGCGTAGCGACGACGTAGTGTGCGACGCCGTGGAGGGATTGTTCCTGGATGCGCCCGATGTGGATGCTCTCCGTGGAGCAGCCGAGCAGGCTCGCCTCCGGGGCCACGCTGCGATATTTCTCGCCGACGGCCCCCTGGGTGATGCCATCGTGCTGGCGGCCGGCCTGAGCTCTTGGACCGACGGTGTCCTGCTCGGGGTGCGGGCGGGGCTGCATGCCGCGGTGCACCGGCACCCGACCCTGCTGGCCCGGGAGATGACCACGTTCGACCACGTCAGCGGGGGGCGGGCCCTGCTCGCCTTCACGGGGCCTTTCGACGATGCCGTGTCCGAGGCGATCGCCTTGTGCCGGGACATGTGGGCCGAGGGGATCGCCAGGAGTGACGGCCCGCGCTATCCCGTGGCCGGCGCCATCAACCGCCCCCTGCCGAGGAGGCCCGGCGGCCCGCCGATCGCGCTCGACCTCACCGACGGCTCCGTGGCCGCACCGGCGCTCGTGGCCCGGTGCGATCTCGTCCTCGTTCCGGCCGGCGCCGCCCCACCCGACGCGCTGCCCGACGGTGTCGACGTGTGCCAGATCCACGACGCGTGAGCCCCGAACGCCCGGTCACGGCGGTCACCGGCCATCACCTTCCCGCGCTGAACGGTCTGCGGGCGCTTGCCGTGTTCGGCGTCGTGGCCTACCACCTGCAACTGGGATGGGCCGCCGGGGGGTACCTGGGCGTCGACCTCTTCTTCGTGCTCTCCGGCTTCCTCATCACGTCGCTGCTGCTCGAGGAGTGGGCGGGGACGGGCTCGCTGCACCTGGTCGAGTTCTGGGCCCGCCGGGCCAGGCGACTCCTCCCTGCCCTCTTCCTGTTGCTCGCCGCGCTGGCTGCGTACCTGGTCCTCAACGCGGCGTTCGGCGGCCCGGGTGCCAACGGGTTGGTGGATCTGTCAGACCTGCGGGGCGACGCGCTGGCCACGTTGTTCTACGTGGGCAACTGGCATGCCATCTTCGCCGGCCAGTCCTACTTCGCCCAGTTCTCCGTTCCCTCGCCCCTGCAGCACACGTGGTCGCTGGCGATTGAGGAGCAGTTCTACCTCGTGTGGCCGCCACTGCTCCTCCTGCTCCTGCGCCAGGCCCGCCGGTCGTGGCGCCAGGTCGGCGTGGTCGTCGCCGTGGCCGGTGCGCTTCTCTCCGCCGGATTGATGGCGCTGCTGTTTCACCCCGGTGGAGACCCGACGCGCGTCTATTACGGCACGGACACCCGCCTGTTCGATCTCATGGCGGGCATCGCGGTGGCCTTCCTCTCGGCCGCCCGGCCCCAGCCGGGCCAGGCCGCCCGACGTCTGCTGCACCTGGCCGCCTCGGCCGCCGCCGTCGCGCTGGGCTACTTCTGGGTCACCGCCGGCACGGCGAGGGGGCTGCCCACCAACTGGATGTTCGACGGGGGCTTCCTGCTGTGCGCTGCCCTCGCTGCCGTCGTGGTGGCCGACGCCCGCCTCCTCGACCGTGGGCCGTTCGCCCGCATCTTGTCGACGCCGCCGCTGCACTTCTTGGGGACCATCTCCTACGGCGTCTACCTGTGGCACTGGCCGATCATCGTGTACCTCAACGGCGCCCGGACGGGGCTCTCGAACGGGCCGCTCGACGCGCTCCGCCTCGGCGCCACGCTGGTGGCGGCCACGGCCAGCTACTACCTGGTCGAGCGGCCGATCCGCCAGAAGCGGCTGCGGGGGGCGCTGCGGTTCTCGCTGGCCCCGCTGGCCGGCGCGCTCTGCGCCGCGTTCGTGGTGATCGCGACTGTCCCGGCCGTGGCCGATCCCGGCGCCGTGGCCACGACCTCGAGGGCGCCAGTGCCGGGCGGCGCCGTCGTGGCCGGCTCGGGGGGCTACGCCGACCAGGTCCCGATCAGATTGCCCGCGGGGACCGTGGTGTCACCGAGCCATCCGCTACGCGTCATGCTGCTCGGCGACTCGGTGATGCACGATGCCTCCTTTGCGATCACCGCAGCGCTCGAGTCCACCGGAGAGGTGACGGTGACCACCAACACCGTGCTGGGTTTCGGCCTGACGACGTCGACCAACTGGCCAACGGTCATCCCTGGCCTGATCAGGGAGGAGCACCCCCAGCTGATCATCGGCAGCTGGAGCTGGGACGACTATGGGCCGACGACGCCGAACGCATTGCACCAACCGAAGGCCTACGCCGCCCTCCTCGAGCGAGCGGCCAGCGTGATGCTCACCCCCGGTGACGGTGTGGACAGCGTGATCTTCACCCAGGTCCCGATCGATGGCACGGTCAAGGTGCCGGCCGGGGAGGATCAGGCGGCCGCCGACCGGGAGCGAACGCAGGGTACGAACGCCTGGAATGCCATCGCCGCCAAGATGCCCTCTTCCTTCCCCGGAAAGGTGATGTACCTGCCGGTGGCGAGTTCGCTTCTCCTGCACGGTCGGTACTCGACGTGGCTCCCGCCGCTCGGGGAGCCGGCGGCGCCGTTGGGCGAATGGATCCGGGCACGCAAGCTGGACAACGTGCACCTGTGCCCCGAGGGCAGCGCCCGCTATGCCCGGGCGATCCTGACTGACCTCACGGCGGTGATCAAGCTGGCCCCGGCGTCACCGTCGTGGGCAGAGGGGGCCTGGACCACGAACCCGGACTACAACGACCCGCCGGGGGCCTGCCCCGACGATCACCCTTGAGCCCGCGCCCGCCCGAGCGACCGGCCTAACGCCGGCCTGACCCAGGACTACCCCTGCATGGCGATGTGGTCGGTGCGCACGCGCACCTTGACCCGTACCTCACCCTCGGTCCGCATCGGGTATGAGTCCACGCCGAGATACTTCTTGGCGAGCGCATCGATGTGGGCGTCCGCGCCGTCGGGCGTGATGTCGGTCACCGTGCCACGTAGGGCCACCACGTTGTAGGGGTCTTCGGGATCGACCACCGAGACCGCCACGCGGGGATCGCGCGCCATGTGGCGCTCCTTCACGCGCCCCTTGGCGGTGTTGAAGACGAGGTCGTCCCCGTCGAGATCGATCCATAGCGGCGTGACCTGCGGGGCGCCATCGCGCCCCAGCGTGGTCAACGACGCCAGCACGGGCCGGGTGATGAGGTCCCGGGCCTTGGCGGAGAGGGTGTCGGCCATGTGACGGCGTCCTTTCTGGGCCGGACCCGGCTACGTGCGCGGGTCCGGGTCCGACATTATCGGGGCACCGCGTCGGGCATGCCCGCGCCACCCCGGGCGCGCGCCGGCTGGGCCGTACGGCGTGGCGCCCGTAAGCTGGCCGCCGTGGAGAACACCCGGATGGAAAGCGACAGCATGGGGGAGATCGAGGTCCCCTCCGATCGGTACTGGGGCGCGCAGACGGCGCGCTCGCTGCATCATTTCGACATCGGCGGGGAGACGATGCCCAAGCCCGTGATCCGGGCCTTCGGGATCCTCAAGGGCGCCTCGGCCCAGGTCAACCGCGACCTGGGCAAGCTCGAGCCCGAGCTGGCCGGGCTCATCGAACAGGCGGCGGCCGAGGTCGCCGCCGGGGAGCTCGACGACGAGTTCCCGCTCCACATCTGGCAGACCGGGAGCGGGACGCAGACCAACATGAACGCCAACGAGGTGATCTCGAACCGGGCTATTCAGCTCAGCGGGGGCACCATGGGATCGAAGAAGCCGGTCCACCCCAACGACCACGTCAACATGTCGCAGTCGTCCAACGACACCTTCCCCACCGCCATGCACATCGCGGCGGCCGAGGAGATAGTGCACCGTCTCCTCCCGTCGGTGGCCGCCCTGCGCGACGCGCTGCACGAAAAGGAGCTCGCCTACGCCGACGTCACCAAAATTGGGCGCACCCATCTCATGGATGCCGTCCCGCTCACGCTGGGCCAGGAGTTCTCCGGCTACGTGGCCCAGCTCACGGCCGACCTGGAGCGGATCGAGCTGACGTTGCCGGGGATCTACGAGCTGGCGGCCGGGGGGTCGGCCGTCGGCACCGGCCTCAACACGCACCCCGAGTTCGCCCCCCGCGTGGCCGCGGCGATCGCCGCCATGACCGGCCTGCCCTTCGTCACCGCCCCGAACAAGTTCGCCGCCCTGGCGGCGCACGACGCCCTTGTGTTCAACCACGGGGCCCTGCGCACCCTGGCCGTCTCGCTGATGAAGATCGCCGACGACCTGCGCTGGCTCGGCTCGGGTCCGCGGAGCGGGCTGGGTGAGCTCGCCCTGCCCGAGAACGAGCCGGGGTCGTCCATCATGCCGGGCAAGGTGAACCCGACCCAGAACGAAGCGATGATCATGGTGGGGATCCAGGTGCTGGGCAACGACGCCGCCGTCGCCACGGCGGGGAGCCGGGGCAACCTCGAGCTCAACGTGTGCAAGCCGGTTATCATCTACAACGTCATGCAGTCCATCGCGCTGATGACCGATGCCTGCCGCACCTTCCGCGAGTTCTGCGTCGAGGGGCTTACGCCCGACTACCCCCAGATCGCGCGCCACCTGGCCAACTCGCTCATGCTGGTCACCGCCCTCACCCCGATCATCGGCTACGACAAGGGGGCCCTGGTGGCCAAGAAGGCCCACAAGGAGGGCACCACGCTGCGCGAGGCCGCGCTCGCGCTGGGTTTCCTCACGGCGGAGCAGTTCGACGCCGCCGTGAGGCCCGAGGAGATGACCCACCCGTGAGCGAGCCGGTCCTGCCCGCCGCCGAGGTCGACGCCGCCCTCGCCGATCAGCACATCAGCTGGGAGCGCGTCGGCGACGAACTGCAGACCACCGTGGAGCTGCACGACTTCGCCGCCGCGCTGGCCTTCGTCAATGCCCTCGGTGCCGCGGCGGAGGCGGCGAACCATCACCCCGACATCGACATCAGATGGAACAAGGTGCACCTGGTGCTCACCACCCACGATGCCGGCGGGCTCACCGTGCTCGACCTCGCCCTGGCGGCCGCCATCGACAGGTTGCGACCCTCGCGCTAAGCGGGCTCCAACATCGACTGGCGCAGCCGCACGATCACATCGTCGGGCACGCCCACCTTGGCGGCGTAATCGGACACGGTGCCGTAGCGGGACCGCAGATGCGCGAAGAGCTCGACCATGTTCGCCGGGTCGGCCGAGAACACGGCGTCGGCGGCGGCGATGACGTCCTTGCCGTCGGGGTACTTTTGCATCAGCTTGGCGCGCAGGCGGGCCATCGCCTCCCCGCTCAGGGCGTAGTCGGCCACCACGGTTTCCTCGGGCACGCCCAGGATCGAGAGCACCAGCGCAGAGAGGAGGCCGGTGCGATCCTTGCCGGCCGTGCAGTGGAAGACGGCCGGGCGGGCTGCGGGGGCGGCCAGGGCTGTGAGCGCGCCCACTATCTGCGGTGCGGCGTCGTCGAGCATCTCTTTGTACTGGGTGCCGAGGAACCCGGGCGCCCGCTCGAAGTCCTCCGCATCAGGCAGCGCGTCGATGAAGGGGTAATGGTGGAATTCGACCGGGTGCGCCTCGGTGTCGAAGCGGCTCTGCTCCACCTCGTGCCCCGAGCGCAGATCGATCACCGTGCGGATGCCGAGCTCGCGCAGGACGGCGAGGTCCGGTGCCGTCAGCTCGCCCAGGCCGTCGGCCCGGAACAGCATCCGCCAGCGGGTGCGCCGCCCGTCGACCGTGGCGTACCCGCCGAGGTCGCGGAAATTCACCGCGCCCTCCAGGGCGATCAGGCGGTCGAGGGTCATTGGACGGGGAGGTCCCACATGGGGAACCACCGCGTCAGGTCCGCCTCGACCGGGAGGTCGTCGCCGAGCATGGTGCGGATGCGCAATTCGAGCTCGGTGTCGCGTCGCTCCTTGGCGTTGTCGAGGGGCGCGAACGGGTAGAACGTGCCCCGCTTGTAGAGGTACACCAAGGAGAAGGGGCGCGCGTCGGCGGCGGCGCCCGGCTCGGGCACGGAGCCGAAGACCGAGCACAGCAGCTGGGCCCCCCACCCTGCCTCTGTGAGCGTGGTGTTTGCCATGTGGGCCTTGGTCACCAGATCGTCGAGCTCGGGCTCAGCCAGGAGCAGCCAGCCGTAGCCGAAGGAATCCTGCGACTGGGTGAAGCCCTCCCCGACGAGCTGCCCCACCTCACTCTGGAGGTCCTGGGCACCCTGGCCCGCGGGAGGCTTCCAGCACACGCCGGCATGACCCGACGAGACCAGGCCACCCGCGCTCTGCAGGGTCAGCGCGGCGGTGGGCAGGGCGAAGAGGGCATCGAGGTTCGCCTTGACCGGCTTGGTCCTCCCTAGGAGGGTGTCGAAGAGGCCCACGTCAGGAGCGGGTGCTCAGCGTGCTTGACCGAGCTCGTGCTCGATCCGGTCGAGCTGAGCCAGGCGGCGCTCGAGTGAGGGGTGGGTGCGAAAGAGGCTGCCGAAGCTGAACCCGCCCCCGGCCTGGCCGCGGCTCTGATCCTGCGCGCTCTGGTTGCCGGCCACGGCGGGCACGAAGAAGAACGCGTTGAACGGCTCGGCCGCCCGCAGGTCCTTGGTGGGGACGCGGCCCATCTCCCCGGAGATCTTGATCAGCGCCGAGGCCAGTTGCGACGGCTGGCCGATCAGGATGGCGCCGGAGCGGTCGGCGGCCAGCTCGCGGTAGCGCGACAGGGCCATGGTCAAAAGGAAGCTCACGAAGTACACGACGACCGAGACCAACATGACCACCAGCTCGATCATGGCCAGCTGGCTCCCGCCGTTGTTGTTGCGACCACCCCCACGCCCGCCGCCGAAGAGCTCGGAATAGAACATCACCCGGGTCAAGAGCCCGGCGATCATGCCCAGGCCGCTGGCGATGGTCATCACCGCGACATCCCGGTGCGCCACATGGGAGATCTCGTGGGCCAGGACCGCTTCGATCTCCGGCTCGTCGAGGCGACGCAACAGTCCCGACGTGGCGCACACGACGGCGTTCTTGGGGTTGCGGCCGGTGGCGAACGCGTTGGGTACGTCGGTCTGGGCGATGGCGACCCGTGGCTTGGGCATGTCAGCCAGCGCGCACAGGCGGTCGATGACCCCGTGCAGCTCGGGAGCCTGCTCGGGCGTGACCTCCTTCGCGTGCATGGCGAACATGGCGATCTTGTCGCTGAAGAAGTACTGGCAGAAGAGCAGCCCGAAGGCGATGACGAGGATGAGCACGAGGCTCTTCAAGACGATGAAGAGCACCCCGATCAAGATGGCATAGAGCACGACCACGAAGAAGCCGGTCATGAGCATGCGGGTGGTCAAGCCCCGATCGGGCTTGATGTTGTGCGAAAGAGCCATCAGCTCTGTGTTCCTCCTTTTCCGTTTCCGCCCTGATCGGCGGCCGGGAGCGCTGCGGTCTCCTCGTCCGTCCCGCCGGTGCCCAACTCGAGCCTCAACGCAGCCAACTCATTGTCCACCTGGGATGTGGAGGACACCTTGTCGAGCTCCTTTTGGATGTCGTCGACCGGCGCGGAGAGGTCGTTGAGCGCGCCCGACGCCAACAACTCGTCCATGGCGCCGGCCCTGGCCTGCATGCTGGCGATCTTGTCCTGGGCGCGCTGCATGGCCTGGCCGGAGTTCCCCATGGAGTCGGAGATCCCCGACACCGCCTCTCCCACCTTGGTCTGGGCTTCGGCCGCCGTGTAACTGGCCTTGAGCGTCTCTTTCTTGGTGCGGAACTGCTCGACCCGGGTCTGGAGTTGCGAGGAGGTGTCGATCAGCTTCTGCTCCTGCTCGGTGATCTGGTCGTGCTGCGTCTTGAGGTCGGCCAGCTGCTCGCCCAGCGCCGCCCGCCGCGCCAGCGCCTCGCGCGCCAGATCCTCGTTGCCCTGCTGTAGGGCCGCCTTCGCCTGCGTCTGCAACTTGTCGGCCTGCTTCTGCAGACCTTGGGCCTGCAGCTCCAGGCGCTTGCGGGCGGTGGCGACGTCGGCCACGCCCCGACGGACCTTTTGCAGTTGCTCGAGTTGCTTCTCATAGGAGAGATCCAGCGTGTCGCGGGGATCCTCCGCCTTGTCGAGAACCTTATTGGCCTTGGCCTGAAAGATCCCGCCGATCCGCTTGAACGTGCCTGCCATAGCAACGAGCATATGGCCCAGCGGGGGGGAGAGGGCGACGGGCCGGGGCACTTCGGGGCCACCGCTAAGGTCGGGTGGGTGCCTGACGAGAGACTTTGCCTCCTTTCGGTCCATGCCCATCCTGACGACGAGTCCTCCAAGGGGGCGTCCACGGTGGCGCGCTACCACGCCCAGGGGGTGCGCACCGTGCTCGTGTGCTGCACCGGGGGTGAGGAGGGTGACATCCTCAATCCGGCCATGGACACCCCCGAGGTCCGGGCGGACATCGGCCGGGTGCGCATGGCCGAGCTGAAGGCGGCCACGGACATCATCGGGTACGACGAGACGGTGATGCTGGGCTACCGGGACTCGGGGATGCCGGGGTCGGAGGCCAACGCCCGGCCCGACTCCTTCGCCCAGGCCCCCTTGGACGAGGCCGTCGGGCGTCTGGTGGCGGTGATCCGGCGCGAGCGGCCCCAGGTCATGGTGACCTACCCCGACGAGCAGACCGAATACCCGCACCCGGACCACCTCCGGGTCCACGAGATCTCCCTGGTGGCCTTCGACGCGGCCGGTGACCCGGCGCGCTACCCCGACGCTGGCGCCCCGTTCGCGCCGTTGAAGCTCTATTACTCCGTGTGGCCGGCCGAGCGCTTCCGCCAGATCCACGCCAAGTTCCTCGAGCTCGGCCTCGAGTCGCCGTTCGACGAGAAGCGTCTCGCCCGCCTGACCCGGAACGACCCCTTCACCACCACCATCGACGTGCTGGGGTTCCAGAGCGTGCGCGGCGAGGCGCTGAAAGCACACGCCACCCAGGTCGACCCCAAGTCCCCTTTCTGGTTCGGGCTGCCTCCCGAAGTCCTCGAGGACATCCACCCCGTCGAGCAATTCCGTCTCGCCCAAAGCCGCATCGGCGCCGTCGACGTCACCGAGGACGACCTGTTCGCCGGAGTGCGTGACGCGACGATCAGCCCACCGGGCCCAGAAAACCTAGGTGGATTGCACCCGCACTCTGCGCCAGCACCAGCGCCACCGCACTAGCCATCAGGGCGAGGAGCACCACTGTCACGGTCACCGACAGGCGGGTCCGCCGCCGGTCCCGACGCCGCCTCGCCCTCCTGGCCGAGGGGAGCCCCCCGCCCGCGTCGGCCACCTGGTCAGGCGGCAGCGCGGGCCAGCTCGCGCAGGGGCCGGTAGCCGATCAGGGTGGCGCCCGCCGCCTGTATCGCCTCGGCGACCCAGCTCTCGGAGCAGATCATGCGGTGGTCGTCCACCCGGGCCTCCCAGTCGTCGGTGGCCAGCGACCGGAGCTCGGCGCTGTCGACCGCGGGATGCAGGTGCATTTCGGTGACACCGGGGCGCAAGGTGGCCAGATCCTTCTCGAACATCTGGCGCGAGCCGACGCCGGGCACGAAGCGGGTGTGATCGGTGAACACGGCGCCGGCCTCCGCGGCGACGGCGCGGCCGGGGAACCCGACGAAGTGCTCCATCCCAGGGCTGATCATGCGCAGGGGGAGCCTGAATTCCATGGCCATGTCGAGGTAGACGTCGAAGAATTCGGGACGGAGCTGCAGGGTCGCCATATGGGCATCGATGTGGCTCACGTCGAAGCCCCACAGGATGGCCCGCTCGATCTGGGCCCGGCACTCCCGCCGCACCTCGTCGAGGTCGGCGTGGTCCCACACGTCCTCCAACGTCCGCGGGAACCCGCCGTCGCCCCCGAGCAACGACGGGGCGTGGGTGATCGGTCCCCAGCGGTACAGCTCGTACTCCGCGTTGACGGTCAGGTGGACGCCGATGTCCTCGCCCCGGTAGCGGCTCGACGCTTCCCGGGCCCACGGGCAGGGCACCATGAGCGTGGCGCTGGTGACCGTCCCCGTGGCCAGGCACTCGAAGACGCCGACGTTGGCGGAGTGGCACGAACCCAGGTCGTCGGCGTTGATGATGAGGAGCTTGGCGTCTGCGCCGTGGCCGAGTCGCTGCGCCAGCGTGGGCTCACTCATGTGCGTTCGTGCCTCCTTCGGCGATCAGGGCGTCCTGGGAGCGCGCCGCATCGGCGATCTCTTGCTGGAACGCTTCCATTCTTGCCGTCAATGCGTCGTCCCCGACCGCCAGGATGCGCACGGCCAGCAGTCCTGCGTTGCGGGCGCCGTTGATCGCGACCGTCGCCACCGGCACCCCGCGGGGCATCTGCACAATGGAGAGGAGCGAGTCGAGCCCATCGAGGTTCGCGAGGGCCACGGGAACGCCGATCACGGGCAGGGTGGTGACCGAGGACAGCATGCCGGGCAGGTGGGCGGCACCACCGGCGCCGGCGATGATGACCTTGAGCCCCCGGGCGGCGGCGGCGCGCCCGAACGCGAGCATGTCGTCGGGCGTCCGGTGGGCCGAGACCACGTGCACCTCGTGCGGCACCACGAAACGTTCCAGGACTTCTGCCGCCCCCACCATGACGTCGAGGTCTGACGAGCTCCCCATCACCACTGCGACCAGCGGAGCCGCGGAGGGCCTCTTGGGCGCCATCAGGCCACCCCCCGCGGCAGGCTGAGCCCTTCCGGCCGCGGCGTGCCCAGCGCCAGCGCAGCGCCCCAGGCCCGCTCCCGCACATCTGCTGCATCATCTCCGCACACGGTCACGTGCCCCAGTTTGCGCCCTGGCCTCGCCTCCTTGCCATACAAGTGGACATGGGCGCCCGGGACGGCCAGGCCGCGGCCCAACAGGGCGCGGGGATCCTGGCCGGCGGGGCCCCCGAACACATTGACGCTGGCAACCTGGGCATGTTGGGGTGTCGCCGGGCCGAGCGGCAGGTCCAGGACGGCCCGGAGGTGGTTCTCGAACTGCGACGTGACCGCCCCCTCTATCGTCCAATGGCCGCTGTTGTGCGGCCGGGCGGCGATCTCGTTGACCATGAGCACGCCCCCCGACCAGAAGAGCTCCACCGCCAGGACCCCGACGGCGTCCACTATCTCGGCCACTCGCTCACCCATCGCACGGGCCCGGTCGAGCATCTCGGGCGACAGGCGCCCCGGGACCAGCACCTCACGGCAGACCCCGCCCACCTGCGCCGTCTCGGTCGCCGGCCAGGTCACGGTCTCACCCGAGGGGCGGCGCGCCACCATGACGGCCAGCTCGGCGTCGAGCGCCACCATCTCCTCGACGAGCAGCGTCCCGGTCAGGGGGGCGACCACCGACGCCGCCTCCGCCATGTCGCCGACCGGCCACACGCCCTTGCCGTCGTACCCGCCCCGGGCCGCCTTGAGCACCAGCGGCCACCCGTGCGCCGCGGCGAACTGGGCGATCTCGTCGGCCGCCGGCGACGCCGCGCCGCGGGGGCCGGCCGGGACGATGAGGTGCGCCGGCACCGGGATCCCGGCGTCGGCCAGGACGGCGCGCATGCGTGACTTGTCCACCGCCATCTCCAGTGTCCGCAGCCCGGGCCTGATGACCACGCCGTCGGCGTCCAGCGCCCCCAGCACGGCGAGGTCCACCTGCTCATGGTCGAAGGTGACCACGCCGACGCGGGCGGCCAGGGCCCGGAGGTGCTCCTCGACGAGGGGCGAGCCGAGCAGCACCTCCGCCGCGGTGGCGCAGGCGGCATCATCGGGCTTCTCCGCCAGCACCGCCATCGAGAGACCCAGGGCGCTGGCCGCCTCCGCGGCCATGCGCGCCAGCTGGCCCGCTCCGACGAACCCGACGTCGTGCGTGCTCAGGTCGCTAACCTCGCGACGATCGGTGGTCCGGACACGCCCGGCACACTAGGCGAGGAGACGCGAGCGGCCATGGCCAAACCCCTGCGCATCGGCAGCCTGATCGACGTGGACCGGTCGCTGCCCGACACTGTGGCCCAATTGCGGCTCTTCGCCGAGTCCGGCTTGGATCTCGCCTTCGCCGTCCAGATCTTCGGCCCCGATGCGCTCACCCTCCTGGCGGCTGCCGGGGCGCAGGTTCCGGGCATCGCTTTGGGCACCGGCGTGGTGCCGGTCTACCCCCGCCATCCCATGATGCTGGCCCAGCAGGCCTTGACGGTGCAGTTGGCCACCGGCAACCGGCTCATCCTCGGGATCGGCCTGTCGCACCAGGTCGTCGTCGAGGCGATGTGGGGCCTCAGTTTCGACAAGCCGGCCCAGTACATGAAGGAGTACCTGGCCGCCCTCATGCCACTCCTGCACGGCGAGACGGTCGACGTGCAGGGCGAGCGGGTCAGCGCCCGTACTTTCCAGCCCCTCGACGTGCGCGATGTCAGCCCGCCGCCGGTGCTGGTGGCCGCGCTGGGCACCACCATGCTCAAGCTGGCCGGCCGCGTCGCCGACGGCACCGTCACCTGGATGACCGGGACGCGGACGATCGAGTCGCATGTGGCGCCCACTATCCGGGCAGCGGCGGAGGCGGCGGGCCGCCCGGCCCCGCGCGTTGGCGTGTCCCTTCCGGTGTCGGTGACCGCCGACGTCGACGCCGCCCGGGATCGCATCAACGAGGAGTTCTCCATCTACCCGAACCTGCCCTCCTACAAGGCCATGTTGGACAAGGAGGGGGCGCGCGCACCGGCGGATATCGCCCTCTTGGGCGATGAGGACGCCGTGACGGCGCACATCGAACATCTGGCGGGCGCGGGTGCCACCGACTTCGTGGCCGCCGTGGTCGGGACGACCGAGGAGCGGGAGCGCACGTTCGCGCTGCTCAGTGAGATCGCCCGCGCCCATTGAGGGGAGGCTCAGCGTGCCAGCGTGGTGTACTTGAACTCGTTGAGGTCGGGCTGCTCGTCCATCAGGGTGACTATCCCTTCGATGGTGCGCCGGGCCAGGGCGGCGTCGCCCTCGGGGCGGCTCATCAGCCGGACGAAGACGGCCCGGCCCCCGACCACGAAGGTGGGGACGCCGAAAACGTTCCACTCCTCGACCGCCTGTTGGTGGGCCCGCCGGATGGCGTCGATCGGGCCCCCGCCCTCGACCTCGGCGATCACCTTGGCCCCGTCGACACCGGCGGTGTCGAGGATGGAGGCGACCACCTTGGGCTCACGGATGTCGAGCCCCTGGTCGTGCCGGGCCGCGAACAGGGCGTCGTGCACGGCGCCGAACTGTGCGGGGTAGTCGTCGCGCACCACGACCCCGGCGGCCAGCGCAACCAGATCCTTGAACTTCCCCGGGTCGTCCCATACCGGGGTGCCCCCCTCGGGCACGTGCCCCTGGCTGAGTGTGAAGGGGAGGAAGGTGACATCCCAGTCCGCTCCGTCGGCCAGCCCCGCCACGATGTGCTCGTGGGCATTGCGGGCGAACGGGCAGCGATAGTCCCAGGTCACGGCAAATGACTTCATAACCTCTTCAACACGTAGCCCTGCGGTCCCATTCCCCTGGCCGTGGCTTTCGCCTCGCGCCGGGGCCGACGGCCCGAGCCGGGGACCACGAGGTTGACGGCGGGGCGCAGCGCCAATCCGAGCGCGGCGCCGATGGCCGCGCCGCCCACCACGTCGCTGGGGTGATGGGCCCGCAGGTGCACCCGGCTGACGGCCACGGCGCCGGCGAAACCCACGCACGCGGCAGTTTGGGGGGCTGATTCGGACAGGACGTAGGCGGTGCAGAAGGCGGCCAGGGTGTGCCCGCTCGGGAAGCTGCTGTTGTTGGGCGCCCGAACCCGGGCGGTGAGATGCTCCTCGGGGCGCTGGCGGGCGACGAGGGACTTGACGGCGCGCACCATGAAAAGCGAGGAGAACCCGGCGGCTCCCAGCGCGACCACGGCGCGCCGCCGACCCGGCCCGCGGCGCCGGGCCTTGAGGAGGGCGAGCAGCACCCAGACGATCCCGTAGTCCGCCAGGTTGGACACTGCGGCAGCGGCGCGATCCACCTCCGGCTTGCCCCGCCAGGGGTCGAAGCCAGCATCGACCGCCTCGTCGAAACGTTTGGTGATGCCCGTGTCACTCTCGCCCATCAAGCGGCGCCGAAGGCGGGGCAGGAGGGTTTGAAGTGGCAGTAGCGGCACAGGGGCCCCACGTTGGGACGGAAGTCCTCGTTCGCGCAGGCCCGCTCTATGGCGCCCCACACGGCCGAGGTCCGGCGCTGCTGCCCCCGCAGCGACTGGGGTGTCGAAACGGCCGAGATCATGACCGGATCGCGCAGGTGCAAGAGCCGCACCTCGACCGGCGCCCGCCCGAGGACCCGCTCGCACAACAGTGCATAGGTCTGGACGCCGCCCAAGCGGCCGTGCTCGTAGCGCTCCGAGGGCGCCCTCCCGGTCTTGTAGTCGACGACGGTCAGTTCGCCCTCGGGACCGATGTCGAGTCGGTCGATGATGCCCCGCAGGCGCATGCCGTCCTGTTCGACCTCGACCCCGAGCTCCACCCCGATGGTCTGCACGGTCGTCGGGTCCTCGAGCCGGAAGTAATTGCCGACCAGGACCTCCGCGTCGGCCAGGAAGGCGGCCGCGGCGGCGGCGGCGAGGGTGAGGGCGACGAACTCGGGATCCGTGGCCAGGTCGGACCAGGCCTGCGCCAGCTCGTGGCGTGCCGCCTCGGGGGAGCGGTCGTGCGGCTCGTGGTTCCAGAAGAGCCCTTCGAGCGCGGCGTGCACGAGGGTGCCCTTGACCGCGTGGGGCGACGGCGGCTCGGGGCGGCGCTCGATCACCGTGAACCGGAACGCCAGGGGGCAGTTCGTGAATGCAGCCACCTTCGTCGGTGTCAACGTCCGCGGGAGGTCCAACGCCATGAGGCCAGGATACGACGGGGCTCAGACATCTCCGGTTATTGCAACTTGCGCTGCACTCTTGTCCCGCGCTCGGCGATGGGATACGACGCCGCTGCTTCGGTCGCGCGCCCGGCCGGCACCCGGCGCCGGGGAGCGCGCCGTGCTCGTTAGTGTGCTCCCTGTGGCATCGCGCGCGGAGGATATCGGAATGGGATCCCGTGCCGGCTGATCTGCAGCGCACCACCCACTGGGCCGGCTTGGTGCCCGGGGACCCGGTGATGGTGGCGGGGACGCGGCTCAGGGGTGCCTCCTGGACCTTCGTGGCCCATGTGGCCAACGCCGAGACGGGCGAGGAGTGGGTCGAAGTGGTCGGTGGCCGCAGGGGCGACCGTGCCGTGCGCTCCTTCCGGCCCGACCAGCTCTATGCCCCGTCGTCGCGGCCCGGGCGCGATCCCTCCCTGGCCGACGCGCCCGGGCTCCCGCTCGCCTGACGCGCCCTGCGATGACCATCCCCACCCTCACCACCGAGCGGGTGATCCTCCGCCCGTTCGTCCACGGCGACCTGGCGGAGCTGGTTGCCATCCATGCCGAGGAGTCGTTCTGGTGGTACCCCTTGCGCGCCGCCATGACGGCGGAGCAGACAGCCCTCTTCTTGGTGCGCACGATCGAGCGCTACGAGAGCGACGGCTTCGGGATCGAGGCCGTGATCGACCGGGCGAGCGGCGCCATGATGGGGTGGGCCGGCCTGGCCGTTCCGCACTTCCTCCCCGAGGTGCTCCCTGCGGTCGAGGTTGGGTGGCGCTTGTCGGGGCCCCACCGGGGCCGTGGGCTGGCCACCGAGGTGGGGGGCGCGGCGGTGGAGTGGGGGTTCACCGCCGGGCAGCTCACGCGCATCGTCAGCATCTACGAGCCGGAGAACCTGGCGTCGGGCAAGGTGATGGAACACCTGGGGTTCGTGCCCTGCCTCACCACCACCCATCCCGAGCTGGGCGAGAGCCTGATCGTCACCGAGCTGAGCCGGGACACGTGGGAGGAGCGCCGGCGGGCCCGGTGACCGTGGGCCCGGGCGCCGGCGGCCTACTCGAGGGTGAAGCCGTCCATGCGCGCCAGCACCCGCAGCATCACCTCGTCGGCCCCGGCCCCGATGGAGTCGAGCCGCGTGTCGCGGTAGAAGCGCGACGCCCAGTGCTCGTCCATGTAGGCGATGCCGCCATGGAACTGCACGGCGGCATCGGCTACCTCGCGCTGGAGGCGCGAGCCCATCAATTTGCCGATGGTGGCGAAGCGCGTCGCGTCCTCGCCGCGGCGCACGGCGTCGGCCGCGGCGCGGGCGTAGTGCTTGAGCATGTCGTGGCGGGCCGACAGCTCGGCCAGCACGAACTGCAGATGCTGGTTGGCGAGGAGCGGCTTCCCGAACGCCTGGCGCTCGGCGAGGTACGCCCGGGTGCGTTGCAGCGCGAGCGCAATGGCACCGACCTGTTTGTAGACGGTGATGAGCCGCTCCGCTTGGAACTGCACCATCTGCTGCTGGAAGCCCCGGCCGATCTCGCCGATGGTGTGTGACACCGGGACGCGGACATCGCTGAACGACAGCTCCGCCGTGTCGCTCGACCACATGCCCATCTTCTCGAGCTTGCGCGCGACGACCACCCCGTCGATCGCGGTCGGCACGACGATGAGCGACATGCCCCGGTACCCGACGTCCTCGGAGGTGCGGGCCAGCAGGCACACCCAGTCGGCCTGCGTGCCGTTGGTGATGTAGAGCTTGGTTCCGTTGATGATCCATTCGTCGCCGTCGCGGATGGCGCGGGTGCGGATGCCCGCCACATCGCTCCCGGCATCGGGCTCGGTCACTGCGATGGACGCCACCATCTCCCCCCGTATGGCGGGTGCGAGATACCGCTCCTTGAGCTCTTCCGATCCGTAGCGGGCCAGGGCGGGCGTGGCCATCGCCATCTGCACCGCCATGGCCATGGGGACGCCGCCGCAGCTGATGCGCCCCATCTCCTCGCCGGCCACCACGGTGAACGAGTGGTCGGCCCCCATCCCCCCGTAGGCCTCCTCGTACTCGAGGCCCAGCAGCCCCACGGCCCCGAGCTTGGGGAACAGCTCGTGCGCCGGGAAGGTCCGAGCGGCCTCCCAGGCGTCGACGTGGGGCTCTATCTCGCGTTCGAAGAGGTCCCGCAGCGTCTTGCGGAAGATCTGGTGCTCGTCGGTCTCCTGCACGGCCGAACGTTACCACCGGGTAATTCCCACGCCGGGGGCGGCGCAAGCCCCCTACACTGCGCATTCGTGACGTCAGAGCTGGTCCGCATCGCGCGTCGGGGGCCCGTCTGCACGCTGACCCTGGACTCCCCGCACAACCGCAACGCGCTGTCGGCCCGACTGCTCGACGAGCTCGCCGAGGGCCTCGCCGAGGCGGCGGGGGATCCGGCCGTACGTGTGGTGGTCCTCACGGCCACCGGGAGCGTCTTTTGCTCGGGCGCCGACCTCTCCGAGGGCGCCGGGGTTGTGGCCTCGCGCCTGCCCGAGATCATGACGTCGGTCCGCACCGCCCGGGTGCCGGTGGTGGTCCGCGTGAACGGGCATGCGCGCGCCGGAGGCCTGGGTCTGATCGCCGTGGCCGACCTGGCGGTCGCCGCCGAAGGCAGCACGTTCGCCTTCAGCGAGGTCCGGGTCGGCGTGGCGCCCGCCATGATCATGGTGCCCGGCCTGCACGTAGTGGACCGGCGCTTCCTGGCGCGGGCCACGCTGACCGGCGAGACGTTCGGTGCGGACGCCGCAGCGTCGGCGGGTCTGCTCAGCGCGGTGGTGGCCGATGCCAGCGGTCTCGACGCGTGGGTGCAGGACATTTGCGCGTCCATCCTCCGGTCGGCCCCGGGCGCGGTGGCGGCCACCAAGGCCCTGTTGGGCGCCCTGCCCGGCACGCCGTGGGACGACGGGCTCGCCGCCGCACAGGCGCGGTCGGCCGAGCTCTTCGCCGGGGCCGAAGCGGCCGAGGGGAGGGACGCGTTCTTCCACAAGCGCGCGCCTTCGTGGGAGGTCACCGTCCCGTGAGTGCCCCGCTCGCCACGCGCCTGGCGGTCTCGGGCGAGGAGTTCGCCGACAACGCGCGGGCCATGGCCGGACTGGTCGACCACGTGCGGCTCCTGCACGACCAAGTGCTGGCCGGCGGGGGCGCACAGTACGTGGCGCGCCACCGCGGGCGGGGCAAGATGATGGTGCGCGAGAGGCTCGAGGCGCTGGTGGACCCCGGCACGCCCGTGCTCGAGCTCTGCCCCCTGGCCGGCCTCGAGACGGGGGACCCCCTCGGTGGCGGCGTGGTGGTGGCGCTGGCGGAGATCGCCCACACCCAGTGCCTCGTCGTCGCCAACGACCCCACCGTGCGGGGCGGGACGACCAGCCCCACGACCATCAAGAAGCTGCTGCGCGCCATGGACGTGGCCGAGGTCAACCGCCTTCCCCTGGTGCTGCTCGTCGAGTCGGGCGGTGCCGACCTGCCCCGCCAGGCGGACGTCTTCGTGCCCGGGGGCGAGCAGTTCCGCCGCCTCACCCAGCTCTCGGCGCAGGGCATCCCGACCATCTGCGTGGTCTTCGGCTCCTCGACTGCCGGTGGCGCCTACCTGCCGGGGATGAGCGACTACACGGTGATGGTCGACGGGCGGGCCCGCGTCTTCTTGGGCGGGCCGCCGCTGGTCAAGATGGCGATCGGCGAGGAGGCCGACGAGGAGGAGCTCGGCGGGGCGCGCATGCACGCCCGGATATCGGGACTGTGCGACTACCTGGCCCGCGACGAGGCCGACGCCCTGCGCCTGGCGCGGGGCATCGTGGCGCACCTGCACTGGGCCCGCCTCGGCCCGGTGCCTTCGGCCCCGGCCGACGAGCCCCTCTTCCCGCCCGCCGAGTTGCTCGGTGTGGCGCCGGTCGACGTGCGCGTCCCCTTCGACGTCCGTGAAGTCCTCGCCCGCGTGCTCGACGGATCGCGCTTCGAGGAGTTCAAGGCCCTCTACGGCGCCCAGCTGGTCTGCGGCTGGGGCGCCCTCGGCGGTTACCCGATCGGGATCGTGGCCAACAACGGCATCCTCTTCTCGGAGGAGGCGCAGAAGGGAGCGCAGTTCATCGCGCTCTGCAACCGCAGCGACACCCCGATCGTCTTCGTGCAGAACATCACGGGCTTCATGGTGGGCACGAAGTACGAGCAGGGAGGGATCATCAAGGACGGGGCCAAGCTGATCAACGCCGTGTCCAACTCGACCGTGCCGCACCTCACGCTCATGGTGGGAGCCAGCTACGGGGCGGGCAACTACGCCATGGCCGGCCGGGCCTACGACCCCCGTTTCGTCTTCACCTGGCCCAACCACCGCATCGCCGTCATGGGCCCCAAGCAACTGGCCGGGGTCCTCTCCATCGTCCGGCGCAACGCCGCCGAGGCAGCAGGACGGCCCTTCGACGAGCAGGCGGACGAAGAACTCCGGGCGGCGACCGAAGCGCAGATCGAGGAGGAGTCCACGGCCCTGTTCGCCACCGGTCGACTCTGGGACGACGGCATCATCGATCCGCGCCACACCCGCACGGTGCTGGCCATCGCGCTCACCGCGGTGCATTCGGCTCCTGTCGCCGGCACGGCGATCTTCGGGGTCGTGCGGCACTAGTGGCGCCGTCGTCATTGCAGCGCGTCCTGGTCGCCAACCGGGGTGAGATCGCCCGGCGCGTCATCCGGGGAGCGCACGAGGCGGGGATCGAGGCGGTGGCCGTCTTCACCGCCGAGGACGCGGCCGCCCCGCACGTGGGCGAGGCCGATCTCGCCGTGCCCCTTGCGGGCCGGACCTTGGCCGAGACCTATCTCAACGCCGACGCGCTGGTGGCGGCCGCCCGGCACGGGGGGGCCGATGCGCTGCACCCCGGTTATGGCTTCCTCTCGGAAGACCCGGCACTGCCCGAAGCCTGCCGGCGGTCCGGGATCGTCTGGGTGGGGCCGCCACCCGAGTCCATGCGCGTCATGGGCCACAAGGTGCGGGCCAAGGAGACGGTCGCCGCCGCGGGGGTGCCCGTGCTGCCCGGCGCGGTGGTGGGGGACGGCGCCGACGCCGGCGCGCTCGCCCTCGCCGCGGCGGGCGTCGGGTTCCCGCTGCTGGTCAAGGCGGCGGCGGGCGGGGGTGGTCGCGGCATGCGCCCGGTGCAGGGCGCCCCCGAGCTCGCCGACGCCGTGGCCGCGGCCCAGCGCGAGGCGGCTGGCGCGTTCGGTTCGGGCGAGGTGTTCTTGGAGCGCTACCTCGCCTCCCCTCGTCACGTGGAGGTGCAGGTCATCGGCGACACGAGCGGGACGGTGCTGCACCTCTTCGACCGCGAGTGCTCGGTGCAGCGCCGGCACCAAAAGGTCATAGAGGAGGCGCCGGCCACCCTCGTCGGGGAGCAGACGCGCGTCGCCATGTGGCAGGCGGCTGTCCAGGCCGCCCGCGCCGTCGGCTATGCCGGCGCCGGCACGGTGGAGTTCCTGGTCGACGGCGACGAGTTCTACTTCCTCGAGATGAACACGCGGCTCCAGGTCGAGCACGGAGTGACCGAGCTGGTGACCGGCCTCGACCTGGTTGGCCTGCAGCTCGTGGTGGCGGCCGGCAACCCCCTGCCCTTCGGGCAGGAAGATGTCACGGTGTCGGGGCACGCCGTGGAGGCACGCCTGTGCGCCGAGCGTCCGCGGGAGGACTACCGGCCCACGCCGGGGACCGTCACCCGTGTGCGCTGGCCCGGTGCCCCCGGGCTGCGCACCGATGCGGCGGTCGAAGCGGGCAGCACGGTCAGCTCGTCGTACGACTCCTTGGTGGCCAAGGTGATGGCGCACGGTGCCGGCCGCCAGCAAGCCGTCGGGCGCCTGGCCCGGGCCCTGCGCCAGCTCGAGCTCGACGGCCTCGAGACCAACCGGTGCCTCCTGGGCGCGGTGCTGGAGGATCCGGCGTTCCAGCGGGGCGACGCCGGCATCGACTTCCTCGACGGCCGCGACGACCTGCGTGACGCCGCGCTCGGCGGCGACGTCCGGCATCGCCATGCGGCCGCCGCCGCCTTCGCGCTGGTGCAGCAGGGGGCGGCCCAGAGCCTGGTCCCCGTGCCGGAGCCGGGCTGGCGCAACGTGGGCGTGGCCGAGCATGTCGACGTCCTCTCCGATGGCGCCGGCAACGTCGCCGTCCGCCTGCGTGGTGCGGCGCAGGCCGCTGTCCTCGTCGACGGGGAGTGGGAGGAGGTCGGCACGGCGCAGATGGGCACGGCGCAGGCGGGCTCGGCACGTACGGCCGACGCCGTGGTCGACCTCACCTCGGGTGGCCTGCTGCGGCGCTACGCCGTGCGCGTGAGCCGGCTCGGGGCGGAGGTCAACGGGCCCGAGGGGCAGTCGAGCTTCGCCCGCCGGACCGGCGACGAGGGCGACGACCACGCCAAGACGGCGGGGGAGTGCCGGGCACCGCTGCCCGGCGCCATCGCCAAGGTGCTGGTCGCCGTGGGCGACGTTGTCGAAGACGGCGGCGCTCTGGTGGTGCTCGAAGCGATGAAGATGGAGCACACTTTGCGGGCGTCGGGCCGGGGCACCGTCCGCGAGGTCCTGCACGCTCCCGGCGAGCAGGTGGACGTGGGTGACCTGCTCGTCGCCATGGAGCCGCTGTGACCGACGCGACGCGCGTCCTGCGGGTGGCCAACTGCAGCGGGTTCTTCGGCGACCGGCTCTCGGCGGCACGTGAGATGGTCGAGGGCGGCCCGATCGACGTGCTCACCGGCGACTGGTTGGCCGAGCTGACCATGTACATACTGCACAAGACCCGCGCCCGTAGTGGCGGCTACGCCCGCACGTTCCTCCAGCAGCTCGAAGAGGTGCTCCCGGCCTGCATCGAGCGGGGCATCACCATCGTCTCGAATGCAGGAGGGCTCAACCCCGAGGGGCTGGCCGGCGCCGTGCGGGAGCTGGCCCGGCGCCAGGGACTCGAGGTGCGGGTGGCGTCGGTTTCCGGCGACGACATCACCGAGCGCGTGCCCGATCTCATGGCGGGGGGTGAGCGGTTCGTCAACCTCGACTCCGGTGAGGCGCTTGCCCCGGACGCGCCGTTGGTGACGGCGAACGCGTATCTCGGCGCGCGGCCGATCGCCGACGCCCTGGGTGCCGGGGCACAGGTCGTGGTCACCGGCCGGGTGACCGATGCCTCGTTGACCGTGGGCCCGGCCCTCCACGCCTTCGGGTGGGAGGACGACGATCTCGATGCCATCGCCGGCGCGGTGGTGGCGGGGCACGTGATCGAGTGCGGCGCGCAGTGCTGCGGGGGCAACTACGCCTTCTTCGACGAGATCCCGCATCCGAGCCGCATCGGGTTTCCCGTGGCCGAGCTGCACCCCGACGGGAGCGCGATCGTCACCAAGCATCCGGGAACCGGCGGTGCGGTGACGGTCGGGACGGTGACGGCGCAGGTGCTCTACGAAATCGCCGGGCCGCGCTACCTGAGCCCCGACGCCGTGGCCCGTTTCGACACGATCGCCCTCGAGCAGGTTGGGCCCGACCGCGTGCGCATCAGCGGGGTCAAGGGCGAGCCCCCGCCTCCGGTGCTGAAGGTCACCGCCAACCTCCATGCCGGGTGGCGCAATTCCATGACGTTGGCCATCACGGGCGCGCTGGTCGAGGAGAAGTCGCGCCTGGCCGCGGCCGCTGTGTGGACCGGCATCCCGGGCGGACGCGGCGCGTTCGACGAGACCGCCGAGGACCTCTCGGGCGACCTCGACGGTGCCGGACTGGCCTTCTTGCGCCTGGCCGTCCGGGGCGATGTCGAGCACGCCGTGGGGCGCGCCTTCTCGGGGGCCGTCGTGGAGACGAGCTTGTCGAGTTATCCGGGCACGTTCTTCACCTCGGCACCCTCGGGCGCGCAGGCAGTGGCCCGCTACTGGCCCACCACCGTCGATGCCGGCGCGGTGATCCCCTCCATCGCCTGCGACGGCGAGCCGGTCGCCGCCTCGCCCCGCGTCGCGTCGCCGGGGCTCCCGACCTCGTTCGCCCCTCCGCGACCGGCGCCCGCCGTGCCGGCGGAGGGTGCGCCCGCATCGGGGCGCAGCGACGTCCCCGGTGCCCTCGTCACCGTGCCGCTGTGGGTGCTGGTGGGCGGCCGCTCGGGTGACAAGGGCGGCGACGCCAACATCGGCTTGTGGGCCGACGCGGACAACGTGGCCGAGTGGCTGTGCGACCGCTTCGACGTGGCACTGTGCAAAGAGGTGCTCCCCGAGGCGGCCCCCTACGAGGTCAGCCGCCATCCGCTTCCCAATCTGCGCGCCGTGAACTTCGTGGTGCACGGGATACTGGGTTGGGGTGTCGCCTCCAACCTCCGACTGGACACGCAGGCCAAGGGTTTGGCGGAACTGCTGCGCGCGCGCACCGTGCTGGTGCCGCCGGCGCTCGTGGCCGGTGGCAAGCCGGCGGTGCGTCACGCCGCGTGGGTGGCGGGGCGGCGCACGTCCTGAGGTCAGCGGCTGGCGGTCACCGGCGTGAACTCGCAGGAAAGGTGCTTCAGGCCGTTGATGAACGTCGAGCGCAGACGGTCGGGTTCGCCGCGGACGGCGATGTCGGGGAGCCGGGCGAAGAGCTGGCCGAAGAGCACCCCGATCTCCTGGCGGGCCAGATGGGCGCCGAGGCAGAAGTGCGGTCCGGCGGCCCCGAACCCGAAGTGCGGGTTGGGGCTGCGCCGCAGGTCGAAGGCGTACGGCTTCTCGAAGACGTCCTCGTCCCGGTTGGCGGAGTTGTAGAAGAGGAGGAGCTTCTCCCCGGCCGCCAGCTCTTGGTCACCGAGCACGGTCGGTGCGGCGACCGTCCGCCGCATCCAGATGATGGGCGAGCCCCAGCGCACGATCTCGTCGACCCCGGTGGCGCCGATCCCGGCTGGATCGGCCTCCCAGAGGGCCCGCTGGTCGGGGTACTCGGAGAAGGCCAGGAGACCCTGGCTGATGGCGTTGCGGGTGGTGTCGTTCCCGGCCACCACCAAGAGGATGAAGAACGACGCCACTTCCGCCGCGGAGAGCGACTCGCCGTCGATGTTGGTGTTGATGAGGGCCGACGTCACGTCGTCGGTCGGGTTGGCGCGCCGGGCCTCGGCCAGGTCGGAAACGAGGGTGGTGAGCGCTCCCGAGGCCTCCATCAGCGCGGTCAGTGGATCGATGTCGGCGGGGAGGTACTCGGGATCGCCGGCGCCGGCGATGGCGTTGCCCGAGACGGTGATGACGTTGGAAGCCCTGAGGACGGTGGCGTACTCCGAAGGGCCGATGCCCATCATGTCGCAGATGATCTCGAGCGGCAGCCGGGCCGCCACGTCGACGACGAAGTCACAACCGCCCTGCGTGGCCACGCGGTCGATGATGTCGTTCGTCACCAGCTCAATGCGGTCCTCGATGTTCTTTATCATGCGGGGGCTGAAGGCAGCTGAGACGATGCGGCGCAGTTGGGCGTGGCGCGGGTTGTCCGTGTTGACCATGGAGCCGAAGTACTCCAACAACTCGGCGGGCATGTCGGGGATGCTGGTCGCGCCCTTCCCGGACTCATAGATCTCTGGGTGCCGGCTCACTTCGGCAATGTGGGCGTGGCGCGTGACGGCGCGGTAGCCCGGACCACCGGGGACGATCAGCGAGAGCTCCGGCAAGATGGGCGGCTCCGCGAAGAAAGGCAGCGGCCGTTCCCGGCGCAAGAGCTGGAACGCCCCCTCGCGCTCTTCTATCGGGCGCTCCCAGAACGTGATGTCGGACAGGTCGATGGCGTCGGCCGCCAACACTTCACGCGGTTCCATCGCGCCATGCTAAGCGGCGTCAATGCCCGGAGCAGGGAGCATGCCACCCCAACCAACGTTGGGTCGGGAGGCACCATCGCCCTCACCTCGCACCGGTGCCCCGGCTCGGGATCCCCTGTTGCCGGCACCGCCCGAAGGCCGGAGAGCGGAATCCCACCTGGAAAGACGGGCGCGACATTAGAGTGACGACATGAGCCTCGACAGGGCAGGAGACGCCTTCGTGGCGTACTGCGGCGCGCGGGGGGGGACGTAGCCCGTGGAGACGCCCAATCTCGCCACCGGGCAGGGCGCCCTCGCCAAGAGCGCAGGCCATGGCGTTCAACCCGCCGTGCAGGGACCGGTGGGGCGCTTCCTCTTCGGCCACACCGTCAACGAGTACCCGCACGGGAGGCGCCGGGCCGGCTACCTGGCCGTGGCCATCCTGGCCTCCATCGTCCTCTACTACGCCTACTTCGTGCAGTTCGGGGTGACGCCCAACATCCTGGCCTCCTACCACATGAGTTTCCGGTTCTTCATCGCCATCGATGTGGCCTCCAACCTCCTCGGAGCCTTCGCGTCGTTGTTCGCCAGCGGGACGGATCGCTTGGGCCGGTCGAATGTGGTGATCTACGGCCTGCTCGTCGTCGGGCTGCTCACCGCGGTCGGCGTCCCCCTGTCCAATGGCAAGTGGGCGTACCTCGTGATGATCTGCCTCATCGGCATCGTCGAGGGCGCCATTCTCGTAGCCACCCCGGCGCTGGTGCGCGACTTCAGCCCCCAGTTGGGGCGCGCGTCGGCCATGGGCTTTTGGACCATCGGTCCCGTCGCCGGCAGCCTCATCTCGTCCATCTTGGCCTTGCACACGCTGAACCACTTCGGCCAGACCCATTGGAAGAGCCAGTTCGTCATTTCCGGGTGCACCGCCCTGGTCGTCTTCGTCATCTCGCTCTTCTGGCTGAAGGACCTGTCGCCAAAGATCCGCGACCAGCTCATGGTGTCGGCCCGAGATCAGGCGCTGGTCGAAGCGCGCGCCCGCGGCCTGAGCGATCACAAGCTGTTGGAGGCCGCCCAGCACCCGTGGCGCCAGATCTTCCAGTGGGATCTCGTCGGATCCTCCTTCGGGATCGGGCTCTTCCTGCTGCTCTACTACGCCGCGGCCAGCCTCTTCACCGTCTACTACCCGGTCATCTTCAAGAACGCCAACGGCACCAATTTCACCGTGACGCAGGCCAACGGCCTCAATACCTGGTTCTGGGTGGCGGACCTGGTGGGGCTGATCGTCGTGGGCGCCCTGTCGGACGCGCTGCGGGTGCGCAAGCCGTTCATGGTGTTCGGATCGATCATCTCCATCGTCGTCCTGAGCATCTTCTTGGGCAACGCCACGCACCCGCACACCGCGTACTACACGCTGGCTTTTGAGGCGGCGCTGCTCGGAATCGGTATCGCCTTCGTCTTCGCTCCGTGGATCGCCAGCTACACCGAGAGCGTGGAGGAGAAGAACCCGGCCCTGGTGGCCACCGGTCTCGCCCTGTGGGGGTGGATCCTGCGCCTGACGATCGGCGTGTCGCTGATCGTCCTGACCGTGGTCATCACGAGCGTGAACCCGGTCGTGAACAACCTCCCGGTCGCCAACCACATCATCAAGGGCCAGACCGTCGCCGACTTCGTGGCCGAACATCCCAAGACGATCGCGTTCGCCGCGTCGCACGCGGCGCTGCTCGCCATCCTCGCCAAGGACCCGGCGGCCGCGGCGGCCGTGGGGGCGGATCCCTCGCCGGCCAACATCGCCGCCGCCGAGAAGGCCTTCGGCTCGAGCGGCCTCACGGAGCTGGCCAAGTACGAGGTCCAGCTCAAAGACCTCGTCCAGCCGTACACCGCCCAGCTCACCTACATCCAGGCCCACGAAGGGGCACTGCTGCAGCTCGAGAGCGGATCGGCGCAAGCACCGCATCAGTGGCAGCACTGGTTCTATGTCGACATCGCCGGCATGGTCCTTTTCTTCCCCGTGATCTGGCTGTCGAAGGGTCGCTGGAGGCCGTCGGCCGCCCGGCGTGACGCCGAGGAGCACACGGCCGCCGTGGCCGAGGAATTGGCGCGCCTCATCGGCCAACCCGCAGTGAGCGTCTAGTCGGGCGAGTCCGCGCCGCTCGCATGGGGGCGGAGCAGCCAACATGGCAGGATGACGGCATGGAGACGGTTCTTCGCCCCGTCGCGCTGATCGTCGGCATCCTCGTCATCGGATCCACCGCCATGAGCGTGTTCACCGCGCTGGTGGTCCCACGGGTCACCTCCTCGCGCGCCATGCGGGCGGTGGCCCGGGTCATCGGGGTGACGGCGCGCCGGATACTGCCACGCCTGCCCAGCTACGAGATGCGCGACCGGGTCATGTCCTACGTCGGGCCGGCCACCATGGTCATCCTCTTCGTCTTGTGGTTGGCCATGCTCGTCCTCGGCTTCGGGTTGGTCTCGTGGTGGAGCAGTGGGGAGAGCTTCGGATCCTCGGTGGCCATCGGCGGGTCGTCCGTCTTCACCTTGGGGATCGCCTCCAGTCGGGACGCCGGCACCAGGGCGCTCGAGATCGTCGCGGCAGGTGTCGGCCTTCTCGTGGTGGCACTGGAGATCGCCTTCCTCCCCGCGCTCTACAGCGCGTTCGCCACGCGGGAAACCGAGGTCACCTTGCTGGCCACCCGTGCGGGCACACCGGCCTGGGGCCCCGAGATCCTGGCCCGCCACCACATGTTGGGCAACATCGACGAGCTGCCCCCGCTCTACTCGGACTGGGAGCGCTGGGCCGCCGCGGTGTCCGAGAGCCACGCCAACTATCCCGCGCTGATGTGGTTCCGCTCGCCGGTGTCGTCCCGCAGCTGGCTGCTCGCGCTGGTGGCCATGATGGACTCGGCCGCGCTCTATCACGCGGTGAGCCCGAGCCGTACTCCCCGTCAGGCGCGGCTCTGCCTCTCGATGGGGACCAACGCCCTGCGGTCCATGGCCGGGGCCCTGCACATACCCTTCGAGAGCGACCCGCTCCCCACGGCAGGCACCCGGCTGACCAAGGACGAGTTCAGCGCCGGGTTCGCCCGGCTCAGTGCAGTGCAATTTCCCATGGAGCGCGATCTCGACGAGTCGTGGCGCCACTTTCAGGGGTGGCGGGTCAACTACGAGCACATCGTTGATGCCCTGACGGGCCTGATCATGCCGCCTCCCGCCCCGTGGTTCCTCGCCCGCCCCCGGTTGGGTGCGGCCGATTGGCCGGGGGTGCGCAATCGCACGCCGGAGGATCCCGAAGGGGCTCAGCCGTTCGGGTCGAGCAGGACCTTCAACACGCCGTCGCCGCGGGAATCGAACAGCTGATAGGCCTCGGGCGCCCGGCTCAGCCCCATGTGGTGGGTGAAGGTCTCGGCCAGGGTGAATCGCCCTGACTGCACCAGGGGGACGAGGGCCGGCCACGTGCCCGGGATCCCCGCGACGACGGCCCGCAGCGTCAGGCTGTTGAGGAAGACCACCCCCATCGGGAACGGGAGGGTCATGGTCAGGTTGACCCCGACGATCGAGACCGTGCCGCCTGGCGCGGCGCAGGAGACGGCGTCGAGCACGGAAGCATCGGCCCCCACCGCCTCGATCACCGACTCCGCCCCCTTGCCGGCGGTCGCGGCGCGGACCTGCTCCGCTGCGGGGGCCTGGCGGGCGTCGATCGGCTCGGCGCCCAGTCGTTCGGCGCGGGCGAGGCGCTCGGGAACCATGTCGATGGCGAGTATGCGTGCCGGCCCGAAGAGCCGCGCGCACTGCAAGGCCATGATGCCGACCGGGCCGAGGCCGACGATGGCCACGGTCGAGCCGGGGCGGATGTCCGCCCGCGCCGCCCCGAGATACCCGGTCGGGAGGATGTCGGTGAGCGCCACGGCCTCCTCGTCGGCCATGCCGTCGGGGATGGGAAGGACGAAGGAATCGGCGAAGGGAACGGCAAGCGCCTCGGACTGGCCGCCCGGGAGATCCAACGTGGTGCCCAAGGCGGCGCCCGCCCCGTTGCCGCACACATTGGGCTGGCCGGCCAGGCAGGGCCGGCACGTCCCACACCCGATGAACCCCGAGACGAGGACCCGGTCCCCGGGGCGCACCGTGCGCACGTCGGGCCCGGCCTCGACCACCGTGCCGATGGCTTCGTGGCCGAGCTGGATGCCGGTCCCGGTCGGCGCGGAGTGGTAGAGGTGCAGGTCCGACCCGCAGATGGCGGTGCGTGCAACGGTGATGATGACACCCGACGGACCGGGAAGGACCGGATCGGGCACCTGCTCGACGCGGACGTCTCCCGGGCCCGCGAGGACGGCAGCGCGCATGTGGGCACGCTAGCCCGGCGCACTACAATGCAATGGGCCAAAAATGTCCGGACACCGCCGCGTATGACACTGATCCTCGACCAGCAGACCACCATGGACCATCAGGTCGTTGACGACGTCGACGTGGACGCGTTCTTCGAGACGGCGGACCTCTGGGCGATCATCGTCTGGAACGACGACGTCACCACCTTCCAGACGGTGATCCAGGCCTTCGTGGAGATCTTCAACCACTCGGTGGAGCGGGCTGACCAGCTGGCCTGGACGATCCACCGCACCGGCAAGGCCGTGGCGGCGATCCGGCCCAAGGAGGAGGCCGAGGCAGCCGTGCGCGATCTCCACCGCCGCAAGATCTCCGCCACCCTGGCCCGGGCCTGATCAGGTCGGGGAGCTCCCGGCCCCGGCATCCTCTCCCGGGCCCGCGCCGAGGCGCGCCGTCAGGCGCGCCTTCACCGCCGGCCATTCGTCCGCCAGGATGGAAAAGCGCGCCGAGCTGCGCACCGTGTCGTCGGAGCCGGGCCGGTCGGCGCGCATGATCCCGTCCAGCCGGCCGCCGATCCGTTCGATCGCCGCCCGCGAGCGGGCGTTGCGCACGTCTGTCTGCAGCGCCACCCGGTGCACCCGCCACACTTCGAAGGCGTGCTCCATCATGAGGAGCTTGGTCTGGGTGTTCACCGGTGTCCGCTGGGCCGAGCCGGCCAGCCAGGTGAACCCGATGTCGACCACGTCGGGCACGCCGTGGCGCTGGTGGGAGGCGCCCGGCGGCCACTGCCAGAAGGCGATCTCGCAGAATCGGGTGGCACCCACCACCCGGTCGGCGCCGCCGTCGCCCCTGTGCACCGTGGCGAAGGCCACGTGGGCGCCCGACGCCACCTTCTCGAGGGCATCGATGACGTAGGCCGTCATCTGCCCGCGACCCTCGGGGGTGTAGGTCCACTGGTAGTTGCGCCGGTCCTCGGCCGCCGCCACCACCAGGGCGTCGATGTGCGACTCGGACAGCGGCTCCAGGCGGGCGTAGCGCCCCTCCAGGACAAAGGGCTCACGCATGGCCGCCGCCACCTTGTGCCCCGGCCGGGACCACGAAGTCGCGCTGGCGGACGAGCGCGAAGCCTCCGATCGAACCGACGAGCGCCACGATGGCGGCGATGACCGAGAGATGGTCCAGCGTGGTGGAGAAGCCGACGTGATAGGCGTGCAGGAGCGCGGCGCGTGCAGCCGGCGTGGGGATCTGCGTGGCGGCCTGGCGCACCTCACCCGACGACATGGCGGCGGTGAGCTGGGCACCGCCCCGGTGCAGCACCTGCCTACCGGCGGCGGACTGGTTGAGCACCGCCGAGGTATGGCTGACGATCTGGCTCTGGAAGACGGCACCCAGAATGGCGATGCCGGTGGCGATGCCGACTTGGCGGAACGTGTTGTTGGTGCCCGAGGCCATGCCGCTGCGCTGGGGCTGCACCACCGAGATGCTGGCCGATGCCAGCACGGGGTTCACCATCCCTATGCCGGCCCCCGCCACGATGAACCCCGGCAGAAGGACCGTCCAGGTCGAGTCGGTGTGGGTGGTGGCCATCAGCAGCAGGCCGCCGGCCACGAGGAGCATCCCGACGCCGAGCAGGTAACGCGACTGCATGCGCACGGTGAGGCGGCCGGCGAAGGGGGCGACGACGAAGGCCAGGATGGTGATGGGCAGGAAGCGCACCCCGGCGGGGAACGGGCCGTAACCCAGGTTGTCCTGTATGTACAGGGTCAGGTACAAGAACATGGAGAAGATGGACATGGCGATGGTGAACGCCACCACGGAGACCCCGACGAAGGCCGGCCGGTCGAAGAGCTCGAGATCGAGCATCGGATCCTTGCTCCGCTGCTCGTTGAGGAAGAAGGTCGCCATGAGAACCACCGCGCCGGCGAGGAGGCCGACGGTGAAGGCACTCGACCACCCCTCGTCGTTGCCGCGGACCAGCGCGAACACGAGAAGGAACAGGCTCGCCGAGAACGAGACGAAGCCGATCCAATCGATGCGGCGCGTGGTGGGATCTTTGGACTGCGCGATCCGGCTGAGCGTGATGAAGATCGCCAGGATGCCGATGGGGACGTTGACGAAGAAGATCCAGCGCCAGCCGATGCCACTGGTGATGGCGCCACCGACCAGCGGGCCGACGGCCACGGCACCGCCGATGACCGCGCCGTAGATGCCGAAGGCCGTGCCGCGGTCGCGGCCCTGGAAGGCCTGGGCGATGAGTGCCAGCGAGGTGGCGAACATGATGGCGCCCCCCGTCCCCTGCACGCCGCGCGCCAGGTTGAGCATGAGCGAGGTCGTCGAGAGCCCGCATACCAGTGAGGCGGCGGAGAACACGGCGAGCCCGATGGCGAAGACCTCGCGCCGGCCGAAGATGTCGCCGATCACCCCGGCGGTGAGCAAGAAGGCGGCCAACGTCAACGAGTAGGCGTCGACGACCCACTGCAGGTCCGAGAAGGACGCGTGCAAGGAGCGCTGGATATCGGGCAGCGCCACATTGACCACGGTGATGTCGAGCAGGAGCATGAAGATGGCGGTGCATACCGCGATCAGGGTCCACCACTTGCGTTCGAGGCCGGGCATCAGCGGAGTGTACCGACGGCATGGACCACCCCGTACACTGTGGTGTGATCGTTGGCTCCTCGCTCACCATCGAAATCGGCGATCGGACCCTGGTCTCCGACGCCTCCTTCGTGGTGGGCGCGGGGGAGAAGGTCGGGCTGGTGGGCCGCAACGGCACTGGCAAGTCGTCCTTCATCTCGGTGGTCGTCGGGGAGCCCACCCCCCAGCTCCGCCACCGTGGCAACGTCAGGGTGCTGGGTTCCTTCGGCTTCCTCCCCCAGGCCCCGGTACATGGCGGTCTGGGTCTGGAGCCCACCGGTTTCTCCCACATCCTCTCCGCCCGCGGGCTCGACGTGCTCGACGAGGCCATGGGGGCGGCGCGCCAGGCGATGTCCGACGACCCGTCGGAGGAGAACATCGAGCTCTTCACCGACCTGCAGGAGAAATTCCAGGGCAACGGCGGCTAC
>Ga0182018_10001063_pt1 | contig 33059 bp, 34 predicted proteins | sample 812P2MmetaG_FD_120490 | JGI IMG/M metagenome (GOLD analysis project Ga0182018, IMG submission 120490) | Permafrost microbial communities from Stordalen Mire, Sweden - 812P2M metaG | ecosystem: Environmental > Terrestrial > Soil > Wetlands > Permafrost | place: Sweden: Stordalen | collected...
CGGCGTGCCGATGCACATGCATTTGAACGAAACCGCCTATCAGAAGGAATACGCCTGGCGCCGCGGCGAATGCACGGCGTTGGAGTATATCGACCGCTTTGGAATGGTGAATGAGCGGCTGACACTGGGCCATGGCGTGTGGCTGAACGAGAAAGACATCGATCGCCTGGCCGCCGCCAACGGCTGTGTTTGCCACAACTGCTCGTCCAACTTCCGGCTGCGCTCGGGCGTGGCGGCGCTCAATTACTTCGAAAAGATGGGTATCAATACCGCGATTGGCATCGACGAGGCCGGCATCAACGACGACCGCGACATGTTGCAGGAGTTGAAGCTCGTGCTGCGCGCGCATCGTGTGCCGGGCATGGCCGAAGCCGATGTCCCGACCATGGCGCAGGTGCTGCGCATGGCGACAGTTGGCGGAGCCAGGACCACGCCGTACGGATCGAGCATCGGCACGCTTGAGGCCGGCAAGGCGGCGGATATGATTTTGCTCGACTGGAACAGCATCGCTTATCCCTATCTCGACGAGCTGACGCCGACTCTCGACGCCGTGATCCAGCGCGCGAAGAATCAGGCGGTCACCATGACGATGTGCGACGGCGAGGTGATCTACCACGACGGTAAGTTCACCAAGGTTGACAAGACCGAGGCACTGAAGGCGCTGCACGACGATCTGAGCAAGACGCTGGCGGACGATGAGGTGGAACGCCGTAAGCTCTCGGTCGCGCTCCTGCCGCATGTTCGGAAATTCTATGCTGGTTACATCGACCCTTCGAAGCATGAACCGTTCTATCGGCCAAGCTCGATGGTCTAGAATCGACCATCGGTGAAGCGCGAGTCGCGAGATCGCAACACCGTCATGGCTGGGTCAAGCCCATGGCTGTCCGGTTAAATATCGTGTTGGCGACTGGTGCTTTTTCCACGTCGTGGCCGCGCGTGTCCCGGCCATCCACGACTTTCCTGACCGCGCCAAAGACGTGGATGGCCGCCACACGGGCGGCCATGACGAGATGCGACAAACGGCGACTGTACGAATATGAGAACCGCCGCGAGAGCGGCACCCGCGCGTGTCACTCGGGCGCCGCCATGATCGGGAGGTCACCTTCAAGTGTCGTGCGCCGCATGTGCCGGATGTATTTGTCCTCGTCGTATCCCATCGCACGATGCAGCATACAGCGATTGTCCCACAGCACCGCGTCGTGTTGCCGCCACTGGTGACGATATGTGAATGCCTCATTCTGGGCGAACGCGAACAGTTCCTCGATCAGCGCGCGGCCTTCGTCTTGTGGCATTCCTACAACGTCTCTGGCCCAACGCCCGATGAACAGCGAACGGCGGCCGGTGTGCGGGTGCTGGCGCACCAGAGGATGAAAAACGTCAGGCCGCTCCAGCTTCTCCGCCTCGGTCAGCGCCGGCAAGTGGGGATAATGCACATGATGCATATCGATGCGGCTGAAACGAGCGCGCCGGCCCTGGATGGCACACTTCAATCGTTCCGGTAGCGCTTCGTACGCGGCATACATGTCCGCGAACAGCGTGTCGCCTCCTTCGGGCGGGATCGTGATGCCGTGCAGGAAAGATCCGGCGTTCGGGATTATCTTGTCTTCGCCATCGGAATGCCAGCCAAGCCCGACGCGGCGAGAGCCGTAGGGTTTGCCATCCCGCTCTTCATTGGCGATGACCATCACCTCGGGATGATCGGGATGTTTGAATTCCCGCTCCATGATGTGCGGCAAGCCCAGCCGGCGGGTGAATGCGACGTGTTGCGCGGGATCCATGCGCAGGTCGCGAAACACCAGGAAACTGTGATCGAACCAGGCCCGCCGGATGCGAGCGAATTCGGCTTCCGGCAACGGAACGGAAAAATCGGCGCCAATGACCTCGCAGCCGAAGCCGCGTCCGATTGGCTGCAATGAGATCGTCGTTACCAGGTCCATCGCATCCACCTGTCAGCTCCGCAGGTTGCCACGCATGGTGGTGCTCGCGTATTCGCGGCGATAAATGCCCCGGCGCTGCAGTTCGGGCACGACCATGCGGCCGAATTCCTCGAACATCAATGGCGTGACGTTACCCTGGAGGACAAAGCCGTCGCAGGCTCCGGCGGCAAACATGCTCTCCATGTGGTCCGCGATCATCCGCGGCGTGCCCACGAGCATGCCGCGCTTCTTGCGGGCGGCCTCGGCGAAGGTGAGATTCTCGGCGCGCATGCGTTGGCGGATACGATCGACGATGCCCCCATGCCCCTGGTAGCCGCGGGCGGCGTCGATGTCGTCCCCGGTCTCGGCGCGGCTAAGGTCGGCGCCAATCATGGCCGAAGTGGTGGCCAACGAGAGCTCGCCGCTGATGAGACTATCGAGGTAGTCGGCCTTTTCGCGAGCGATACTTTCGGTCTCCCCAACCACCACCGAGATCGAAGGACAGACCTGGCACTGGGCCGGGTCGCGGCCGTAATTGTCCATGCGGGATTTGACGTCGTCATAGTAGGCGCGGGCATCGGCCTCGGTTTGCATCGTGCAAAAGATCGCCTCCGCCCAGCGGGCCGCGAACTCACGGCCGCGATCCGAGGAGCCAGCCTGCATGAAGACGGGACGGCCCTGAGGGGAACGGGGCATGGTCATGGGGCCGCGGGTCTTGATGTACCGGCCAGCGTAGTTGGCACGGGCGACCTTGCCAGGGTGGGCAAACAAGCCAGCCTCCTTGTCAAGGACGAGGGCGTCCGGCTGCCAGCAGTCCCACAGCGCGCAGCAGGCCTCAACCATTTCGTCGCCGCGATCGTAACGAGTCTCCGGTGCGGGCAGACTGGACATACCGAAGTTCATTGCTTCGAAGTCCGTCGTTGACGTGACGATGTTCCAGCACGCCCGGCCACCCGAAAGATGGTCAAGCGAGGCCAGCGCGCGGGCGAGGTGGTATGGCTGGTGGAAGGTCGTGGAAAGGGTGGCGCCGAGACCGAGATGGCGTGTGACGTTGGCCATGATCGGCAAAACCATCATCGGATCGAGGTACGAAAGCTGGCCACCGTGCTCGACATAGGTGTCGTAGCTGTTCTTGTACACGTCTGGGATGCCGAGCGTGTCGGCGTAGAAACAGCCGTCGAAGCGTGCTTCCTCGAGAACACGGGCGATGTGCTCGTAGCGGGACGGAGCGAACACGTCGTGCAAATCCGCCGCGGGGTGTCGCCACCCACCGGGATGCGTGGAAGTGGGGCCGGTCTTGAGATAGGCCAGCAAGTGAAGGCTGCGTTTTGTCTTCCTGTCGCTGTTCACGGCGTTCACCCCTCCAGCATCGCCACCGCGCGGATCGGACTTCCAGTGCCGCCCTTGATCTTCAGCGGGAACCCAATGAACCGGAAACGTCCTTTGCCGACCAGCTTTTCCAGGTTGCACAGCCCTTCCATGTGCGTGAAGCCGAGATCCCGGCACACATGATGAACCTCGAAATTGTTCCGGCCCGGACGCCCGGGACTCGCGGCTTCCACACCGAACATCTTGATCCCCTTGCGGCCCAGAAAGGTCGCCGACTCTTTGGTCAGGCCCGGAAAATCCGTGATATAGGCTTCGCTTCCGATGGTCCGGTTGTAAAAGTCCATGTGCAGCAGGACGGTATCGCCGGGCTTTATCTCGACGCCGGCGGCTTTCTCCGCCGCTTCCAGGTCGGCGATCGAGATGTCGCTTTTCAACGGCTTGTGCGACAGGTCGAGGCACACGGCCTCGGTGAAAAAATCCTCGAGCGGCAGTTCCGCGATCGACTTCGCGCCAGGACGGTCGTCGAAATGCACGGGTGCATCGACATGGGTGCCGGAATGATCGCCCATGTTCAACGACAAGACGGCGGACGAGAATTCATAACCGTCCGCGACACGCTTTTCGTCGTGACCGGTGAACTGTGAAACGATCACCATCGGATGGTTGGGCAATCGTTGCATCTTATGATGGATCTCACGGCTCAGATCGATGAGTTTCATGGCTGGCCCCCTCCGGCGATCAGCGCGACCTGTCCGGTCAGCTCGGTCATCGCGGCACCGGCATCGGTTTGAACACGCTCAATGGCTCCTCAGCGTAAGAGCGCGGGGTGTTCACCTGGGCGGCGGTGCGGTCCAGGTCCTTCACCAGCGCCGCCAGCTTCGGCTGGTCCTCGGGCTTCACCGTCAGGCCGGCGGCTTGCATCCGATCTTCGAATGTCATGGTCATCGCTCCGTGTCAGACCGCCGCCAGGGCGGGCCGAATTTTCCGGAAGCCGGTGGCTTTTTCGAACGCGTCGCCGGCCTTCAGTACCAGATGATCCTCGAACGGCCTGCCGCCGATCTGCAGCGACGTGGGCAGTCCCGTGCTGTTGAATCCATCACAGATCGACAAGGCCGGATAGCCCGTCAGGTTGAACGGCCGCGTCAGGGACGGGCCCACGGCGGAATCATAGTCGCCGAGAATGGGCGACACGATATGCCGCGTCGGCATCATCAACAGATCGGCATCGACCAGCGCCGCGGCGACGATCGCGCTCAGCCGCGCCCGTTCGCGGTGCGCGTTGACCAATGTCTCGCCCGAAACGAACGCGCCCACCATGATGCGCAGCCGCCCGCGCTCGCCATACAGTTCCGGCGTTTCGCGCAGCCAATTGCCGTGGATCGCGAACGCCTCCGCGGCGGTGATCAGGGAGACGAGATCGGTGATAAAGCCCAGTGGAGGCAGGGTGATGTCGGTGACCGTGGCGCCGAGGGAGCGGAACACGTCCAGCGCGGCGTTGAAGGCTGACAGAACCTCGGGCTCGCAGGTCAGATCGGACTCGAAAAAATTGCGCGGCACCGCGATGCGGACGCCGGCCAGTCCGCCGCCGAGAGATGCCGCGAAATCGGGCACGGGGACCGAGGCGCTGGCCGGGTCCAACTTATCGTGGCGGGCCAGGACATTCATCATCAACGCGCAATCCTCCGCCGTCCAGCACATCGGTCCCGCGTGATCGAGCGAATAAGACAACGGCAGAATGCCGCGCCGGCTGAGATAGCCATAAGTTGGTTTGTGGCCGGCGATGCCGCACCAGGACGCGGGCCCGCGGATCGAGCCTCCGGTGTCGGTCCCCATCGCCGCCATCGCCAGACCCGCTGCCACCGCCGCGCCTGAGCCGGACGACGAACCGCCGGGATCGTGCGCCGTGTTCCAGGGATTGCGCGCCGGCGGCCAGGGCAGGTCGAACGACGCGCCGCCAATGGCGAATTCCCAGGTCGCGAGCTTGCCCAATACGATCGCCCCGGCCTCGCGCAGCAGCGTGACGGTGGCGGCATCGTCGGTGGGGATGTGATCCCTGAACAACGCGGAATGGCCGGTCGTGCGGACTCCGGCGGTGTTGTAAATGTCCTTGAGGCCGATCGGGATGCCGTGCAGCGGGCCTTTCCAGCGTCCCGCCGCGATCTCTTGTTCCGCCTGTTTCGCGGCCGCGAGGGCGGTTTCCTCCAGCACCATCAGATATGCGTCGAGCTGTCCGTCCAGCGCCTTGATCCGGTTCAGGAACGATTGGGTGAGTTCGACCGGCGACAGCGTTCTGGCGCGGATGGCGGAAGATGCCTCGGCGATGGTCATGAAATGCGGCTCAGTCATGCCGGTCTCCTCGCGTGCGATGGTTTCCACTGGCATGGATGCAAATCCGGGACCAGCGCGACCTGGCCCACACGCCGTCATCCCCCGTACCTCGTCATCCCTGGGCTCGACCCGGGGATCAATCGCGGCAAGGTGCTGGTATTGATCCCCGGGTCGGAGCCCGGGGATGACGGACTGGCTGAGGCAACGGAGGCGGAGGATCAGCATGGAAACCGAACCCGCGCGCATGACGGCGGCCGAGGCCTCGGCGTTGATCCGGGCGAAGAAACTTTCGTGCGAGGAACTGACGCGATCCTGCCTCGCGCGGATCAGGGCGCGCGATCCGGTGGTGAAGGCGTGGCTATCGCTCGATCCCGGCCTCGTCATCCGGCGCGCGCGCGAACTGGATAAGCTGCCGTGGAAAGGGCCGTTGCACGGCATTCCCTGGGGTGTGAAGGACGTCATCGACAGCGCCGATTATCCGACGACGCAGAACTCCGCCATTTACGACGGGCTGCGCGTGGGCCGCGACGCCGCGCCGGTCGCCATCGTGCGCGGTTCCGGCGCCCTCGTACTGGGCAAGACCGACACGGTCGAGTTCGCCTCCTCCGGGCGAAAGGCGCTGACGACCAATCCGTATAATCCGGGGCATACACCGGGCGGATCGTCGTCCGGTTCGGGCGCGGCGGTCGGGGATTTCCAGGTGCCGCTCGCGTTTGGCACCCAAACGGGCGGGTCGCATATAAGGCCTGCCTCGTTCAACGGCATTTACGGCATGAAACCGAGCTGGAGCCGGGTCAGCCGCGAGGGCGTGCGGATGGCCTCGCCGACGCTCGACACCATCGGCTGGTACGGACGAAGCGTCGAGGATCTCGCGCTGGTGGCGGAGGCGTTCCGGATCGGATGCGACCCTGTTCCGGTGTCGGTGCGGGGTCTGCGGGTCGGGGTCTGCCGTAGCCCGGTGTGGCGCGAGATTGAGCCTGGCGGCGAACTGGCTCTGGCGACGGCGGCGAAACGTCTGGCGGACGCGGGCGCGATCGTCGAGGACCTGGAACTGCCGGAGGCGTTCAACGGGCTGGATGCCGCGCACGCGACCATCGTCCAGCACGAGGGCGGCGTGTCGTTCCTGCCCGAGTATATCAACGCGGGACCGCTGCTGGCCCAGGAGTTGCGGGCGCGGGTGGAGAATACGGGGCAGATCACGGCGGAGCGGTTGCTGGCGGCGCATGCTCTGGCGGATCGCTGCCGGGTGATGCTGGATGCGATGTTCGGACCCGAGCTGGATGTGATCCTGACCCCGAGCTCGCGCGGGGAGGCGCCGGTTGGCCTGCATACGACGGGGGAGGACGTGTTCAACCGGATGTGGACACTTCTGCACGCGCCGTGCGTCGGGATTCCGGCGGGATTCGTGGATTCGGGGTTGCCGGTTGGGGTGACGCTGATCACGGGGCGGCTGACGGATGCTCGATTGTTGGCGATTGCCGCGGCGTGCGCGCCGGTGGTCGATCAGGAGGTGGAGGTGAGGAAGCGGCGGTTGTGGGCCCCAGACGTAGGTTCGACGGCAAACCTTGGCCGCTAGCAGACCATCCGCTTTGCACCCTGCAATGCGCCGAGGCAGACATCCCATAGTCCAGCCTGTCTTGATCGCTAGCTTGTAAGTGGTTGAATCGCCCGCCCAAGCAGCTCCGCCTGTTGATTGGCTTGGGTGTGTAATGCTCTTATGCCGGCGCGACGGAAGATTAAATATGAAAGAAGAGACACAACAATATTAGCTGCGGCGGCTAGTGTTAATGTAGTGTCTCCGTATGTAGGTATTTTAAGGTCCAGGCCTTGATCTTTGTCAACATGTGCGACCCCCTTATTTCGGAAAATCTGTGACGCACTCGATCGCACCTTTCAAAGGAGCCCGCTTTATGCGTCTCTGCATTCGGATTAAACGATCTCTTTTCCGCAATACATCTTCACCTCGAAGACTGTGGCGCGGCTCCAGGATGGGTAACCATTGATCTCGCACGGCTACGTTCAGCACGCGGCGGATGTTAACAGTCGCGGGGGCGGAGTCGAAGAGGGACGCCAAAGAAAGCACCAAAGACTTCGTCAAGCTCATCTCTACCCGATTGATAACTGCAGCGAGATATGACATGCGAATCTTAAGATTGAACTCCGAACTGTTCCTCATATAGGCTAAAAGTGCGTGGTCGTAGACGGCGGATTGCACGATAATGCACGACCCGTGTAACGAAGGTAGGAGTTCGAGCAACGCGTCAGGCATATCTCTGGCATACTCCGCGGGAGAGAACGGCGGCCAGTTTGGCATCGCGATAAGCATGAACATGTCTCCACTAATCGCAAGATATCTAAGATTGACAGTGTCTGGTCTAGGAGTTTGCCGCAATACGAGGTACCGTCCGTAGAGGACGCAGCCCGGCCAGACCGATCGTGCCATGAGGTTCCTCGACTCTGAAGTCGAGGAACTCCTGAGATGTTAAACCTCCGTACCTTCAGCAAGCGCGAGTGCATCCTCGACGTCAACATCCAGATACCGAACGGTGCTCTCGATCTTTGTGTGGCCGAGCAGAATCTGCACGGCACGCAGGTTACTCGTCTGCTTGTAGATGATAGATGCCTTCGTTCGTCGCAACGAATGCGTCCCATAGTCTTCGGGTCGCAGTCCGATCCCGGTTACCCACTCATCAACGAGGCGGGCATATTGTCGGGTGCTGATATGTTCGGTGTGATCGATGCGGCTCGGAAAGACGAATTCGTCAAGCGCGCCGCCTCTGCGTTCGAGCCAGGCCAGGATGCTCCCACGGGAGGCCTCAGGGAGTTCAAATTGAACGGGCCGGCCGGTCTTCTTCTGAACGACGATCGCGCGTGACCAAACCCGACCGCCACTAACGAGGTCGCCGATCTTGACCTTCGCGACGTCGCATCCGCGCAATTTGCTATCGATGGCAAGATCAAACATCGCGCGGTCGCGTAGTCGCCGTTCGCGGTCGAGCCAGAACCGAATGGCCCAGACCTGCTGTGGCTTCAACGCACGTTTGGCGCCGACCATTCGGCCCGCGTTACACGGGCGCCGCTCTTTGATTGCCGGATCATACTCTGAGTGTCCCATTACTTTCTCCTCTTCCGGCCACCATCGGCCAGGAGGAGAACAAGGCGCGTGACGCTCATCCTTTGGAGGCCTGGCCGAATCCGGAATGACAACTCTCGAATTGGGGGGCAGGAATCTGTCGTTCGATCCGCCTGAACCATTCGGCCGGTTTCGACTCTCAGGAGCCGCCCGGTGGGTCCGCTCGGCGGTCGACGTCTTCAGGTAGGTGGCGACCCTGTCCCCGATCGCCGCGACACGCTAGGTTGGATAGATGTCAGAATCAGATAAGCCGCTGCGCCAGCAGATCGACGATGGGATGGAGGCGATACGTCACCAACTCGAGCGACTGCGCGAGGGACCGACCATGGGCGGCCCGTCCGACGACCTCACCGTCATCGCGGACCTTGAAGCGGAGTACCAGGCGCTCAAAGAGGCGCGAACTGGTTTGGGGCCCCATGATCGCGCACCCGATGAGTTCGACGGCGAGACACCTGATTAGCTCCGGTTAATGTCCGCGGTCCACGCGACCAAGCCATGCGCTGTTGCTCCTATGAACGACGGCTTCGGAAAAACGGCGCCGCTCGTCTGAACGGCAGCCTTGGGCGCATTCCTGACGACTCGGCAGAGCGGCAAACGTCCACTTCCGCGGCCAGCGGAACAAGGAAATCTGATGCGCAAAACTCACCGAACCATCAAACCACCTCCACCACCTGCGTCCTCACGAACTGCCGCCGCAAATGCTCCCCACTCGTCGTCGCCGGATACTTCGCCGTCTCCCCGTCCTCAACCGTCCCCGGCAGAGCCTCAACCGGCGCGTCATAATTCGGATTGTGAAAGAACACCAACGACAACCGCCGGGACACCGGCGCCAGTTCGGCCGGCGGGTTCACCACCCGATGCAGCGTCGCCTTCCAGCGTTCGTTCGTCCATCGCGCCATCAGTTCGCCGATGTTGACGATGAAACTGTCCGGAACGATCGGCGCGTCGACCCAGACGCCGGCGCGATTAAGAACCTGCAGGCCACCCGGACTGGCCTCGGTGCGCAGGATCGTCAGCGACCCGTAATCCGAGTGCGCCCCCGCGCGGAGCTGCCCAGGCAGAGGCGGCGTCACGGGCGCGGGATAGTTGCGGACGCGGAGGCGGGAAATATGCCGGTCGATCTTGCCGGCGAAAAACTCCTCCGGCAGATCGAGCGCCAGAGCGAACATCGCCATCAGCTCCGCCGCCAGCGCGCCCATGACCCGGAAATAAGTTTCGAAATTCTCCCGCAGCGCCGGAGGCTCCACCGGCCACGAATTGGGATGGAAATGCTTCCCCGCCGCGGGCGCGGTAAAATACAAATCGTCCGTCGTATCGACCGGTCCGACCATGAAACTTTCGTTCAGATCGCCCGGAACATCCAGTCCCTGACTGCGGCCGACGCTTTCCCCCTCCAGCGGGATGTAGCCCCGCGTCACGTCGGGCGCGGGCCTCAGCACCGTGCGCTTCACCTCCAACGGCAAATTAAAAAATGCGTTCGACACCAATTGGGCACGCTCGATCAACGCGGGATCGACGCCGTGGCCGGTGATCACCAGAAAGCCGATGTCATGCACGGCCTGGCCGATGGCGGCCGCGACCGAGCGCCTGGCCGCCGCGTCGCCGGAGCGAAACGGCGCGATGTCGATGACGGGAACCTCAAGCAGCATGGCGACCTCCGGGATGGTTCGCGCGGCTTATCGCGCGGGCTCGACCTTCGCTTGCATCGCTTGCGTCCGCGCGGACAAGCCACGTCCGAACGTGACGCCCATGAAGCGTTTCGACACGCCGGTCGGAATGCGCCGCACCAGCCCGTCCGGCCGCCACAGCACCACGGCGATGATGATGACGCCATAGATGATCAGGCGATACTCTCTCGCGAAGCGTAACGCTTCCGGCAGCACGGTCAGCAGCACGGCACCGAGGATCGGCCCCCACATGGTTTGCATTCCGCCGAACAGCAGGAAGATGATGTAATTCAGCGAAACGAAGAACCCGAGGTCGGACGGGCTGATCACCAGCACGTAATGCGCCTGCACCGCGCCCGCCATGCCGACGATCGCTCCGCCTAGCGCGAAGGTGATGATCCGCAGCGCCGCGACCGAAATACCCATGGCCGCCGCCGCGAGCGGATCGTCGCGCACCGCGCGCGCCGCGATGCCAAGCCGCGAGCCATCGAACCGCCAGGCGACGTACAGAGCGAACGCCAACGCGACCACGCAGGTGCCCAGACCGGTTTCCAGCTTCAGACCCGTGAAACTGTTCGCGCCGCCGATATAATCCCAGTTGAACGCCAGCACCGACAACGCCTCGCCGAACGCGAGCGTCGTGAGTTTAAGGATAAAGTCGCGCATTTTGGCGGTGAGCACCGCGAGCATCCCGCCGACCAGGCCGCCCGCCGCCGTCGCGGCGATCACGGCGGGGATGAAAGGGACGCCGAACTTCACCGTCAGCACGCCGGACAGATAGCCGCCGACGCCCGCGATCGCCGCCGTCGCCATCGACAACTGGCCCGACATCGCGGTGATGTATAATCCCAGCGCCATCGTCACGTTCAGCAACGTGAAGATCACCACCGGTTCGAAAAATCCAAAACTCCACATCTCCCCTCCTCACGTCGCATAAGACCCGAACATTCCACTGGGCCGCACATACAACACCCCGATCAGCACCACGAACGCGGCGGCGTCCTTCATGCTGGAAGAAACATAGCCCGTGACAAGGGCTTCCACGATGCCAAGCACGAACGCGACGGCGACGACACCTTCGACATAGCGGTTGCCCGCGACCAGCATGCAGGTGAACGCTTTAAGACCATACGTGAGCCCAACGAACGCCGAGGCCGAGCCGTACAGCGTGCCGACCGATACCGCCGCGACCCCGGCGACGGCGGAGGCGAAGACGATCGTCGTTTGGCACACCCGCGGCACATCGACGCCAAAAGCGGCGGCGACGTCGGGGCGGTCGGCGATCGCGCGGGCGGCTCGCCCGGTGCGGGTCAGACGCACGAAAGCGCTGACCAGAGCAAGCAAAAACAGCGACAGCACGAAATCCGCGAGCTGCCGCAAGGTCAGCATCACGGGCCCGATGTCGATGAATTTCCGCGGCAGCAGAGCCGGAAACGGTACCGGATCGGGACCCACGATCAGCGCCATGCCGTTTTGCAAAACGATCGATAAACCCAGCGTTCCAATCAGCGTTGTAAGAATATCGCGGCCTCGCAATGGCCCAATGATCGTTCGTTCCGCCGCGTAACCGATCAGACCCGCGCCCACGGCGCCAGCCAGCAACGCGATCGGCAGCGCCAGCCAGGGCACTTCATTGGCCGCCACCAGGCCGGCGAACATGCCCACCATGAAAATGTCGGGATGCGCGAAATGCACGACCCGCAGCACCGAAAACGCCAGAGCGAACCCGAGTGCCACGACCGCATAGGTGCTGCCGATAATCAGGCCGTTGCAAACTTGTTGCAGAAACAGATCCATCGCTCTTCCTTTCAGGCCGCGCCGCCGAGGAAAACAGCCTTCACGCTGTCGCGGCCCGCGATCTCCGCCGCCGCCCCGGAATCCACGATATGTCCCGTCTCCAGCAGGTAAGCCGCGTCGGCCACCTTCAGCGCCTGACGCGCGTTCTGCTCGACCATCAGGATGGAGATGCCCATCGCGTTGATCTCCTTGGTCAGCGCGAAGACGTCGCGCACGATCAGCGGGGCCAGGCCCAGGGATGGCTCGTCCATCAGCAGCAGACGAGGGCCGGAGACCATGGCGCGAGCGATCGCGACCATCTGCTGTTCGCCGCCGCTCAGCGAGCCCGAAAGCTGGTGCTGGCGCTCCCGCAGCCGAGGAAACCGGTCCAGCATCTCCTGGATACGGCGATTGACGGCGGCCTGGTCCTTGGCCTCGAACCCGCCCATGCGCAGGTTGTCCAACACCGTCATCGTCTGCCAGAGCTGGCGCCCCTCCGGCACCCAGGCGATGCCGAGGAGATGGATCTGGTTTGGCTTCAGCCTGAGCAGATCATGCGAGCCGTCGAACCGGATCGTGCCGCGATGCGGTCGTTTCAGACCCAAAATGGCCTTGATGATGGTAGTTTTGCCCGCGCCGTTGGCGCCAAGAATGACGCGCAACTCGCCGGGGAATATTTCCAGGCCGACGCCATCGACAGCGGGCACGGCGCCATACGACACCGCGAGGTCGTCGATCTTCAGCAGCGGGGTCATTCGTCCACCCCAAGATAGGCCTCGATCACAACCGGATCGGCGCGGATCGCGGCGGGCAGTCCCTCGGCGATTTTCTGGCCGGAGCGGATCACGACGATCCGGTCCGACGCCGACATCACGACGTTCATATTGTGCTCGATCAGCAACATCGCGACGCCGCGGCCGCGCAGTTGCGCGATCAGATCGATCACGCCGTGCGCTTCTTTCGACACCATGCCCGCGGTGGGTTCGTCGAGGATCAGCAGCTTCGGCTGCAAGCCCAGGGCGCGGGCGATTTCAACCTTACGCTGGTCGCCATAAGGCAGGTGGGCGGGCAGCCGAAACCGGTTCTCGCCGACGCCGATCCAGTCCAGCAGGGCCTCGGCTTCCTCGACCAGTTCGGCCCGGTCCCGCCGGTCGCGCGGTGAACACAGCAGCGCGTCGAGCACGCTCGATTTCCGGGTTGCGACCAGGCCGGTCATCACGTTTTCCAGCGCGTTGAGATGGGCGAACAAGCGAATGTTCTGAAACGTCCGCGCCATGCCGATCCGGGCGAGGCGGTGCGGCGGCAGGCCGGTGACGTCCTTGTCGTTGAACAACACGCGTCCCGAGTCCGGTTTCAGCACCCCGGTGATCAGGTTGAACAATGTGGTTTTTCCGGCGCCGTTCGGGCCGACAACCGACAAAACCTCGCCGGCGCGGACGGTGAAGTCGACGCCGTCCACCGCGACCAGACCGCCAAATCGTTTCGTCAGATGCGCGATGGTCAGCATCGCGTCAAATCACGGCGTAGGTGCCGCGTCCCGTGACTCGCGCCGAAATGACCGTCGGGTCGAGATTCTCGCCGTGCGGCGGATTTTTGAATTTAACGTGCGATCCAAGCGGTGTGACGAAATCGAGGGTGACGAGCGCTTCCCGCAACGCGCCGCGATCCACCTTGCCGGCCTTTTGCAGACCGGCGATCAGCGTGCTGACCGCGTCGGCGCCGTAGCCGCAATAAACCGTCGCCTGTGCGTTGAATTTTTGCTGGTACGCGTCGAGGAAGACTTTCAAGGATGGCGTTGGCGCCTGCAAATCCGCCGCGAGCCAACCGAAACCGTCCATCAGCCCGCCTTTGCAGCCGTCCCAGTAGACCGGATCGAAGAACGATCCGACCCCGGAAATCAGCGTCTTGTCGATCCCCGCCTCACGGATCTGGCTGACGACCTTCACCCCGTCGCCAACCGCCGCGGCGACGAAGATCGCGTCAGGCTTCGCGCCACGCATTGTCGCCACCTGCGGTGAGAAATCCTGCTCGCCCGTGCGGAACGCCTCGTAGGCGACGATCTCATAGCCGATCGCGGCGGCCTCCGCCTTGCAGATCTCGGCGTCGGAGCGCTGGCTGTCCTGGGTCTGGTCGAAGATGACGCCCATTCGTTTTATTTTCATCAACGGAACGACCTTGCGCAGCATCGCGGGCGTGCCGGTCGAGTTGACCGGGTTCACGCGGACCACCCATTCGTTCCATTCCTTCAACGGCACGCCGGAGCCGTCGCCGATCAACGGCAGACCGATCTGCGCGACGACCGGGACCATGGCGACGAAGCCCACGGAATTCGTCGGTCCGATCGTCGCGACCATGTCGCTCTGTGCCGCGTATTGCCGCACCAGTGTCACCGCCTGACGCGCGTCGTTCGCCATGTCGTTGAACGCGATATCCAACGTGTAAGTCGTGCCGCCGATCACGAAGCCTGACTTGTTGATCTGCTCCTGTGCCAGCTTCGCCCCGTTCGCGGCGCGTATGCCATAGGCGGATGAGGGGCCGGTCAGAGCTTCGGTCTGGCCAACCCTGATCACCGCGGGCTCGGCGCGCCCGACGATCGGGGGCGCGAACAGCACCCCCGCTCCGGCGGCGAGTTGTCCCAGGCGGCGGCGAGAAAGTGGAGATGGCCGATGCGGAGATGGCATGAGAGGGTGACCCTTCGGGATTCGGATGCGGGTGGTGTTGCCGGGAGCAGTGACCTGAATCGGCACTGCCCATTCAGCCAGCCGGATGGAATTGCACCAAGGCTGTTAAGCAAACCCCGTGCCAGGGCAGGTGGATTGGCCGCGTCTCATCGCGGGCGGGGAGCGGCCCGACGTGCGGCGGTCGCGCGAACCTCTGTCGGGAAGCACCCGCGCCACGGTTCATTCCCGCGGCTGGCCGGCCAGGCTGCAAGGACGGCGGCGTTGCTGAACGGCATCGCCGGACATTGGATCGAACTGTGTGAAGGTCCGCGTTTCGTTTCGGGTCAGGCCGCGATGCGGGTGCTGCCGGGCGTGCTGGCGGTCTTACGGTGCCTCTTCCCTACCCAACCCGTCCCATCGCCCGCAGCCTCTCCTCCAGTCTCGCCCGGTTCCTGCCCAACGGCGCCGCCCCCGTCATATCGCTGATCTTCGGAAACGCCTCGTCGAACATTTCCAGCGTCACCGGCGCTTCCGGATCGAACTGCACGCCCTCCGACTGGAAATATCGCACCACCGAGAACCCGCCCGCCGCGCCCTGAATGATCTGCCCCGTCACGGTGCAATTCTCGCTCGCCATCCACGCGACCGCGGGAGAAACCAGTTCCGGCTTCATGTATTTGCGCATCGCCTCGGGCAGCAGATCCTCGGTCATCCGGGTCCGTGCCGACGGCGAAATCGCGTTGCACAGAATGTTGTAGCGCGCGCCCTCCAGCCGCAGCACGTTGATCAGTCCGACCACCGCCATCTTCGCCGCGCCGTAATTGCTCTGCCCAAAATTGCCGACGGTGCCGGAACCGGACGTCGTCACCACGATCCGCCCATACCGGGCCTCCCGCATGATCGGCCACGCCGCCTTGGTGCAATACACCGTGCCCATGTAATGCACCTGCGAGGTGAACTCGAAATCCTCGATCGACATATTCTGGAACGCCTTGTCGCGCAAAATTCCAGCGTTATTCACAAGGATGTCCAGCCGTCCCCAGGTCGCCGTCGCCGTGTCGATGATCCCTCGCGCCGACTTCGCGTCGGCGACAGAGTTGTAGTTCGCCACCGCTTCGCCGCCCGCTGCTTTGATCTCGGCGACAACCTGATCGGCGACCGCATTGGCGCCGCCGCGGCCATCGACCGCTCCGCCGGGATCGTTCACCACGACCTTGGCGCCGCGGGAGCCGAGAAGCAGAGCATGCTGCCTGCCCAGTCCGGCACCGGCGCCGGTGACGATGGCGACGCGGTCGTCGAAGCGAATGGTCATTGGTTGGTTTCCTTCCCGCGGATGGTGGCGTGCTGATACAACTCACCAGCAGAGTGACGGTTCGTATGCCCGGGTCAAGGGCCGCGCGCCGCCGTCTGGATTATGGTTTTGATAATGCAATGTATTGCACGACGGTACGGATTCGAAACTATCTCGGCGAAGAAAGAATTTTTTGCCACAGATACACACAGATTTGCACAGATAAGAAAAAGAACCAGTGCGCTACCCCTGGGCCTGATACCTGGCGCCCAAACGACTGACCCATCGCGACACGCCTCAACGTCATCCCCCGGCTTGATGTTTGGACCGGGGGATGACGAGGTAGGGCAAGAGTCAGTCGTTTGGGCGCCTGGTATGAGACACGAAATCAGACACACATTGGTGGGGAGCACCCGAAAACTGAATCACGGAATTGAGAGATTATAGGGAGCGGATATCAGAAAACATCCGACCTCACCTCGATGCGGCGGCTGGTCATAAGCACGTCCAGCGAATTCTCATGAAATCCGGTATTATGTAGCAAAGGGCACCTGCCGGGACAACGCGGGATATTGCGGGATAGAGCGGGATCGCCACCTCCGGGGCGGAGGTGAGTTATGACCGTGTTTATTTTGTCCTGTCTGCTAGCCTTATTTAATTTCGATGGCCTGAAATTCGGGCTCTCCCAGAACCAAATCAGATTGGTCGACTTCTTCCCCGTTCAGGTCGATTGTAGCTCTCGATTTCTTGCCGATTCGATATCCTTCTGCGGTACGATATTGATCGTTACCAAAAATGGCCCTTTTGGCGTCGTCGAAGTGCCTGCCGGACATGATGGCGGCTACCCCTCGAATATTGTTGTAGACCGATCGATAGGTGACACACACAGGGATAAGAAAGACGCCATTGTATTGGGCCTTTCCGTCCCTCGCGATTATGAGGTCTTTTTCGTCGCCCTGGACCTCGAAAGTTTTTTGCGGCCATTCATCGCCAGGGAACATGAGTTGCCCGGCATCCATACCAAGGGCAGTCGATTTCTCGGGCCAGTCGCACGCGGCGTTCAGTTCGTCTTTGATGAATGTCCCGTGCCACCCGCTGTCGTTCTGATAATGCCCTGCAATGGGAAGTATATGCGCCCAGAAAATGACGTGGGTTGCCGGAGTTTTTCCATGATTTTTCAGTGTATAGGTCAACTTTATGTGCCAACGCTTTCCGCTCGGCCATCCAACATCGTCGTAGATCAATGGGCCGTCTATGCTCAAATTTTCAATGGATATCCAAGGACGTTGATCGGCGGCCATTATATCCAACTGGCCCTGCATAACATTCAACTGGCCGCGTATCGCCCAGAATTGCAGACCAGCAGCAATTACGAGCGCGCCCGTGAAGATGGCGAGCGCCCGCGTCCAGAGTACCAAATCTCGGTCAATCTTGTCGCTGGCTGGGCTGGGTTGGGGAGTGCCCTGGGGATCGCCTGCTTGGCTTCCTGGTGCATGATCTTTTGGTATGGGCGGCGCGGCTGGTGGGTGCTCTCCTTGAGCGCCTTGGTGGTCGCTCTCTTCCTGGTCTTCCAATGCGCCCCCCTGATCTTCTGACCGCGCATTATTCCTAAAGTGCGGCCAGAGTCAGCCCCTCTAACCCGAGAACCGCAATAACCGCCAGAAGCCAAGTTGCCGAGTACGTCCCGCGCGCTAGTTTGGACGCGATGGCATCCTCCGTTTCGCCCTCCAATCCATGCTCATTGAGCCGTTGCGCGAGTTCCCGGTAACCGATCCCGGCTCGTTTTAGTTCAACCTTGATGAACCGGGTTGATCGCATCGCCCATTCTTTTTCCCGCTCCGTCATTGCCATATCCGGCCTCTCCGTCAAAATCGACATTTAACCGTCATTTTCGACAATTATCCGTTGACACCCGGCCGATATCCGCCATATACGACATATCAATGGCGGATACAACGGATGTCCTCTCATTTCCTCCTCTCAGCCAAAGCCCGAACCCTCTCCCTGGCGATGGTTCTCCGCATGACGGACCAGGAAGCCGAGCAGACCTTCATGGGCCTCCGCTGGCACGCCACGGACGGCCAGCCGGTTTGCCCGCACTGCGGCTGTGAGATCGTGTTGGACTGCCGCAAGGCCAACGGCGCCCCGCGCTGGCGGTGCAAGGCGTGCCGGAAATCGTTCTCCATTACCTCTGGCACCCTGTTCGCATCGGCCAAGATGCCGCTCCGCAACTATCTCGCGGCGACGGCCATTTTTGTGAACGAGGTTAAGGGCAAGTCCAGCCTCGCACTGAGCCGGGACCTGGGCGTGCAATACAAAACGGCCTTCGTGCTCGCCCATAAGCTGCGTGAGGCCATGGCAACCGAATTGAAGGGGATGCAGGTCGGGGGTGAAGGCAAGACTGTTGAGACCGATGGCGGCTACTTCGGCGGATATGTGAAGCCAGCCAACCACAAAGAGAACCGCCGGGATCGCCGGTTGGCCAAAAATCAGAATGGCAAGCGTCGGGTTGTGGTTGTGGTTCGGGAACGTGGCGGGCGGACACTGCCAGCGGTGTTCAGGTCGGAAGCTGCGGCAACGTCATGGATCAGCGCCCGCGTCCGCAAGGATACGGTCGTGATGGCGGACGAAGCGCCATCCTGGAACGAGTTGCACGCCCGGTATGAAGTCTCCCGGATCGACCATGGCCAACTCTACAGCACGGGCGCTGGCGTCTACACGAACGGTGCCGAATCCTTCTTTTCCCGCATGCGCCGGGCCGAGATTGGCCACCATCACCACATCGCGGGCACGTATCTGGTCCGGTACGCCCAGGAAAGCGCCTGGCGCGAGGATTACCGTCGCCTGGACAACGGTCGGCAGGTTCAGCAGATCACCGGTCTGGCCATGGCGTGCCGTCCGAGCGTGGATTTCAGCGGCTACTGGCAGCGGGCGAAGGCAGGTGCCGCAAACTGACTCTTAATGGCGCCGCGCGAAAATAAACGCCACTCCCGCCGCCTCGATCGTATCGAGGGGATGGTTCCGACAATAGGTGTCCATCCATGCAAAGACGCCCAGGCCGTCTGTTCCCTGGAGCGGATCGGTCTTGGGCGAGCCCACAAATCCAGCGCCAGATAGGAAACCCAAGATCCATTGCTGAATATCGGACGCGGCCTTCTCGTCGCGATATTTGACCCAGGTTCCGCAGGATAATCGCCCCGCGCCGATCATGGTATACTCAGGACTTCCTTGGGCGCCGCAACGCATCGGGATAGCCAGAACAACCACGATCGGGAGAACCAAAGCGAGTTTCATGACTCTCGCCATATAGGGGATAGTCAAATCAGTAAACGTGCTGCTATGGGGAGGTGACGGGCGGGGCTGGCACCCCGCTTGCGCCGATAACTCAGGTCTACCCGGACCCGCGCCAACCTTGTAGCGCGGTGGGTCCTCAATGTTCAAGCAGACCTTGGGTGTCCTAGTCTTCATATTCATAGTTGGGGTTTTCCACGGGGATGAAACGGCCTTCGCCGCCAATCTTTTCTGGAACCGTATATTTTTGGCAGAAGCCCATCCACCGTTCCTTCAGGTCTGCGTCGGAAAAGAGCACGGCCCCCATTACATAGAGAAAAACTGGTCCGCCCTGTCGGATTCTGTCCGCGTCTTCTCCGGCGGGTGGCCCATTGCTTTCAATAGCAATCGAGCAGGACTCATGGCCAGTCATCCTGTAAGGCAGCGTAGCGCTGAAAAGATACTTTACTTGCCCCAGATCGAGAGGAGGGACCATTGGGAGGCTGTTTCTGTCCCAATAGAAGCGGTATTCCGCGCGCCTGATCATCGCATCGGAAGCGCCAACGTTAACGATGACAAGGGAGCCTTTGATCGTACGTTGTGGGTGAAACAGTTCACCAGCTTCTCGGGCAATACCAATGCTACGAATTCTGATTCTAGGTCTATGCTCGGCAAGGTATTGTTCCCGTTGAAGTCCGTGCTGATTGATCGCCAAGTTGGTCTGCTTATCAGTCAACAGGAATTGCCGCTCCTGCAAATCCAATCGTTTTGTCATCAGATCGCGTGCCAGCACCATTTCAGCGACCTGTTGATGGGCGGCGTTTGCGAGGTCTCCGGTCGTGGCGGCGAGTTTGTCAGTGGCACCGAACAACATGAAGGTTACGACTGCCAGAACACCGGCGGCGACGAATGCGCCAACGGCAGCCACGGGGTCAATGATCTCCCGATTGTCGTGAATCCAAGCGCCAATTATGAAGAACAGGGGCGGCTGATTGTCTTCGGCACCCTTGGGCTTTTGGTGGTGGTCTGTGGTGGCGGATGGCTGGGGTACCGCATTGGGCGGCGATGACGCAACACCCCAGGTAGCGATTGTTACCAACAAAAGCATCGCCAAACACGGGCCAATGCGCCACTTGTGCATGACCTATTCGCTCCTGGTTCGATTCGCACTCACCAGGATAGCGAACGGCGGGGCGGACGCGAGTCCGTCCCGCTACCTCGCCAACTCCCACCACGTATCCGGTTCATCCAGCACGCGCCGCACGAGCCCCTTGCGCGCCAGCCGCAGAAGCGACGACCGAACAGTCTCGTAGACACGCCTGCGGATCATGCTGTCGTCTGGGAGGCTCTTCAGTGCCACCACCCGGTCAATGATGCTGTCCAGCGTGAGGGGCTTCCGGGACTCCCGCATGATGTCGAGACACAGGCGCGTCACTTCCCGGTAGCCGAAGAACAGCCCGCGCGTTGACGGCCGGATCGGCGCTATCATGTCGGGATCGCAGTCCGGCGAGAACAGCCGGATCACAGCGTCAATCGCAAGAAGTTCCTTGGTCCGGCGCGCGACAACCTCTTGTGCCTGGATTATCTCCCCGGCGACGCGGGCACGCTTGCGGCGAAGTGCGGAGATTGCGAAAGTATCGCCCATGTGGTCACGGTAGCGGCCCCAGCTTTTTGTGCTACCTTTCCGAGGTGCTCGTTGCTACATAATACCGATGAAATCTGTGCGCATCTGTGTGTATCCGTGGCAAAAATTCCTTTCTTGCCTTTTCCGCCCAACGGACCGACTTAGTCGATCACTCGGGCATCCGATGCGGCAGAATCACCCCCGGAAACGCCCCGCCGGCCGCGCGGACCAGAAATACGCCGTAACTCTCGATATCCGCACCATAGCTGGTTCGAATGACACCCGGCAGACGGGAGACATCGCGCCACGCCGCCGGATCTGGCGCACCGTATCGTTCCGGAAGGATCAGGATGCCCGGCCGCTGGCCCCGATGTGCCCGAGGCAGCGTGGTTGGAAGCCAATGGGAGCCGGCGCCCACGACCTCGACGTCAGGCGGCGAGGCCCAGGCGAGTTCGGCCGCGAGTCCATAGGGTTCGGCGGCGATGAAAGCGGCCCCCGCCGGGTCGCTCGCGGTCCGGGCGCCGGCCGCCAGTTCGTTCCATCCAAATAACTGCCGGGCGATCGGATCGCGCCCGCCGAACGATGGCCAGGCGGTGATGACATGCGCGTACAAAACCGCGGTGATGGCGAACCCCACGCCCGCCGACGGCCACAACGCCTTGCGCCAGATCGGGGCGGTGAGGCCGGCGGCGGCGATCGCGGCGGCCGGATACAGGATCGCCGGCCAGTTGCCCTGCACCCGATCGCCAAGCGCGTGCTGCAGGAAAACCAGCGCCGGCGGAACCGACATCGCCGCCAGCAACGACCACGCGGGATCGCGCGACCGGACCGTCAGATTGGCCGCGATCACGACACCCACCGCGAACAGAACGAACACCCCGGGCGTGGCCAGGCCAATCTGTCCGCCGGCGAGTTCGGCGAGGAAGCCCACCGCCCGCTCCGGCCGCCAGTCCCCCAGGCGGCCGCCCTGGCGGAAAAACCCCACCCACGAATTCTCGGCGTTCCACACGACCACGGGAATAAACAGCAATCCGGCGATCAGCCCGCCAAGCCAGGGTTCCCGCCGGCGTAGCCACAGCGGGCTCACGATCAGGATGTAGAGCGCGAACCCGATCGGCAGGAACGCGGCGGTGTATTTGCTCAACAGTGCCAGGCCGGTGAACAGGCCGGCGGCCAGCCACCAGGCGGGGGAACCGCCCGCGGCGATGCGGGCTCCGGCCCACAACGCGGTGGTCCAGAAGAACAGCAACGGCGTGTCCGGGGTCATGATCACCCCGCCTACCCCGAGCATCAACGTGGCGTTCAACAACACCGCGGCCGTCAGACCGGCACGCCGTCGGGGAAACAAACGCTCCGCGGCATCGTAAAGCAGGATGGACCCCAGGGCAGCCGACAAAGGCCCGAGGAGCCGGACACCGATCGTGTCCGATCCGGCGAGCATCGTTCCGGCGCGGATCCACAGCGCGACCATCGGAGGATGATCCAGGTATCCGGGTGCCAGAGCGCGTGACCACACCCAGTAATACGCCTCATCGGGCGCCAACGGCGTCACCGCCGCGACCCACCACCGGATGACGGTCAGCGCTGCCAGGCCACAGGCGGCCCGGATCACTGGCCGCGACAAGTCCAGGTCCCGTGCATGCCGCGCCGCCTCCCGCTTCGTACGCGAGCGGTAAGCTACATGGGCATCGCGCTCAAGCCGCCCGGCCGATCAGAGACCGGCCTACTTCGCGCGCCACACCAGCGTTGACGACACGGCGTAGTTCCAGACCACGCCGATCACCGCGCCCATCGCGCCGGCGAGCGACCAGGCCGTATGCGAGTCATACAACGTCTTGGCGACACCGATATTGGCGACCGCCCCTACCCCGCACACCAGCATGAACAGCAGCAACCCGCGCCACAGCCGCGGCCCCCTGAGCCGCTGATCGGCGTAAGTGATCGCGTTGTTCAGTTCGAAATTGAACACCATCGCGACGATCGTCGCGATGGTCTGTTCAGTTTCGAAACCAAGCCCGGTGGTCTTACGCAGCAGCCCCAACACCGTCAGGTGCACCATCACCCCGATCGCGCCGACCGCGGCGAAGGACAGGAACCGCAGCGGCAGATAGCCGGCGAAGGTCCTGTCCAGCAGCAACCCGCCAAATTGCAGCATCACCTGCGCGTCGAGCTTGCTCTCGCCGGCGACCCTTTCGTGGAACGGCGCCGGCACTTCCTTCACCCTCAGCGGCGTCGGCGCGCTGAGCACGAGGTCGAGCAGGATCTTGAACCCCTGGCCCGTCAGATGCGTCGCGAGGTCCTCGAACAACGCCCGCGGCAGCACGAAGAACCCACTCATCGGATCGGTCAGTTTCACTGGCAACAGCCGCTGCGCCAGCCAGATGCCGCCGTCGGAGATCGCGTGCCGCCATTTGCTGGAAAGCCCGGCGTTGTCACCGCCCTCGACGTGGCGGCTGGCCACCGCGAGGTCGTACTGGCCGGAGCGCAGTTCGGCCAGCATCACCGGAAGGCGCGTCTCGTCATGCTGCAGGTCGCCATCGATCACCGCGATATAAGTCGCCGATGAGGACAGCGCGCCTTCGATGACCGCTGACGCCAGGCCGCGGCGCCCCACGCGGCGGATGCAACGCACCCGCGGATCGATGCGGGCGATCCGGCGCACCTCGGCGGCGGTACCGTCCGGGCTGTTGTCGTCGACATAGATGACCTCCCAGTCGATGCCGCGCAAAGCGGAGTCGAGGCGGGCGATCATCGGCGCCACATTCGGCCGCTCGTTGAAACAGGGCACAATCACACTGAGCGCCGGCCCGGCGCCGGTCTCATCGGCGATACTGAGGTGGAGCTGTTCTTTCATGCCGGCCGGGGTCCCGTGTTTCGCGCACCATTTCGTAATGGTCACTCTGGCCGGAAAATAGTGTCGATCTGGTGGCAGACTATCCGGAATCCCCGCCCTGGCGGCGGCACTTCGCCAGGTGGGCGGAGCGACCGTCAGCTCATCGCATCGTCGTTAACGGAATGTTGACCAATTCGGTCCCATGATGGCCCGAGCGATGCTGAAAGGAACCGGCCGTGCGGTCGCGTGGGTGCCGAATGTGGATGGTTGGGCTCGTCACCCTGACGATGGCGGCCCACGCGGAGACTGATATCCCGCCCAGTACCCCGCCCGAAATCCCATCCGGTCCGGTCGCCGACACCCCTTCCGCCCCGTTCGACCTCCTGCCAGGCGCCGATCCCTGGGCGTTGGGCGGCGAGGTCTGCATTCCCGCTGAGGCCGGCGTTGGCGCGAAACCAGGTCCGGTTCGCGCCAGACGGCCGCGCCGCGTCAGCGCGAGGCCCGTGGACCCGGCGCCAGCGATCGTTTCCGCGATCGAGCCGCCGGTCTGCAAGCCGTCTTGTGTGCCCGAACCGCCCGCTCATGACGTCGCGATGTCCGCCGGCCCTGAGGTCTTCAACGTGTTGACGGCGGGCGCCGCGCCGAATTCCAGCATCACGCTGCGGATCGATAACCGGACAACGGTGACGATCACCGTGAACGCTGATCGGGTGGCCGCCGGTTTCTGCCCGGTGGGCAGTCCCGGCGGACCGTGGGCACCCGGAACCGCCACAGTGCCCACTCCAGTACCCGCCCCAGTACCGGCCGAGGTGCCCGCCCAGTTACCGGCCGGGTCCGGCGGACAGTCAGGCGTGGAGCTTGTGCCAGTCCCGGGCGCGATCATGGGCCCGTCGCTTTGGTCGCCGGAGTGGACGGAACGATGGGCGGCGCATCGCGCGAGATCGCGAGCGGCGGCGACCCCGCCCGCGACGACGCCTCCGAGCCAGACGAAATCCGACATCGGTCACGGAAACGTCCTGCCGGGACCCGAACTGTTGAACTCCGTTACTCCGCCGCCGACCCAACGTTCCAGCGGATCCGGCATCGGTGGGAACGGCAATGGCGGGGGAGGATCAACCCAGGGGGGCGGCGGCCAGGTCCTCGCCATGGAGCCATCGACGATGATCTTGCTTGGATCCGGCATCTGGGCGCTGGTCTTGCTGGCGCGGCGGCGACGCTGAGGCCACCGCTCAGAACGGTACCCCCGCGAGGTTCCGGCTGGTGCGGATGGTCTGCAAGGTCTGCACCCGGCTGACCGTCGGCAACCCGGTCAGGCGCTGGGTCAACTGGTTCTCGTGCGCGGTGTCCTTCGCCACCAGGCGCAGCATGAAGTCGCCGCCACCGCGGATCATGTGGCACTCCCGCACCTCGGGCCAGGTCGCGACCAGGCGCTCGAATGCGGACAGCACGGTCTCGTTCTGGCTTTCCAGCCCGACCACGGCGAAGAAGGTGATCTCCCAACCGAGTTTTTGCGGATCGGTATCGGCGTGGTAGCCGCGGATCACGCCGGCTTCCTCCAGCGCGCGCACGCGCCGCAGACAAGGTGGCGCCGACACGCCCGCCACCTTGGACAGCGCGATGTTGGTGATCCGTCCGTTCTCCTGCAGCGCCGCGAGGATGCGGCGATCGATGGCGTCCAGGTGGATGGGCGTCTCCGATGGGGGCAATTTCATCTTTCGAGCGGCCAAGGGGCTGGCGGCCAGGGGGCTGGCGAATTGCCGAGTGTATTGGCCGGTGCGCCGTGGGCAAGAGGGGAAATCGCCGAAACGGAATGATTGTGTGGAAAAGCCGCGCCGCGTGGCGAGAATCAGTCGGCGATCCCGATCGTGACCGCGGTCGTATCAGCGGAAACGAAGGTTACAGAGGGATCGCCACAAGCGTATCGAAGCGTTGGCTGTCGCAAACCACGATCCGCTCGGCATAACGCCACGCACCCGCCACATCGCGACGCAGCCTGTCGAGGTAGACACCGGCCACGAACACATCCATCTGACCTTCGCGCATGGTGCGAATGATCAGGAACGACGTCTCGGCTTTGACCGAGCCGTCAGCCTCCGCCGTTATCAGCGGCATGGCCAGAATGTGGCGATAGCGTTGGCGTTCGTAGATATTGGCCTCGCGTAACGCCGCGATGCGATCGACCAGCATCGCTTGCGTGTCGGCGTAGATGATGCCGGCCTGATAGCCCTTCGCGTGATTATCCGCCGTGGTGACCTTGTACAGGCATTGTTCGAGGAAAAACCCCGGCCATTCCTCCAACCGATCGGAATCGAGCACGGCGGCACAGGCGGCGTTCAGCGCGGAAATCTCATAGAGGACCATGGGCGGGCCGGCGGCGTCGGTCATCTGTTCAGACATCCATGTGGGCGCGCCACGCCTTCCAGAAGCCGCGCACCGAGGCCTCGGTCGCGCGGGTTTCCGATGTCTCCGCGCCAGAGCCGCCCATCTCGACGACCGAGGTTTCGTTCTCGGCGGCGGCGATGCCACGCTGCACGAAGCCGCCGACCGCGCCGTCCTCCATCGAAACGAAACCGGCGGGACCCGCGAGGTTGTTCTGCTTCAACCGCCTCGCCCGCATCTCCGGCGTGTCATCGGCGAAACCGAGATAAGTCCAGTTGAGATCCATCTTGTCGACACCACGCGGCACGATCTGACGCACCGCCAGCGCGTTATGGATCTGCTGCAGGATGAAGCCCGGGAAGATCGAGAGTATCTGCAGATTGATGTCGTCGTTGAACTCGGCGACGGACTTCATGAACGACGGATCTTTGAGCTGGAACCCCTGATTGTCGGCGCGCATCCCGTCATAAGAATGGTCCGGCCCGTCCGGCGGGCCCTTCGTCGTGCTGGCATGCGCGATGCCATTGTCGCTGACCATCACGCCACCGCCGAAACTCAGCCGCGTGATGCCGAACGTGGTGAAGAACATGTGCAGCAGACTGGCATGGTACGTGTCGCGCACGTTCTCCATATAGAGTTTCCAGTTGCACGGCAGCGGCTGGGTGAAGCGGCCGATCACCTCCAGCTTCTTGTGCAACACACGGCGGAACCGAACCATGATTTCCGGGCCGACATAGTCCGCGAAGCTCGGCGTTTCGCCGGATAGCGTACCGAAGACGAGGCCGCTTTCCACCGTCAGGCGCAATTTGCGCGGTCCGTGCGCCTCCATCTGAAAATCGTCGGACATCCCGCCTTTGCCGTTCACACCGTGACGGAAGGCGACCGATTTCAGGTTGCCGCGCAGATCGTAACGCCAGGCGTGATAGACGCAGTGGAAATCCTTGCCGTGTCCACTGTCGTCGAGACAGATCAGCGAACCGCGATGCGCGCAGCGGTTTTCAAACGCGACGATTTCGCCGTTCTCGGCACGAGCCACCACGACGGGCATCGCGCCCATCATGGTGGTGCGATAATCGCCGATCTCCGGCACGTCGATCTCCAGGCAGAGGAAGTGCCAGGCGGGACCTTCGAAGACCCGTGCCTGCTCGTCGCGCGCGACCTCCTGGTCCTGATAGACCCAGTAAGGCACCCGGGTCAGGCCGGCGGGCCACGCTCCGGTTGGAAGATCGCGTACTGACTGATCCATCTTACCCTCCTGGGTTATCGGCGGTCAGAAGTTAGCTCGGCCATTTCGTCGAGGCACGGTCCAGCAGTTTCCAGGCCCCGTGCTGTTTTTGCCAGGTCATCAGAACCGCGAGGCTTGTGCTGCTGTGCTTGCCATCGGCGACCACCTCGCTCTCGGCCACCCAATGGAACCGCACGATCGCCGCGTCGCCAACCACGCGGATCGTCGGGTCCTTGTAGTCCAGCGAGATCGTCTTCGATGTCGGGGCGGTGGCGTTTTTGACGAACGTCGCCTTGTCCTCGATGTGCGCATCGGAGTGGCTGTAGCTCAGTTCCTCGGCACACAGCGCGGCCAGCGCCTTCGGATCCTTTGCGGCCTGAGCGGCGCGGAACGCTTCCAGGCTTTTCGCGACGGCCTGCTCATCCGCTGTGAGGGCGGAAGCAGGCAGCGCGGCCAGCAGTCCGAACGCCAACGCCGGCAAGGCGAGATGACGACGATCAATGTTCATTGGGTTTCCTCCGTTTTTTGTTTCAGTCTTTGTAGTCAGGCTCTTTACGGTCGAGCATCCGCTTCAGCGCGTCGAAATGCCAGGCGTGACTCGGTTTGCCGCCGTACTGGTCGTGGTTCTTGCGATACTCATCGAAGGTGCGCTCGATCACGTCCTTCGGCAGCGTCTTCAGCCTCTGGCCCGTCCACATCGCGAACAACTGCACCTGGGCGACACGCTCCAGATAGTAAAGCGCGTTGTAGGCTTCCGAGACAGTCTGTCCGAAAGTGGCGACGCCGTGATTGGCCATCATCAGCACCGTGTTGTCGCCGACCAGGCCCGCGAGACGCTCGCCTTCGGCCGGATCGAACGCCGGACCGGTATAAGTGTCGTCGTAGGCGGTGTGCAGCATGGTTCCCAGTTCGGTCTGACCGATCGGCAGGATGCTCTGGTCCTCAAGCCGCGCCAGAGCGCTGGCATAGGGCATGTGAGTGTGGAATACCGCCGCCGCTTTTGGCACCAGTCTATGGATCGGTGCGTGGATGCAATAGGCGGACTGTTCGACGTAGCCCTCACCCGCGAGCAGCTCGCCGTCGTAGCCGACTTCCATGAAGCAGCTCGCGGTGACTTCCGACCAGTGCAGACCAAAGGGAATTTGGTAGTAGCGGTCATTCGTTCCGGGCACGCGCAACGTCAGGTGATTGAAAATCCCCTCATGGAGGCCTTCGCGCACACAAAGCCGGTGCGCCGCGGCAAGGTCGACCCGCGCCTGCCAGCGCGCGTCCGAAAGGCTGAGTTCGGCGGTTTCAATCGATTCCAACGGCATCGTACGGGTCTCCCGATCTGGCGGTTCGCCGGATGATCGGCCCGGATACGATGCTGGTCAACATACCGCCAATGTCATCGTCATTTGAACAAACCCCGTGACCGGCTTACAATCTTGGGTATAAGGCTGCTCTCCCAATGAAGATGGAGGATTTTGTCATGCGCGGGTTCGTCAAACCCATAGCCGCCGTTCCATTCGCCCTGCTCGCGCTGACCGGCGTGGGTCACATCGCGTGGGCGCAACAATCCGCCGACTCGATCATCAATTCGTTAAAACCGACGGGCAATCTCGCCACCGGCGCGACCCGGGGCATCAAGCTTGGCGGTTCGTCCGCCGCGCCGGCCCAGGCCGCGCCCTCGACCGCACACCCGGTTTCGGCGTCATCGGGGCCGGCTCGTCCGAAGCCGGCGGCGACGGAGTCCGGCCCGTCGGTCAACCTGACCGTCAATTTCCCCACCGGTTCAGCCGATTTGACCCCGGGCGCGCGAGCTTCGCTCGATGGTCTGGGCAAGGCGCTTTCCTCGGAAGACCTCAAGAGCTTCCGGTTCCGTATCGAGGGGCACACCGACAATGTCGGATCGGCGGAAGAGAACCGCGTGCTCTCGCAGAAGCGGGCCGAAGCCGTGGTGTCCTATCTGAGCAGTCAGTACAAAGTGGACCCTTCGCGGTTGGAGGCGGTTGGCATGGGGGAGGACAAGCCTCTGGTCCAAACGCCGCCGCAAACGCCGGAAGCGCGTAACCGGCGAGTCCAGGTGATCAATCTCGGCACCTGAACACCTCGAATGAGGCGGTATCGATGCGACTTCGACGGCGCGCGGTCTCCTGGCCGCGCGCTTTTCCGTTGTCAGTTGGGCGCGTGATATCCATGCTGGCGCACGCTTTGTCGCGAAATGAAACACCGGCGGAATATGCGGTCAGGTACCGTGCGGGACAACGTACAAAGCGTCAGGGTCGTCGCGTTCCGTTCTGCCGGATGCCCTGGCATCCCGGCGATGTCATGCCATCAGGGCTCCACCCGCCCAACCACCCGGTTTCCGTTCTGAGGCGCCGCATGGACAGAAAGCCGCCACAAGCCGCCGCTGGTCCGCCGGCTTCCGGTCCGGGAGGACGAGCCACTCGCGGTGGCTCGCCCGTGTCGCCGCGAGATATCGCCCGTGCCCTCGATCCTCGGCTGCGCCGCCGGGACCTTCCGCCTCCGCCGTCCAACGGGACGTCCGCCGCCAAATCCCGCCGAACTCCAATCTGGGCGATCGCCGTTCCGGTTTTGTTGCTGGCGCTGGCGGGCGCCGGAAGCTGGATGCTTTGGAAGCCGAAGGGAGCCGCGCTGCCCCCTGTCGCCGCGGCGGTCACGGCGGCACCGGCCGCCTCGCCACAATCAGCGCCGGCCGCCGCGACACAAACCGCCCTGAACGCATCGCCGCCGGCGCCACTGGCCACGCGGGGAATGGGCGCGCAGGTTCACCCGGATTTCCCGATCGACACCGCGACCGAGCAGCACGTGTTGAACAACGTGACGACGCCGGAACAGCGCGGCATCGCCGTGTTCCGCTTCAGGCCGAACCCGCGGATCCTGGTGCTCGACTTCGCGTCCCTGCACGAGCAAGGCCGGATGCTGAACCGGGCGGCGGCGCTGATCGAGAAAACCGGCCTGCCGCGTGACCGGCTGTTGGACGACGCCGATCTGGATGCCGCCATCAAGGCGGCCGGCGACACGGTCGAGACGTTCTATTACGGCCACGACTACGGCTCGCCCTCGCTGGCGCGGTTCTTTTCGCTCGCCGACCAGGAAAACATCCCGCTGACCGACGAAGAAAAGAGCCTGCGCCACCTGCTGCATCAGGACGACTGGTTCGCGCCCGATGCGCGCGCGGCGCTGATCAGCATTCCTCAGGTTGGCGCGGACGAGCACGTGACGCTGCGCGCGCGCGCCACCATCCTGCATCACGAACTGTCGCACGGGGAGTATTTCACCAACCCGGCCTACGCGGCGTACGTGCATCATTTCTGGAAGCAGACCCTGAGCGAAGCGGAGCGCCAGCAAATCCGCGAACATCTGCGTTCTCTGGGTTATGACCCCACACTGGACGATCTGATGGAGAACGAGGCCCAGGCCTATCTGATGTTCACCGACGACGCGGAGTTCTTCACGCCGGATATGTTTGGCATGACCAAGGGACGGCTGGCCGAGCTACGCTCCGGCTTTTACCGGACCATGCCACAGGGATGGTTGCGCGACAGCCTGGGCGTGACCCTGGGTGTCAACAAAACGGCGGCCGAGCACCAGTGAAACTGTCCGAAGCGGTATCCGCTTCGAACCAGAACAATCAAGTCGGTCTTCAGCCGGAATTAACCTCGTGCCGCCAGACTGCCCACAAATCGCGGAAAGGTGGGCGATGAGCGGACTTTGCATGATCATATACTGTAGTCGTAGCTATCTGAAGGGCACGGCACCGGAACTTGAAGCACAAACCAGAAGAATTCTCGCCACCGCGCGGGTGAGCAACAAGAAAGCGCACGTGACAGGTGCGCTGGCCTTCAATGAAATTGGCTTTGCCCAGGTGCTGGAGGGCGTTGATTCCGATGTCATGCCGATATTTGAGCGGATAAGACGTGACCCCCGACACGGCGATCTGAGGGTTCTGTCGCGAATGCAATCGGCACGCAGGGTGTTTCCATATTGGTCCATGGCCTACGTCGGGACACCGCACGGTCATGGCCGCCATCCGCTCGCGCATTTTGAGTTCGAAGCGGCATTGACCAATGGTGCGTTGCCCCAGGCGACACAACTCCTCGAGTGCCCGCGGCAAATTGTCGTGGCGAAGAGTGAACCGGTCGCCGGTTGAACCTGGTTGGGTTCAGGTGATTTCGAGTTAGGCAGCTCCTCCACCTTTTTCGCCTGCTTCGTGTCGCCCGGCGCCGGCGTGGTGGAGGGTCCGCCGCGACCCTGGGGTGGCAACTCCCGACAGGCGGCGATCAGCGCATCGTCGATCTCCGCGCGGGTCCGTCCGGCCATCGCGCCGGTGAGTTCCCGCCGCGTGACGGGCGGCACGGCGGCCTTCGGTTGATCACGCGTGGGCGCCGCGGGCTCGTCTCCCGGGACAGGCGCCGGGGTGGATTCCGGGGCGGCGGCCTGGTCGGCGGCTGGCGCGGATGGCGCCTTGGCCACCGGACGGGCCGGCTCCGTCTGGGCCGGCGCTTCCAGCTTTCCGCCGAGTTTGGCCGACGTGCTGGCCTGCAATTGCTGGAACTTCGCGAGGTTCGCGAGGAGCATTTTGCCGGCGGCGCAAATCTGCGGCCGGACGCGGAGCTTGATGTCCTCGGTCTGGCCGCGCATCAGGTCGCCGACGGCGTCGCGGACGACCTCATTGAACATCACGCACTGGCCGGCCAGCATCGTCTGCAGCGGATTGTGCGGCATCATCGACGACATGGTGCCGGCCACCATCTGCCGGCGCCGGGCGGTCCTGGCCGGGGTGTCGCCGGGTTGGTTGCCGACGGCATCCGAATAAGCGGCACCGACTATCTCACGTCTCGATCTTCCTCAATGTGAACGCTGTCTATCCAGTGGCGTGCTCTGCGCGAAAGCCGCGATTCAACGTCCTCACCTTCGAAGTTTGACCCCGCTCTGCTGACCAAGGATTGATCGACGCCCTCGAAGGTGTTGATGTTGACTACCGCAAACAACCGATTTGCGATCTCGCTGGAAACGAAGGGCACGACCCCGCATCGAGAGCAAACGTGAAACGTTGCCGTCTTCGTTCCGAAAGCATATTTCGACGAAGCCGCACGATCGTGAACTCTCACATTCAATGTTGCTCCCGGCTTCGATGTCCACACGCCGCCGTGTTTGATACAAAAAGTGCATCCGCACGCGCGCGCTGAGATGTCGGGGACTTCTTCCGGCCAATCCAGTGAATAAGCGATGTTGCCGCAGTGACATTTGCCATTGATCAGCATGGGATCCCTCGAGTGATGTTGGTTTCCTGATCAGCAAGCCTTCGCGGCCATCGAGAGATGGGGTGCCTTGATGACCTTGGCGATTGGGGCGTCTAACCCTCTCGGACTCACGATCTTTCAGCATGAAAGGGGCGGCGCGCCTGGTCAAGAAATGTCATTTGACCCCGCCGACCTGAACGCCCGCTTCGACGCACAAATCGCCCAAAGCCGCCATTCCGGAAGCGACCGGTTCGCCCCCCTATGCATAGGACCAAACTATGCAGAGCAGCGCGTGCGATTGATGTGTTTGTTGGGTTCCAGGCAACATCGGCAGCGGTTGAACTCGACATAGTTTGATCGGTCTCCTCAGGTGGAATCC
>Ga0182018_10001064_pt1 | contig 33051 bp, 36 predicted proteins | sample 812P2MmetaG_FD_120490 | JGI IMG/M metagenome (GOLD analysis project Ga0182018, IMG submission 120490) | Permafrost microbial communities from Stordalen Mire, Sweden - 812P2M metaG | ecosystem: Environmental > Terrestrial > Soil > Wetlands > Permafrost | place: Sweden: Stordalen | collected...
CCCTTCGTTTCCACCGCCGCCACGGTAGGACCCTCCGCCGCCGCCGCTGAAGCGATGATCGCCCCAGCCGTGACCATAGCCCCAGTTGGCCCAAGGGCCCACGCCCAGGAAGATGCCGCCATAAAAATAGCCCGGCCCATAAAAGCCCATTGGTGCGCAGCTGTATGGCGCATAGTCATAGTAGCCATAGGAACAGACGGGCGGAATGATGCTGATTGCAATTTGTGCGTTAACCGTTGGCACCAGGGCCAAGGACGCGAGCAATGCTGTCGTACTGGTCAGAAGCAGACTGAGCTTTGACAGTTTGTGAGCCCAAGGGCCCAAATTCTTTACTTGCAACATTTTGTTGCCTCCGGTATTTCCGCTTTTGATGAACGGTGTATTCCCAGTATCAGGCGCTTCGTCGCAGATAGATGGTCAATACAGACCGTCTCCCGCAGTGCCGGTTCTTTGGAGGCAAAAGGGCATTTCTTGCGCCATTTGGATCCCGGACCAATCCCCTATCGACCACCGCCCCTTTTGCAGCTATAATTCGCCCAGCGTCATCCAACTGCTGTAGGGCGACGCGCACAGGCTCTATCCGCCCGGTTTGCGGAGGGGCACTGGAGGATATCGTGAGTCTTGCACCGATCGGCGAACCTCGCCACAAATTCACCACTGCTACTCTCCGCGAAAAAAAGATCCTTCACGAACCCATCACTTGCCTGACCACTTACGACTACGCCACCGCGCGCCTGGTCGATGAAGCCGGAATCGATATCGCCCTCGTCGGCGATTCCCTGGCCATGACCATGCTCGGCTACGAGAACACGCTTTCGGTCACGGTCGACGAAATGCTCCATCACGTCCGCGCTGTCAGGCGTGGAGTAAAACACGCGTTGCTGATCGCCGACATGCCCTACGGTTCGTATCACGCGACCTCAGAAGAAGCCATCCACAACGCCGCCCGCTTCGTCAAAGAAGCCGGCGCAGAAGCCGTCAAAATTGAGGGCGGAGAAAAGCGTGTCGAAGTGATTCGTCGCGTCATCGACGCCGAGATCCCCGTAGCCGGCCACATCGGCCTCACACCTCAATCGGTGAATGTGATGGGCGGCTACAAGGTCCAGGGCAAGACGCTGAATGCCATTGAGCAGTTAATGCGCGATGCGGTTGCGCTCGACCGCGCCGGCGTCTGCTGCATTGTGCTTGAAGGCATTCCGCGCGAGGTCGCAGCCATGATTACCGCGGAAGTCGAAACGCCCACCATCGGCATCGGCGCCGGCCCCGATTGCGACGGACAGGTGCTTGTCTTCCACGATCTCGTCAACCTGACCTTCGGACATCCCGCAAAATTCGTCCGCCGTTATGGAGACGTCGCCGCGCTGATCACGCAATCCGTGCTTGCCTTCAAGGCCGATGTGCTTTCGCACCAGTTCCCCAGCGACGCCGAGAGCTACCACTTGCCGAAAGAAACGCAGGCCGCACTCGAAACGGTACTCCACCGCAAACAGGCGATGCGACGATAGACAATAGACGATAGATAATAGACGATAATATTGGTCGGAGAAACCAGTGCGAGATGCCGTGCCACTCACGCCCACTGCCCTTCTGCTCACCTGCTCCGTGCTAGCCTGCGCGATGCTCGCTGGTTCCCTGCTCAACTGTTCCCGGCCCCCGCAGCCTTCGCCTGAAACTCGGGCGGAAACGCGGCAGCCCACCGGCCTTGAGCAAATCCCCGCGCCCGACCCCAAACAATATCCTCCGTTCAGCAACATGGCCAGTTGGAAGAACCCGTACCTCGTAGTTCGCGAGGATGGTATCGGCTTCGTCGATCTTTCCAATCGCGAGGTTCACATTCTGACGGTGGAGCAAATTCCAGCGGAGTTGGCAGCTTTGCCTTCGAGCGCATGGCCCTACGGCCGCGTCGTGCTGGTAGCGCAAGCCTCGCCGAAGGATCCGCCCGAGCAGACGAAAGCGGACCTGCGCAAGAATCGCGCTCTGCTGCTTGGGACTCTCAAAGAATTGGGCGTGCAATTCCAAGAGGCCCCCTGAATTCTCTTCTCTCGCCCGAAATATGATCGTCTGCACCACCATCCCCGACGTTCGCGCAGCCTGCCATAACGCACGCGCAAGCAGCACCCGGCCGAGCCTCGCACCGGGTTTGGGTCTCGTGCCAACCATGGGTGCTCTGCATGAAGGACACCTCTCGCTGGTGCGCGCAGCCAAGAACCGTCGCCGCGTGGTTGCCGCATCCATCTTCGTAAACCCCACCCAGTTCGGCCCCACGGAAGATTTTTCGAAATATCCGCGCCAGTTCGACCGCGACCGCCGCCTGCTCGAAAATGAAGGCGTCGACATTCTCTTTGCCCCGGCGATCGATGAAATCTATCCCGACCCCGCCGTCACCTGGGTCGTGGTCGAGGGCTTGAGCGACAAACTTGATGGACGCTCACGCCCCGGCCATTTTCGCGGCGTGACCACAATCGTCGCCAAGCTCTTCAACATCGTCGAGCCCGACGCCGCGTTCTTTGGTCAGAAAGACGCCGCGCAACTTGCCATCATCCAGCGCATGGTGCAAGACCTGAATTTCCCGGTTGAAATTGTCGCTTGCCCCATCGTGCGCGAGCCCGACGGTCTCGCCATGAGTTCGCGTAACGCCTATCTGAACCCCGAGGAACGCAACCGCGCGCTCGTTTTACAGCTTTCACTGCAGCAAGCGCGGCAGCAATTCGAAAACGGCGAAACGATTGCCGCAAAGTTAATCTCCGCCGCCAAAGAAGCTTTCGCCGCCGAGCCGCAAGTCGCGCTCGACTATTTCGAGATCGTCCATCCCGGCACGCTCGACCCCGTCAAACAAATAACCGAAAAAACTTTGGTAGCCGTCGCTGCCCACGTTGGTTCTACGCGTTTGATCGACAACCTCGTCCTTGATCCGCACCCTGCGACAACACTATGAACCAACTCTAGCCCTCAGCCGGAGCATGCTTCCCGTCTCCGGTCAGCAGGCCCACGCGTTCAACACCTGCAATGCGTGCAACCGCAATTACATCCGCGACGTCCTGAAAATCAATTCCCCCGTCGGCCTCGACGTAAGCGATGCGTTCAACGCGAATGGCGAAAATGTCACGCAGCCGATCACGCAAATCGTCCCACGGCACCGCTTCCTCATTCACCATCACCCGGGGATGCTCCGCCGGCAACTTCGCCGAATGAATCTGAATCACGATCGTCCGCTGCGGCGGCGGGACTGAGTGGTCATTCGGATTGGCCGGATGCGGAAGTTCAGCCTGCAAACCGCTTGGCCGCTGCTCAATGACAACCACCATGAAAACAATGATGAGAACGAGCAGAACGTCAATCAACGGCGTGACGTTCATTTTTGGACCTGTCGAAAACGGACCGCCCCCCGCGCCTGCCGTGAACCCCATGAACGTTCCTCCCTTTGGCCGTTCGCCTGAACTGGAGGAGCACGCGCGTGTCCTGAATCACTTGGACACCTCGCGCGAAAGAAAGTTCCACAGCATTGCGCTAGATCGTTGCGCTAGATCGGCTCGGGCGAAGGCGGCAGCGGAGGAGCTTCAAACGGCGGCGGAGATTCGGGCAGCGGAGGTGACACCGGAGCCGGGGGCGCCGGATTCAGCAGGGCGTCAAGTCTTGGATAGCGCGAAGCGAAGAAGTAAATCGAAAACGCCGGGAAAAATACCGTAGCCGGTACGCATACCAGTGCCACCAGATAGACCAGCAGAAGCAGCAGTAGCGTCCCGAGTAAGATCGCCAGGCTGATGGTGGTCACGCTCCATCCCAACCCCGCAGCTCTGGCCGCCAGCACCGCAGCCACGCTCGGCACGACGACAAAGAGCGCCGGGACCAGCGCCAGGATGCCGAACAGGATCGCGGCCGCGATGGCAAGCACCAGCTTCAACAGTAGATAGACAACATATTTCCCGGTCTCTAACCGGATCATTCCCAGTAGCCGGTGCCAACCGTCGGCAAAATCAAGGTCCTCCAGAGCCATGATTGGCACCAGAAAATCTCTCGCTAGTACCTGCACCACGATGGCCGTCAGAAGAAATAGCAGGAACACGCCCACCAGCAGAACGACTCCGATAATCAGTCGCCCAACGTGTTCGCGCAGATCTGTCCCCCACCCCGCAGCCAGCGCCAGCGCCACTGGCACACCAATCAGAAACATCAGAAATAACGAGGCGAAAATCTGGAACACGATCTGCCATAGAAAGAATCGTGCTCCGGCGCGATGCCATCTTCGCCATCCCTCGCCAATCGAGCAGTGCCGCCGTAAAACCGAGTCGAACAGGATGAACCGGAAGACGCTGTTGATATAGAGAAACACGAACGCCAGCAGCATCAGCGCAAACACTGCCACCACGATCAGTCCAACAATCTGCGCGAAATGTTCCGAGATGTGTGAATTAAGAGAAGGCAGGTCCAACGGCAAATGCCACGGAAGATTATGCGGAGATGTTTTCGGTCCGTGCATGAACCGGCCGAAGTTGGAATTACATCCGCCAGCCCGCATTTCCGCTGCCAGAATCCCAACCAGCGCCAGCCGCGACCACTGCCCCAACCGAAACGGCCGGAAGAGTTGCTCCCGCGTGTGCTGCAGAGCAGGTTGTACGCAGTCAACGGCGGAAATCGGCACCAACGCACCTCGCCTTTCGCATCACGACTCTGACCCCAGCACCCTAATGCGAATCGTGAAAAAAAACAACAAGGACTTCCCGTTAATTTGCGATCCCGGGCGCAGCGAGAGGATCGTCAATCTGCCGGCAGCACCCTTCATACCACCCATCGAACTCGCGCAATGCCGTCTCGCACTGCAGTCGATGACGTTCTTTCCGGTCGCGGATTTTCTTCTCCAGCGCGGGCAGCAGATCGAACGTGATATTCGCCGGCTGAAAATTCTTACTCTCCGCCCTCGTAATGTAATGCACGAGCGAGCCAAACGCCGTTGCTCGCGGCGGAGGAGTCACTTCCCCGCCGCCCACCAGCGCCGCGGCATTCATTCCCGCCATCAGCCCAGTGGCAATCGATTCCACGTAGCCCTCAACACCGCAGATTTGTCCGGCGAATAACACGTGCGGATGCGCCTTCATTTGCAATGTCGGACCAACCAGCGTCGGAGCGTTGATATACGTGTTGCGATGGATCTGCCCGAAGCGCAGAAATCGCGCGTTTTCGAGTCCTGGGATCAAACTCAGCACGCGCGCCTGCTCGCCAAATTTCAAATGGTTCTGAAAACCAACCAGATTGTAGGAATCGGCCCGCAGATTTTCCTGCCGCAACTGCACCGCCGCATAAGGAATCCTGCCCGTGCGCGGATCCTTAAGCCCGACCGGCTTCATCGGACCGAAACGCAGCGTGTCGCGTCCCCGCCGCGCGATCTCTTCGATCGGCAGGCAGCTCTCAAAGTAGTTCAGGTTTTCCCAGTCTTTCTGCTCTACTGATTGTGCCGCCAGCAGCGCATCATAAAACCGGTCATACTCCTCTTTCGTCATCGGACAATTGATATAATCGGCTGATCCCTTGTCGTAGCGCGCCGCCAGATACACCTTGCTCATGTCGATCGAATCGGCCTCCACAATCGGGCTGATCGAATCATAAAAATATAGATTGTTCTGGGCCCCAGTCCGCGAGGGATCCGCACTCAGCCGCACAATCTCCCGCGACAGCGCGTCCGATGTCAGCGGCCCGGTGGCGATAATCGTGAACTGACCGTCCTCAACCGTCCTGACTTCTTCACGCCGAATCGTAATGAGCCGCTCCCGTGAAATCGCGTCCGTCACCTTGCGCGAAAACTCATCGCGATCCACAGCCAGCGCATGCCCCGCAGGCACCGCAGTCTCCCGCGCGATCTCCAGCAGCAGCGACCCGGCGCGCCGCATTTCTTCCTTCAGCAACCACGGCGCAGTATTCTCGCTCTCCGACTTCAGCGAGTTGGAGCAGACTAGTTCCGCAAAAGCATCTGTCTGGTGCGCGGGCGTGGAGCGCCCCGGCCGCATTTCAAATAATTCAACGGCAACGCCGCGCCGCGCACACTGCCACGCCGCTTCCGCTCCCGCCAGCCCTGCGCCAATGATTCTCACTCGCATACTTGTATTGTCATACTTGTACTAATATGTCCGATTCCGCTCAGCAATCCTTCTCCGTTAGTCTTCGCAGGCCGTCTCCCGATAGCAGCGCCGTTCTCCACTCGTCGAGAAACTCCGCCCCATGCGCCTTATACATTTCGATCGCGGATTGATTCCAATCCAGCACCGACCACTTCACAAAGCTGCGCCGTTCCTGCTCCGCTGCTCGCGCAACCCGAGCCAGCAGCGCGCTTCCAATGCCGCGCCCGCGATAGTCGGGACAGACATAAAGGTCTTCCAGATACAATCCAGCGCCTCGCCACGTCGAGTAGTAATCAAAAAACAATGCGAAGCCCGCGGGCGCTCCATCCCACTCGGCAATGATGGTGCGGAATTGCGGACTCGCGCCGAACCCGTCCCGCGCTATGTCAGCCGCAGTCGTTCGCACCGCGTCCGGCTCTTTCTCAAATGTAGCCAGCTCCCCAATCAATCTTCTGATCAAGGCAGCATCGGCGATAGTGGCGTCGCGAATGGTTAACATTGGGAGCGGCGAGAAGAATTTCCTCGTGAACTGACAAGGTTAGGTTGATTATATTCGCTGATCTGCGAGTGCTGATCTGCGAGTGCTGATCTGCGCGTGACCTTCGCGACAACCACGCGTCGGGAACTCGCAAACCGGACTAGCCCGGCTGCACCCGCGCCCGCTCTCGGGCCGCCTCAATAAAAGCGCGGAAGATCGCCCTCGCCGGCTCGGCCAACCGTGGCTCATCGCGCACACTCCGCTCCGGATGCCACTGCACGGCCAGCAAAAAATGTCCCGGCGCAGTCCCTTCGACAGCTTCGATCACTCCATCTTCGACCGAACGCGCCACCACGCGCAGCCCATCGCCGACCGCGTCCGCCGACTGATGATGCGAAGAATTCACAGGCAGCGTTTTGCCACCACCCGCGGATGCTCCCAATATCCCCGCCAGCTTCGACCCCGGAGCGACGTCCACACTGTGCGCGTTCGCTACTCCGCGTCCTGGGCTGTGATTGATGACCGACTCAATGTGCTGCACCAGCGTCCCCGCCCGGTACACATTCAACGACTGCAATCCATAGCAGATGCCGAGCACGGGTTTGTGCAAATCGTAAGCGTCCTGCAACAGCACTCTATCTACCCGGTCGCGCTTGGGATCGGCCGGAGCCGTCTTCTCATGCGTCGCCTCACCGTACTTCTGCGGATCGACATCCGCCCGGCTCCCGGGCAGCAAAATGCCGTCGCAATCCTCGATCTGCTTCATCACTTCAGAGGGCGTCAGATCCAGTTCAATGCGCACCGGCTCTCCACCAGCCTCGCGCACGGCGTCTAAATATTGCGGCAGCGCGCGCTCGGCATATTCGCGATCGCCGGAATGCGGCACTGGTACAGCAATGCGAGGAGCGCTGGCCGTCCTGTCCATCATGCCCCACTCACCCGCTCAATCCCGTCCAGCGCTTTTCGCTGCCGGTAGTTGCGGATCTCCATCCCCAGCGACAGCACCAGCACAATCGCGCCCGCGGTAATGGCGCACGGAAGCGCGATGTGGCGATAGCCAAACGCCATGTTCGGCGCGACGTGTTTCACCTGCGAATAGACCACGGTCCCCAGAATGCTCAACAACAGCGCGACCGCAAACGTCAGCACGGTAAATAAAAATGTAAATACAAAGACGCGCGCCGGAATTCCAATCCAACGCGGTCTGTCGGAACCCGTTTTCGCCATCCTTTAAGGCTACACCAATGTTGGGGCACGTAGGCTGGTCACATCATTCAGCCGAAGGGGCTTTCGTCCGCGCTGGGCCCATAGATCACCGGCACCGGAATATCCAGCAATCGCAAGTAGACCGAGAGCTGGCCGCGATGGTGATACCAGTGGTTCAGCATGATCGAGCGCAAAACTCTGATCCGCGGCTTGCTCGAAATCTCTTTACCTCTGAACATCAAACGCCAGTGTCCTTGCGCTAGCTGTTCCGTCATCCGCTTCAGACATTCTTCCACCTCACGCACGCTCTGCTCGAACGCAGCATGAATCTCTTTCACATCCTTTGGCAGGGGTGGATTGAAATTGGCCTGCGAGATTTCGAACTCGTCCTCCCACGTGATCTTCGTCAGGCTTCCCGGAACCGTGGCGATGTGCATGGCCAATTGCCCAAGCGACATCGATTTCGCGTGCGGTTTCCACGCCAGCTTGTCCGCCGGAACTCTCTCCAAAACTCGCTTGGTCACCGCAGCTTCCTCGCGGAATTCATCCAACATTGGCTCAAACATGGTCGTCACCGTCGGTCCCTCCTTAACCTATCGCGAAAAATATTGCGCCAATTGTTCCGTTCGAACCTAACTCTGCGCCGCTTCCGGGCAGCAAGTCGCATCCGAACTCGCAGGTGTCGCCGACAGCTCCTTCACATCGACTATCCCTGCGGAGTACCGGTCATGATGTCGCACCCACGCCATCGGCCAAGGCAATCCGTCTTCGTCGCGGCCCTTCGGCGTCATGTCGAGAAAGTTGTATGCCGGGAGCAATATGTCGAGCCCGCGCGCATATGCGGAATACGTGTGGAAGATCTCTCCGTCGCTATTCTTGTAAAACACGCTCGCGCCGGGAGCTTCCTCTGATGGAAATTCCGTCGGCCCATAGTTGTAGGAGACCTTGCCCTGCGCCATTTCTTCCTTCGTGAACGAAACATGATAGTCGGAGTTGAATTCATTCCCGAATGAAGACACCCATGGAAATCGCCACCCCATGCGCTTCTGAAAAGCCTCGATCTCAGGCAAGGGCGCTCGCGAAACCGCCACCAGCGTCGCGTCCCGTTGCGCCAGATGAACGGTCACGCCATCGAATGTGTCCGCCAGGAACGAACAACTCGGACAACCTTCCTTCCATCCCGGGCCCAACATGAAGTGATACACAATCAGCTGGCTACGTCCGCCGAAAAGATCGGACAATGCCTGCTTGCCCTTCGCGCCATCGAACAAGTATTGCTTGGCGACCTTTTCCCACGGCAACTCGCGCCGCTCCCGGCTGATTTCATCGCGCAGCCGCGTAAACTCTTTTTCTTTGGTCAGTAATTCCTTTCGCGCCGTTAGCCACTCCGATTGCGGAACTACTTTCGCATTCGAGACTTCGCTCATTGTTGTTGCCATCGTCGGTTCTCCTTTGCTTTATGTCCTTCGTTTTGTTCGGGCGGAAAACTTTCGCCGCCAGCGCCGTCACGCCGCCCATTGACATCGCGCTTCCTGCTATCCATCCCACATTCGCAAAGCATGCTGGACACATGACCCGACCTCCTTCCGCTCAACGCGAAACAGCTTCCGCGCGGGCACGGAGGCTCGTCATAATGTGGGCCCAACCCTTACTCACGCCTTGCCGGTGGTCGTCCTGGATTATGCCCAACGCCTTATGATGGAACTTGATCAGCGTGCCGCCATCCGCTTCACTCAGCCGGTACTGCAGGTTGGAAACAACCGCATAAGACATAAACAGTGGTCCGCTAATCTCCAGCAGCGTCGGCCGCTTGATCGCCTGCACGTGCCCCCAAAAATGTCCATTATCGTTGCCCAGGTCGCGAAACCATCGCCCTCCCGGCCAAGGCTCGATCTTCATCGGCATCTTCGTGCCATCGGGCGTCTCGTTCCCCGGGCCGATCTGTTCGAGCAACGCCGCAAATGTTTTTTCCAGCGTCGCTCGTACATGGATTTCCTGAACTACGGTTAATGTCAAATTTTCGATTCCTCGCACTATTGAAGGCGTTGTCGTAATCGTGCTCATCACTTCCTCCTCGCTTTCGCGGTCTCACTCGGCTTCATTCTTTGTCCGGCTCTTTGCTTCCTGCTTCGGCCCGCTCCTTGATGCGGCTCAGTTGGTGTCCCCAGAAGCGTTCAAATGTTTTCGTCCAGTCGTGCAGTGGACGGATTGCCTCGGCGTTCGTTCGATATAGCATGTGCCTCCCGTTGCGCCGCACCCTCACCAACCCAACGTCGCGCAGCACTCGCAGATGCTTCGACACCGATGGTTGCTCCAGACCAAGACCCGCCACGATGTCGCCCACCGGCCGTTCTGCCAGCGCCAGGTAATTCAGGATCTCGCGGCGCCGCGGCTCGGCTACCGCGTTGAACGCATCCGACGTCGTCGCCGCCCTGGCCATGCAGCAGAATATATATACCTATATGGGAATATGTCAAGCACAAAATAAATTTCCTGCGCCGATCGAATGCCGATCGCATAAAAGATCGATGCTCATGGCAGGAAAAACCTGGAATTTCACGGCAAGGTCGCAGGCGAGGTCTCAGCAGCACGAGCGAAGCAAACGCGCAGTCCCGCAGCACAACTACGCTACAATACCGTCATGTCGCAAACCGCCTCCGCGATCACCCGCAGCCCCGCGGAGATCGTGCAAAGCAGTCCGGTTTCCCAGGCGCCAAATGGCATCTGCTACGCCCGCGCCGGCGAGATCACCATTGCCAGCAATGATCTCGAGCGCATGATTGCCGCCGTCCCCGTGCCCATCGCCTCCGCCCTCAGCCGCAAGGCGTATTATTTCGTGCCGCTCACCGTGACCCAGGGCGACGAAACCGTCATCGCCGACCGCTACGATGTGGCCCTCAGCGATAACGCCGTTTGCCATCGCAACTTGAATCTGGGCGACGCGCAATGCGTCTTCATTTCCACTCGTTTGATGGACGACAAATTTTCCGTCGCGTTCGAGTTCTACATCAATGTCGGGCATGCCCTGGTCGAACGTGCCGGAGTATCGCAGAGTTTTGCCGACCTGGTCTGGCAGCAAGCGGAGTCGGGTGTGCGCGGTGAAACTTCGCTTGACGCCTATGAGGCGCGCAAATTCGCCACCGCCCACGGCACCGATGCGGAAAAGTCCAAGAACGATTATTTGGCCGCCAGTTTCGCCGACGCCATTTCTATCTACCTGCTCTCGCTCTATCTCGATGTCGATTATTACGATCTGCGGGAGCGCGACTATCCCCTGCTGGCCCCCGCTCCCATGGCCGAACGCCTGCGCAAGATTGCGGAAATCTTTCCCCCGAATCCCGGATTCGAGTTCAACATTTTCTACCGCCGCCGCGCGTAGAGCGAATCTTCTTCAGCGTCTGCGTGTAATCGCCTGCTTTCGACAGCTACGCAATGACCTGTGTACCAGAAAACGTGTTGGTCCGCCTTCTCCTAACGGCCGTCCGCCAATGCAGTCGTATCCCCCAATGGCTGGCTTCGCTCCGCTAATTCGCCCGGCCCTTGCTTTCTCTTGCGCTTCGGGATATTCACACCCATCACGAGGAGCCACAGCATCAGCGATGCTTCCGCGATGAAGCCGAGGATCTTAAGATAGATGGTCAGATGGCTTGCCAGCGGTGACAGAAAGATCAGCCAACCCAAACCCGCCAACGCCATCAGCACGCCCAGAATTCGAGGTAGAAAGGTCGACTTGAAAATGAGGTAGCCGAGCAGGAGGCAATAGGGCGCGAAAAATACCAGCGTGTTGACTTTGAGGGGAGCGAGATTAAAAAGTCTGAGTATCTCTTTCGCGCATCCTGCCAAGCTAAGGAGCGCCGCGAGCCCAGAGAGGCTCCGGTTCACCGGCTTAAACATGGAATAGAAGCGCAGCGTCACGGCGATGTAGAACGCGTTCGCGATGAGACTGACGGTGTCATATAAAACAACCCGGCCCCGGCCAACGAAAACCTCGGCGGATACTGCCGTCAGAAAGTAAAGCAGATAAACGATACCGGTAATCCTGGCCTTGAAACGCGGCGATGTTGCTGCAAGCCGTTCCATCATTTCATAGCCTCTCAAGAGGAGAGCGGCGATTCGCGATCGCCGTCCGCCAAGAAATCGAGGTGCCCCTCACAAGTATTGGCGCATTATTGGCCACCTGCTGTCTGGTCAACAGGGATCACTTTCTGTATTCAATTCCGAAAGCTGGCGTGTCCTCTGGCTTGAAATCGAGGCTCTGGTACTTGCGGGCGGGCGCGTCGGCATAGTGGTGTGTTCTGGCGAGAAGATTCTGCGCTCGAACAGTTTGGATGAGCGCAAAAGCGAGCAGATCGCGCTGGCCGGCGAATCCAGCGAACCTGCGCTTGAATCCTTCTTCGCGCACACGCCCGTCGGGATCCGCGGCGATCAGGTTGCGCTGGCGGACTACGTCGAACTCGCCCGATTTCGTCTTCACGGTCCCGAAGGAGATGCCGGCGACGATCTGTTGGTAGAGGTCGTATTGCCAGTCGGCAATCTGGGGCTGAAATTGATCGAGCAGCGACTGCTCGGGGCCGGACAACAGATGGGGCGCGTCACGCCGAATTCCCGAAAGCGTGAAACGATATGCGGCGAGCGCCGGTTCCTGGTGGAAGAACGCGTTCAGGCGATCTTCAGGGATGGCCAGAATTTCGGGACCGAGGAATGCGGTCTTGGCGTCAACGTCGGATTCGAGGGCGTGATCGGCATCGCATGAAGCATCCTTGCGATTTTGGGCGCAACGCAGGTGGAGGTAATGTTCATGCCTGGCGAAGAGCGTCTGGACGGCGTCAGACTGGCGCATGACGCCCAGCAATTGTGGAGCGCTATTAACTTGCCCCTTGAACCGGCCCAACTCGACGAGTGCCGCACACTTGCAATAGACGGCCGGACTACAGCTTGGGCAGCACAATTCCCTTTTGCGACTGGTATTTTCCTTTGCGATCTTTGTAGCTGGTCTCGCAGACTTCGTCGGACTGGAAGAAAAGGATCTGGCAAAGACCTTCGTTGGCGTAGATCTTCGCGGGCAACGGAGTGGTGTTGGAGATTTCGAGCGTTACAAAACCCTCCCATTCGGGCTCGAAGGGAGTGACGTTGACGATGATGCCGCAGCGGGCGTAGGTGGATTTGCCGACGCAGACGGTGAGCACGTCGCGCGGGATTTTGAAATATTCCACGGAGCGCGCCAGGGCAAAAGAATTGGGCGGGATGATGGCGACATCGGCGTTGACGGTGACGAAGGAGCGCTCGTCGAAGTTCTTGGGATCGACGATGGTGCTATTGACGTTAGTGAAAATTTTGAACTCGTCGGAGACGCGCAGGTCGTATCCGTAGCTGGAGACGCCGTAGGAAATGACTCCTGCGCTCACCTGTTTTTCCGAATACGGATTAATCATGTCGTGCTCTTGCGCCATGCGGCGGATCCAGCGGTCGCTCTTGATGCTCATGGAACCCCTTTGGAATTGGGAATTGGGTAATTTTGCAATTTGGTAATTTAAAACCTTGCCGCGCCGTTGGAAATTTCGGCCGGTCGATTTTAACTTGCAAAATTTTCAGATTACAAAATCGCAAAATCTCTCTAGGCTGGTGCTGTCATCTTACGAGACAATAGGGCTGGTTGACAATCTGATCTATCCCCCTTAGCATCAATAACTTGAGGAGTGCGAATCCTCATCATTCACAGGGGCGACGGGAGACGGCCGTGATTAAGCTCGATATCATCAACGAAGTGGTCAATCGCACCGGGATTACCAAAACCAAAGCTGAGCTCGCCGTAGAAACCGTCTTCGAGAGCATGAAGAAGGCGCTCTCGACCGGCGACCGCATCGAGCTGCGCGGTTTCGGCGTGTTCAATGTGCGCCCGCGAAAGACCGGGATTGGCCGGAATCCGCGGACGGGCGCGGAAGTTTCGATTCCTCCCGGTAAGGCAGTGCGGTTCAAGCCGGGCAAGGAATTGCAATCGATTGACTAGCCGCTGTCGCGAGGTCAGAAGTTCGAGGTCACATTGCAGAGGTGAAGAACCCATTGCAAGCGCCTACCTCCCAATCTGACCTTTGAGCTTTGACCTCAGGTTCCTATGTCCGAACCCACCTCAACTTTCCCGCCCTCCCTGGGATGGGAACCGCAACCTCCGCAAGAGGTGTGGGTGGTGCGGCATCGTGGGCCGCGCTGGTGGCTGCACTTTCTGCTGCTGGCCGCGACCTTGTTGAGTACAACGGTGGTGGGAGCGCGCATCTACGCCAACTTCGCGCTGCGGCAGCCGGTTTTTTCATTCAGCAATGACAGCATTCCGATGTTTCCGCTGCAGTGGATGTGGCAAGCTCCGACGAAATTGATGTATGGATTTTATTTTTCAGTCACGCTCATGTTCATCCTGCTCGCGCATGAGATGGGACATTACTTGTATGCGCGGCATTATCGCGTGTATGCGACGCCGCCATTTTTTATTCCTTTCCCCAGTTTGATTGGAACGTTCGGAGCGTTTATCCGCATCCGGGGAATCATTCCCACGCGCAAGGCATTGTTTGACATCGGGATTGCGGGGCCGATTGCGGGTTTCATTCCGTCGTGCGCGGCGGTGCTGGTGGGATTGTCGTTATCGCATCCGCTGATGTTCGGCAGCGCGCCGCAGGAAAATGAACCGGGATTCCCGCTGGCTTTTCATCTGGCGTCACGCTGGTTGCATCTGGACGTGCCGCTGGGGTCGTTATCGCTGCATCCGATTGCGGTTGCGGGCTGGGTGGGAATGTTCGCGACCGCGCTGAACCTGTTGCCTGGTGGGCAACTCGATGGCGGGCACATTTTGTTTTCGGTCTTTCCCAGGCTGCATCGATGGGTTACTTTGGCCGTCGTGTTCGCGCTTGTGCCACTGGCGAAGTACTACTGGGTGGGATGGCTGGTATGGGCGGTGGTGTTGTGGCTGACGAGCCAGCATCCGTCGATTCCGCGGCGTCCGGGAATTTCTACCCAGCGGAAGTGGCTGGCAGTATTTGCGGTTGTCATGTTAGCGATGTCGTTCACTCCGGCGCCGTTTACGCATAGCTCGGGGCGGGAAGTCTGGCAAAAGGATCTATGGCCGGAGATCCATGACGGTTTGCATTCTCTTGACGGCAGGGCGCGGCGGATGATGCATCGCAAGTAGGCGATACTCTTCCGAACTTCTACGCGCAAATCGGGGCTCGCGATTGTGCAAACAGCTGCGTAAGAACCTGTGTTGCCGCTGTTTTTTCCGGTGTTGCAAGCGATCAATCCAGACTAGTTCGCGGCTGATTTGGCTACGGACTTGAGTGCAGGTGTTTTGTCCGGCGCGGTTGGTGCGGGATTGGCCTGTGCGGATTTGGAGCGCAGGACTTCGCGGACTTTCTTGGCGAGATTCTGCAGCGTGAATGGTTTCTGCAGGAAACCCGTGGTGGGACCGAGTTGGCCGTGCATGACGACGGCATCCTCGGTGTAGCCGGAGAGGTAGAGAACGCAGATGTTGGGCCGCAGGGCGAGAAGCCGCTTGGCCAGTTCGCGGCCTCCGATGCCGGGCATGACGACGTCGGTGATGAGAATGTCGATATGTTCGTTGCAGGACTCGGCGAGTCGCAGGCCGGCCTCGCCATTTTCGGCTTCAAGCACTTTGTACCCGCGGGAGGCGAGCGTGACGTTGACCAGTTCGCGAACGGATTCTTCGTCCTCGACGAGCAGGACGGTTTCGTGGCCGCCGACCTCGTTCTGTGGGAACTTGGCGGGACTCAGCGCCTCAGCGGAATCTTCGACTCGCGGCAGGTAGACGTAAAAAGTTGTGCCGGTTCCGGGCTGGCTTTGGGCGAAGACGTATCCATTGCTCTGTTTGACGATGCCATAGACGGTGGAGAGGCCGAGGCCGGTGCCTTTGCCTTTTTCCTTGGTGGTGAAGAAGGGTTCGAAGATGCGGGACTGAGTTTCCTTGTCCATGCCGTGGCCGGTATCGGACACGGAGATGACGGTGTAGCGTCCGGGCTGGATGAAGCGACGTTCGCTGAAGCTCTGGCGCGCCGTAACGTCGGCGGTCTGGACGGTCAGCTTGCCGCCTTCGGGCATGGCGTCTTTGGCGTTGACGACCAGGTTCATGATGACCTGCTCGAGCTGACCGGCATCGGCACGGGTGTTGCCGGCGTCGGAAGCAAGCTTGGTAATGAGTTCGATGTTCTCGCCGATCAGCGGCCGGAGAAGGCGTTCCATATCGGTGACGACGCTGTTGACGTCGACCACCTTAAGTTCGAGGAGCTGTTTGCGGCTGAAGGCCAGTAACTGACGGGTGAGGGTGGCGGCGCGCTCGGCGGCCTGCTGGATGGACTGAACCTTATGGTGGGTGGCGCTGCCTTTTGGCGTTTCCTCGAGCAACACTTCGGTATATCCGTTGATCACCATCAAGAGGTTGTTGAAGTCGTGGGCGACGCCACCGGCGAGGCGGCCGACGGCATCCATTTTTTGTGCCTGGCGAAGCTGCTCTTCGAGCTGACGGCGGTCGGTGATGTCTTCGGCGATCAGTTCGAGGACTTCTTCGGGCTCATCGGTAAGGATGGCGGCACAGCCGCTGAGTCGTACGACGATGATGCGGTTGTCTTTGCGCTTCCACTGCATTTCAACGCCATTGAGACTTCCGGTGCGGCGGCAATCCTCGGCGAGGCGGTCCAATTCCAATGGGGAGACGAAGACGTCCTGCTTTACATCGAGGCGAAGTAGATCCTCGACCGACGAATATCCAAGCATGGCGATGAGGGCGGGATTCACATCGACGAAGCGGCCGCTGATGGTGCAACGGCAAATGCCGAAGGCGGCGCTGAGAATCAGGGAGCGCGAGCGGGCCTCCGAACGGCGCAGCGCTTCTTCATAACGCTTGTGTTCGATGGCGGCGGCGAGTTGCTGCGAAACGAATTTGAGAATCTCGCGGTCGCGGTCGCCGAAACGAATGTTGGCGTGGTAGCTCTGGACGACCAGCACTCCGATGGAGGTCGTGCCGCTCTTAAGGGGAACACCGAGCCAGTCCACCGAGGGAGCGCCGATCAGTTCCGCTTCACATTGGCCGACCAATTCGTCAAAGACAGCGGGAGTGGCGAGGAGAGGTTCACCGGAGCGGAGAACGTATTCTGTCAAGCCACGACCGAGGGGTTTGGGAGCGGGAGTGGCGTCGGCTTCATCGACGAAGTAGGGAAAGCTCAAGAGCTGGGACTGCGGATCGTAGAGCGCGATGTAGAAGTTGCGCGCGTTCATCAACTGGCCGACGATGTTGTGAATGGCAGCGAAGAAACTTTGCAGATCTTCGGCGGCCTGGCTGCGGGCGGCGATGGCGTAGAGGGCAGCGTTCAATTCCTCGGCGCGCTTTTGATCAGTGATGTCGCGATAGGAGGCGTAGGCCCCGAATTTTTTCCCGTTCAGGGTGATGGGCGAAGTGGAGAGCAGAACCTCGACTAACGAGCCGTCCTTGCGCTGGCGCCGGGTTTCAAGCGTGATTTTCGCCTGGGTTTCAATGCACTCAGAGATCCACGCGGTTTCCGCATAGCGATCGGGGGGTACGATGATCTCCTGGAGACGTTTTCCGGCGGACTCAGCCGTGGTAAAGCCGAACAGCCGAGTGAACTCGCTGTTGAGGCGCAGGATGCGATGGTCTGGGCTGCAAATACTGATGGCTTCAGGTGCGCTCTCGATGATTTCTTCGAGATAGGCTTTCTCGATCGGGAGCGGGGCTTCCGCAATGGTGGCGTTTTGAGACAGGGAAGACGGATAGCGATCGTCGATGGGAGCGGGGCGGGACGAAGCTGCGCACTCGACATGCGGGAGCACACGAGAGTCCGGCGGCGCTGTCACCAGCGGCGGCTTGTTCGTGATTGCTTCCGGGGCAGTTTTCTCCCCCATACAGTCCTCTCCCAATGCGCAGACTCCAGGTGCGATGGTAAGCGGGCGAGGCAATGGGCAGGTAGTTACCGCGGTAATGGAAAATGGGGGCAAAACACTAAAGAAAAAGGGATCAGGAGGCGGTCGACAAGATGACGCAGAGCTGGCGAAGAGTGGCTCTCTGCTCGTCGGTCACGACCAGAAATTCGAATCCGCAGCGCAAGCCGTCACAGTAGCGGACGACGGCGCGCAGCTTGATGACATTGGGAGCAAGCGGGATGGGAAACTCGAGCGAAACAACTTCGCCGGCCTGCAACTCTCCGCTGAGGGTTGCTCCGATGCCGTCCTGGCCGATTTCATTGGTGCGGCCCCAGTAGGAGGTGGTGCGGCCGTCGCGGAACACGGAGACCTGAATCCGCGAGTCGAGACGATAACGCGGAAAGCGCCGCATGTGGCGTTTGTCTTTGACGGCAGGCTGAGCACGAACGCTCAATCAAGGCTCTCCAATGTGACTTTCTCTTAAGTAAAGTTCCGTAAAGCTCGAACTGCGATTGTGCTTGAGGGCACGATTTCGCTCAACGGCATCAAAGTCCATGTACCAAAGAAACAAGCGTTTAGGGGCTTTTGCGGGAGCAATGGCCGCACTGACCGCGAAATCTTCTCGGATGCCTGGTTTTTCGGGACGATGCCTGACTCTGGGCCTCATGCGGTAAATCCAGGTAAAGCTGCGTGACAGATGGCGCTGCGGCAACTAAAATTGAAGCTGGTTTTGCTGTTTTTTCTGCATTCTTATGGCTTATCGCTCGAACGCCGCCGAAGCGCAATATTCCGACCCTTCGGATTCCGATCGGGAATTCGGGGCGGACCTGCCGCTGGATTTGCTGCCACCCACGGGCTTGACGCAGCCTCTCTGGAGGTCGCTGATCGGCAATCTGCGGGATACATTCGCGCCGGAGAAACTGCCGCCGCTGCACCTTACTTCACGACCCGTGGATACCGGCCTGGCGCTTGGCGAACGATTGCGCATGCCTTGGTTTCGCACGGTGTTCACCAACATCGGAGACGTGATCTCTCCGGAAACATTGCCGCCGCTGGAACTGGAATCGCGGCCGGTTGATGTGGGGGAACTGATTACCGACCAGCTGAGTCATTTCTGGTGGGGTTCGTTGCTGAGGAACCTGGCGGATCGTGTCGCACCGGAGGCGCAACCGAAGCTAAATCTGACGGCGAAACCGATTCTGGACATCATTCCGAAGTCATGGATTCTGCTGCCGATGTGGTCGGAGGTTGTGGATACGCCGAAAGTGTTTTATCCCGACAAGCCGAAGACGGCGGAATCGGTGAGGCCGGTGAACCTGCAGCCAGTGGTTGTGCCCGTGGAGAAGCGAGATCCGATTCCTGAACTCACCGCCGCCGATCTTCTGCGTGACATACGGCGTTCACGAATCCGGCAGCGCATCTGGGTCGGACTGGCCGCGGCGCAGGTGGTCTACATGGTGCTGGCCGCGGTAGGGAAACTCTAAGCGCGAAAACTCTGATTGCGCTGCGCCCAGCCTGAACTTACTGTCTTAATCCCATCCAGCCTTCGGCTATGACCATGGAGTTTCCCGGATTGCGGGCATCGTATTTCACGGATGTGGGAAGGCCGAGGCGACACGAATGGAGATTGATCCACTGACGCAGATAGGTCACATCCTGTGAGGCCTCATAGGAAACGCCTGCCACGTCGTACTGGTAGATCAGCATGGTCGCGGGGCGACCGAGGGCGGTCATGATTTCCTGGACATCGATTACGGTTCCATCGGTAATGCGGCCGACGGTGTTGAGCCAGGTGCGGCGCTCGAGTTCCACGTCAGGCGCCTTCTTTCTGCGGCGCAGCAAGGCGAAAGCGGCAAGGCACACTCCGATTGCAACTAGCGCGAGCGTGTAGAGACGAAGCGAAATCATCGGCGAGCGGAACCTGAACCTTTCTGTTGTGAACTACTTTCAGCATAAGCTGAAGCTCTCTGCCCGCCAAGGGCACCGAGGTGATCAGGAATGGGCGGCGGGAGTGTGAATCAACGCTGAGGCGGCTCGGCGCGCGCGCGATTCTTTTCTGGTAAGTCGCGCGGCTGCAGTTCTCTATTTATCGCACCATGATTTATCGCACGATGATCGCACTACGACTGCAGCTAGTAATTCCGTGTGACAAGAAAGTTACAATTTGTTGACAACTGGCAGCGGTGGAGTGGGGTAGATTTTCGGGGCGTGGGGCTGCTCTTTAGGTACGGATGTGCACACTGAGCAGGAGCAGCGTTTTTCGGCCGAGCACAGACTTGGGTCGCTGAACCGGCTTCAACGAGTTCGACGCGGCTTGCGATGCCGAAGTCGTGGGCAATCGGGGCTAACGGCGTTGTAAGGACGAAGTAGAGCTCGGAGAGCAGGGGCCGGACCCACACCCGGCCCCTGAAATATTTGTACGCTTCCCCAAATCGCGGATAAATCTTGAGGTCGGTTGCAGCCTTTGCGATCCCGCCACCGAGCGCCCCTACGCGCAGCCTGCTCGATGCCATGGCGCAGCACGGAGACATCGCCAGGCGCTACGAGAATATCCGCTCCCAGGACGTCGAGCGTGCCTACCATCAGCCCGCGCACGATTGGGACATGTCGGCCCCTGCGCCCGGATTTACCCCTCCCATCACGTCGCTGCCCGACGCTCGCAACGTCTTCCACGAAGCCTTTGCCGGACTCGGCAGCGAGTATCAAGCCGAATTCGACGCCCTGCTCGATCCCGTCAACGGACGCGCCGATATTTTGCCCGGAGGCGCTCCCAGTCGCTACGGAGGAGGATTCTCCGTCGGATCGCCGGGCACCACGAGCATTTTATTTTTCGGACGCTACGACGGGACCTTCAAGGATCTCTCCGTCATCGCGCACGAAGGCGGACATGCCGTCCATCGCCAGCTTATGACTGAAAACGGCGTGTCGCCTTCTTACAGCAATGGCCCGCACTTCCTCTTCGAATCCTTCGCCGAATTTAACGAATTAGTTCTCGCCGACTTTATGGCGGAGCACGCCGACACAGCACAACTGCAACGCTATTATCGCGAACGCTGGATCAGCATCAAAGGTCTCGACGCCTTTTATGGCGCGCAGGATGCTTTGCTGGAGCAGGCGATCTACGACGGCGTTGCGGCTGGCACGGTTCGGAATGCCGACGACCTCGACCGCCTGACTTTGAAAATCGACAGCCAGTTTTCTCAGTTTCCTGCCTCCGAACCCGAGTTGCGCACCCGTTGGGCGATGGTCTCTCTTATGTACGAAGACCCGCTCTACGATGTCAATTACGTCTACGGCGGATTGCTGGCACTGAAGTACTTCGATCTCTACAAGACCAAGCCGGAGTGGTTCGTGCCGCGCTACATCGCGCTGCTAAAGAATGGCTTCAACCAGTCGCCTGCGGAATTACTCCATCAATTCTTGGCCATCGATCTTTCCGCGGCATTATTGAATGACGACTTGGCGCTGTTGAATTGCCGGTTGGATCAACTCGAGACAAGCTCCAACCCGAAATGAACGGGCCTGTGACATACCAACTTGTGAATATACCTATTAAAGATACCAACTGAGGACTACCACCGCCCCTCCCCAACCTGCTAGAAAATAGGCGTGCCCCAGCAACGAACCCTCGTCCCTCTCATCGGGCTCTCACTGTTCCTCGGCACGCTGGCACTCTACTACCCCGCGCTGCAAAATGGATTCGTCAACTACGACGATCCCGCTTATGTGACTTCGAATTACCACGTTCAACACGGCCTCTCATTGTCCAATTTGAAATGGCCTTTCACTTCGACCGCCGAAGCCAACTGGCATCCGCTGACCTGGGTCTCGCACCAGCTCGATGCACAACTGTTCGGCATGCGCCCCGCGGGACACCACGCCCAGAGCGTCTTGTGGCACGCCCTCAACGTCGTGCTGCTGTTCCTGCTGCTGGCACGCGCAACCGGATTCGCCGGCCGCAGTGCCCTCGTCGCCGCCCTCTTTGCCGCTCATCCGTTGAACGTGGAATCGGTCGCATGGATCGCGGAGCGCAAAACCGTTCTCTGCACGTTCTTTTTCCTTCTAACCCTGGCCGCCTACGGCTGGTACGTGAAGCAGCCACGCGCCAGCCGCTATCTGCTGGTCGCGCTCCTTTTCGCGCTCGCACTGATGGCAAAGCCCATGGCCATCACGCTCCCGTTCGCCTTGCTCCTGCTCGATTTCTGGCCGCTCGATCGTTTCCCGCAGACGCCGCTCTCCGAACTTATTCTGGAAAAAATTCCTTTGCTTGCACTCTCCGCCGCCAGCGCGGCGATCACGCTCTACGCGCAGCGCGCCGGAGGCGCCGTCGGTTCAACCGCAGTTTTGCCGCTAGCGATGCGCGTGAAAAACGCCGTCTATTCCTATGTCATCTACATCGAAAAAACAGTCTGGCCCTCGCGCCTCGCCGTCTTCTATCCCCATCCCGAAGCCTCACTGGCACTCTGGAAAGTTTCGTGCGCCGCCGTTGCGCTCATTGCAATCACCGCCGCATGCTGGCATTTTCGCGAACGCCGCTACCTGCCCGTTGGCTGGTTCTGGTTTCTCGGAACCCTCGCCCCCGTCATCGGCATCGTCCAGGTCGGCCGCCAGGGTTGGGCCGATCGCTACGCTTACATCCCTCTCTGGGGATTATTCGTCATCGCCGTCTGGCTCCTCTCCGAAGCCGCCACGCTCCTTTCCCTCAGCCCCGCAGCCAGGATCGCCATCGCGGCCTCTGCGCTGCTCGCCTGCTCCGCTGCAACCCACATCCAGATTGGATACTGGCGCGACAGTTACACTCTGTTTTCCCGTGCGCTGCAAATCACCGACTCAAACGTGATCGCCGAGGCCAATCTGGGCTCGGCATTGCTTGACATGCGCCGCCCCGACCTTGCCGCACCGCATCTGCAGCGTGCTATCCAGTTGATGCCTTCGCTTTCCACCCCACACTACAACCTCGGCATTCTCTTGCAGCGGCAAAATCAACTCGATCAGGCGCTGCAGGAATATCAGCTCGCACTGAAGTATGCCTCCGACGACCGCGAAGCTGCCAAGACCCACAACAATCTGGGTGTGCTTTTCACTCAGTTCGGACGCCGCGATCAAGCCGTAGCCGAGTTCACCAAAGCCCTCGCGCTGAATCCGTATGAGCAAAACAGTTGGATGGGCCGCGGCGCAATCGAGCGCGACCAGGGCAAACTCGACGCCGCCCTGCAGGATTTCCGCCAAGCCGAAACAATCGCGCCTTCGCCCTCCGCGTTCTATTGGCAAGGCCGCATCCTCGAAGATCAGGGCCAGTCCGCGGCCGCCGCCGAAAACTATCGATCCGCCTTGCACCTGGCTCCCAACTTCGCCGACGCGCAGACGAGACTGGAAAACATACAGAAAGCCACGAAGTAAGAGCATCACTGCCCGCTCGCCACGGGACTCGCAGGAGACTAGCGGGGAACCAGCGAAGGATGCGCCGCAAACCATCCCAACACTCTGCACTCAAATTCCTCCGGCGCAGCGCGTACGCCCCGGTATGAATCGCACCCGGAACTTTCCACACCGTGATCGCAGCCGGATTTTTTCCCTGGATAGGAACTTCGGGTTGAAGCGGCGGGACGATGAAGCCAATTCCTTTATTACAGCGAGAAGCGGAAGCCCAGTCTAGCGCCTGACTTCCCCTTCCTTGAACATGTATTTAATGGCCGGCTTGTAGATCATCAGGTTCGCGGCGCCGCTACGGTTCAGCTTGATGCAGTTCCTGTCGTACCACTCGATATAACCGTGCACTTCTTCCCCGTCGCGCAACACGATCACCATCGGGGTCTTGGTCTGCATCTGCTTCTGATAATAGAAGTTTTCGGCGTTCGTCTGCTCGCTCGGAGCCGTCTTTTTGGCCGGAGTCGCAGACCGGTCGCGGTCACGCTCCTTGCGCTCGCCCGGCGCGTGGTTGTGGCCTTGATGAGTGGAATGATTGTTATTGTGCGCGTGATCGCCGCGCGTTAGCGTCGGACGGATCAGCTTCCGGTTCGCGAAGCCTTCCTCGTCCGCATATGGTTCGGCTGGAATGGAGTCGAGCGTATCTTTCAAATTTGCACCGCCTGCCAAATCGCACCACCTGCGCGTTGCACGGGCAGAAAATGCCACAAACTTGAGCCAGAATGTGGGTCCAGAGGTGTGAACTGTGGGTACGGTATCACAGCAGGCCGGGGATGACAATATTCTGTGCAGTGTCTTTAGTGCTCCCCCCTGGCATCCGGGCTTGCCCCGTCTTCTCGACCTTACGACGCCCTTTCCAGCGCCGTCGCGAACGCGTCGAGCGACAGCGAACGCAATAGGTTGCGGCGCATCCCGCGCTCCACTTCACCCAAACCCTCTGCCGCCCGTTGCACCCATTCAAAGTCGGACGATTCCGCCAGCTTCTTGAGTTCGCCCAGAATGTCCGTGTTTCGCACCAACTGCTCCGCGCCTGATTGCAGAACCATCAGGTCTTCAAGCAATGAATAGAGCGTGCGCAAAAGCGCGCTGATTTTCTCCCGCCCTTCCGCGCCCGACCGGTAAGTTTCCGTCATCTTGAACAACTCGCTATGGTCTCCCCCACCCAACGCGGATTTCAGCATGATCAGCGCATTGCTCCGCGCCCCCACATATCGCTCGAGATCAAACGACAAAGCGCGTCCGATCGCGCCCTCGCTCAGCCGAGCCACCAGGGCACGCTGCCGCGGCTTCCAATCCGGACGCAACCGCGTCAGCCGCTCTTCCATCTCGCCCGCAGCCATCGCGCCCAGGTTGAACGTCATGCAGCGCGAGCGAATCGTCGGCAGCAGTTCTCCCGCGTTTTCGGTAAGCAGAAAAATGCTGGCGAACTCAGGAGGCTCTTCCAGTACCTTGAGCAGCGAATTCGCAGCTTCTTTCATAAATGCTGAACTGCTGAAGATATAAACGCGTTCCCGAGCTTCGGCCGGCCGATAGTAGATCGTCTCAATCACATGCCGTACCTGGTCGACCTTGATCATCATCTGCGGCGGATCGGGCGGAATGACAAGCACGTCAGGATGGGTCTGTATGAAAAGCCGAGTTTCTTTCTTGTCCGTGTCGCGCAGATTCTCGCGCGCTTCAACCGCCTCCGCAAAGCGGGCATCGAGATCCTCAGATTGTGCAATGCGGACGCAGTTCGAGCAGCGTCCGCAGAAGTCAGGCAATCCGTCATCCGCCAGGGGTTTCTCCAGGCAGTTCATCGCCCGCGCCAGCATCAGAGCCAGCGTGTACTTGCCCGATCCTTGCGCGCCCGAAATTATTACGCCATGCGGAAAGCGCTCACGCGCCAGCATCTCGCGCATGCGATGAACCGTCTCCGAGTTACCGGCAAAATCAGAAAAAGGCATATATATATAGACGGAATTTTGTAATTTTGTAATCGGGCAATTTTGTAATCGAAAACCGGGCGAACATTGCAGCGCTTCAAATTACCAAATTACAAATTTACTCAATTACCAAATCTCCCTAGATCTTCAATTTTTTCCGCACCAATCCCATGATAGCCGCGTGCGTTTCATTCGGAGTGCCCCGCGCATTGATCACGTGCACCCGTTGCGGCTCCCGCACCGCAATCGCCAGGTAGGCGTGGCGAACGCGTCCGAAAAATGCGCGGTTCTCCTGCTCGAAACGGTTCTCGTCTTTCTCCGCAGCCTTTTCCGTCCGCGCGCCTTTGTGCTTGACGTTGCGATTACGCCGCCGCGCCCGCTCGACGCTGAACCCGACCTCATTGTCCAACAAGAAGGTCACGTCAGGTTGCAGGTTGCCGCACAGGATCCGATGCAACTCCAGCACCGGCTTCGTTCCCAGTTTGCGTCCCCCACCCTGATAGGCCTCGGTTGAATCGGTGAAGCGGTCGCAAAGCACAATGCGCCCTTCGGCGAGTGCCGGCAGTATCACCTCGTGCACGTGCTGCGCTCGAGAGGCAAACATCAGCGCCATTTCCGTGAATGGAGAAAGCCCCTCTGTTCCCGAATGCAGCAGCACTTCGCGGATCTTTTCCCCGGCCGCAGTGCCTCCCGGCTCCCGGGTCACAATAACTTGTAGCCCGTGCGCGCGCAGCGACCGCGCCAACTTCTCCACCTGCGTGCTCTTGCCGCTCCCATCGAGCCCTTCGAAGCTGATAAATTTTCCGCGCGCGGCCACGTCGGAGATGATAGCAGGATGCCAGCCACGCGAAAGCGCCTGTAATCACCTACCTCCCCATGGGATCCGCCTCCGCACTGGTATATTCAGAGTGCATTTTATTTCCGTCGCCGTGGGGCGCATCCAAAAATCTGGAGGGGGAATGGAAGCAGGTTCCCGTTGTGGAGTCGCAAAGTTTTTTTATCTCGTAGTTATTCTGCTGTCTTCGCTTTCGGTCCTTGCCCAAAACGCGCCGACCATCACCATCTTCGTTGACGCGTCCGACGCTCCTCGCAAGATGTTCCACGCGCAATTGCACATTCCCGCCAAGCCCGGCCCGCTCACGCTTTACTATCCCAAATGGATTCCCGGTGAACACGGCCCGACCGGCCCCATCACCGACCTGACCGGCCTGAAATTTTCAGCCGCAGGAAAACCCCTGCCCTGGCGCCGCGACCTGCTCGACGGTTTTACTTTTCATGTCGAAGTCCCCGCCGGCGTCAACGAAATCACCGTCAACCTCGACTACGCTTCCGCCGTGTCCGATGAGCCCGGATACAGCTCCAGCGTCTCCGCCACGGAAAAGCTGTACATCCTAAGCTGGAACACATTGTTGCTCTATCCCGCCGGCTATCGTTCCGACGACCTCACCTTCACCGCGAGCCTCCGTCTCCCCGTCGGCTGGAAGTTCGGCACCTCGCTTCATATTTCGAGTCAATCTGGAAGCGACATTCATTTCGCGCCGGTTTCACTGACCATGCTGGTCGATGGTCCGGTCTTAACCGGAGAATATCTGAAGGTCGTGCCACTGACTTCGCCCAACGAAAACCCTCCCGCGGAACTCGACCTCGCCGCCGACAGTCCCGCTGCGCTCAACGCTCCCGACGAAGTCTGGGAACATTACCGCAACCTCGTCAAGCAAGCCGGAATCCTGTTTGGCGCGCGGCATTACACCGACTACCACTTTCTGCTGACCCTCAGCGACCACGTCGCGCACTTCGGACTCGAGCATCACGAATCGAACGACAGCCGCGTCGATGAGCGTTCGCTCATCGAAGACGACGGACGCAAACAAGCCGCCGGCCTCCTGCCCCATGAATACGTCCATTCCTGGAACGGCAAGTATCGCCGCCCCGCCGACCTCGCCACGCCCGATTACGAGCAGCCCATGCAAACCGATTTACTCTGGGTCTACGAGGGACTCACCTCCTACCTCGGAGATATGCTTTCCGCGCGCAGCGGCGAACGCACACCCGCCTTGGCCCGCGATGCCCTCGCTCAAATGGCGGCCGACCTCGATCATCGTTCCGGCCGCGTCTGGCGCAACTTGCAGGACACTGCCGACGGCGTTCCCACCATGCAAGACGCTCCCCGCGGTTGGCAGGATTATCGCCGCCCGCTCGATTATTACGATGAAGACGTGCTGAACTGGCTGTGGGCCGACGTCATCATCCGCCAGCAAACCAACGGTGCGAAGTCTTTAGATGATTTCTGCAAGCTGTTTCACGGAGCCCCCAGCAGCCCGCCGATGGTAAAACCGTACACATTCGACGACGTTGTAAATACGCTGAACCAGATCGCTCCCCGCGTTCCTCCCAACGACTGGCGCGCATTCTGGACCGAGCGCCTCACCGACCATGGCCCCGGCGCTCCGCTCACCGGTATCGAAGCTAGCGGCTGGAAATTGGTTTACGACGAGTCCCAATCGGATCTCGATCGCTCCGATGAAGGCAAAAGCGTCGATGCGCATTATTCCGTCGGACTGTTTCTCGAAAGTGATGGCGTGGTCAAGGATACAGTCGAGAATATGCCCGCCGCTCTCTCTGGAATCGGCCCCGGCATGAAGATCGTCGCCGTGAACGGCCGCAAGTTTACAGCCGCCGTTTGGCACGATGCCATTCGCGCCGCCAAAACCAATAGGGCTCCGATCGAACTGATCGTGGAAAATACAGAATATTTTCGCGTGATTAAACTCGATTACCACGACGGCGAGAAGTACCCTCATCTAGTGCGAGATGAGTCCAAACCCGATCTGCTCACGGAGATCTATCGGGCCAAATAACTGGATAGAAAACTCTCGCCGACGATAACAAGTCAATTCCTCGCAGCGAATAACCATGGCGGCGCTACGCCAGCGAAACTAGCGCCGCAGGCTCATCTTCCCCGGAAACCGCCTCGGCCGTCTCCTCCAGCATAAAACTCAAGACTTCCTGCGGAACCGGAGCGCTCCACACCGGCGCAAACGATTGCCGGTGCAGCGGCGAAGGCCCATGTTCCAGCAACGCAGCGAGATGCCGGGCCGTGCAATATCCCTTGTTCGACGCCAACCCATACATCGGAAATACCGGGTCCCACGCCGAGATCATCCGGTCCCGTTCGACCTTCGCCACAATAGACGCCGCCGCAATCGAGGCCGACAAAGCGTCGCCATGAATAATCGGCTGTTGAGGAAGTTCGCAATCAAGCCGCACCGCATCGACCAGAAGATGCCCCGCCGCCGGCGCCAGTAGCCGCACCGCGTGCAGCATCGCCAGCCGCGATGCCTGGTAAATATTGATTTGATCGATGCGCGCGGAATCCACCGCCGCAATGGCCCACGCAATCGAGTGCTCCCGAATCAGCAGCGCCAGTTCTTCGCGTCGTTCGGCCGGCAGCAGTTTCGAATCGCGCAACCCGCGAATGCGGTACGCAGGATCAAGAATCACAGCCGCTGCGACCACCGGCCCAAACAGTGACCCGCGGCCCACTTCATCGACTCCGGCAACGCGCTCAACGCCCGCCGCCCAGGCCAGCTTTTCAAATTTCAGCGTGCATCGGAGTTTTTTCAGCAGCCGCAACTTCGCTGCCGAGGCAGAAATACCTTTTGCAGTCCTCGATGAGGATACGGACTTTGAACGGGAGTTCGACACAGCGCTTGCTCAGCATCTTCGCCCAAGATGAGACGCGGAGCAAGCGCAGAGTTCGGCCTTTGCGTGGAAAAGGGGGCGGGAGCCCCGTCCCCACACAAGAACGCTTACTACTGTTCCACTTCCTTCAGCCGGGCCGCTTTGCCCTTGAGCCCGCGCAGATAATACAACTTGGCGCGCCGCACTTTTGCCGAGCGCACCACATCAACCTTGTCGATCACCTTGGAGTCAATCGGGAAAATGCGCTCCACGCCCTGTCCGAAGCTGATCTTGCGCACCGTAAAACTTGGCTGCGCGCCGCGCGTCCGCGAAATCACCACGCCCTCGAACGCCTGTAGGCGCTCTTTTTCGCCTTCTCTGATCTTCACTAGCACCTTCACCGTATCGCCGGGGCCAAACTTCGGAATGTCTGTGCGGCGCGATTTCGCCAGCAGTTTCTCAATAATCGGATTGCGCATAACGTTTCCTTCCCTAATTCTTTCCGTTGTTCCCTATATTCTGGTCCCGCTTAATCTGATCCAGCTTAATCTGGGCCAGCACTTCCTTGTCTTCCGCCGTCAACCGCACCCGCTCCAGCAAATCCGGCCGGTTCCTCAGCGTCTTCGCCAGCGCCGTCTTCCGCCGCCAGTTGCGGATCTGCTCGTGGTTGCCGTTCACCAGCACTTCCGGCACCGCCATCCCGCGAAACTCCGCCGGCCGCGTGTAATGCGGATAATCCAGCAATCCCGCCGAAACGCACGTCGAACTTGGAGCCTCGTTCGCCCGCCCGGCATCATCACTCACCGGCTCAAAAACCGATTCGGTAAACGATTCCTGCCGTGTCGAATTCTGATTGCCGACCGCGCCCGGAATCAGCCGCGTTATCGTATCCACAATCACCGCCGCTCCCAGCTCGCCCCCGCTCAGCACGTAATCGCCGATCGAAACCTCGCGGTCGGCCAGGTGCTCACTGATGCGCTCGTCCACGCCCTCATACCGTCCGCAGATCAGGACAACACGATCCAGCGCCGAAAGTTCCGTCGCCAGCGCTTGGTCCAGCCTGCGTCCCTGCGCTGAAAGCAAAATCACCGACTGCTTCGCGCCTGCACTCAGCCGCACCTCGCGCAGCGCCACATCGCCCAACGACTCCAAACATTCAAAGATCGGTTCCGGCTTCAGGACCATGCCCTCGCCGCCGCCAAACGGGCGGTCATCCACCGTGCGGTGCTTGTCTTTAGTAAACGCGCGCAGATCGTGGATGCCAATTTCCACCAGGCCCGTTTCCCGCGCCCGGCGCACAATCCCATAATCCAGTGGTCCGCGAAAAAAATCGGGAAAGATCGTGAGAATGTCGATCTTCATTTATGGGAACCAGCCGTTGGTCGTTTGTCGCTCGTCGAATCGAATGCCGCTCCAGGTTCGCGAACGACGAACGACGAACGACCAGCGACTAACGACTTCTTCCCTTCTCCACTTTCCCCGCCGGCGCATTCACTTCCAGCAACCCCTCCGGCAACTTCATTCGGACTCGCCGCCCCTCCAGATCCAGCTTCACCAGATACGCCTCGGCGTACGGAATCTCATACGGCAGCTTCGATCCACTTCCAACCACCAGTAGCGGCGCTTCACCCGCGCCAAACTGCACGTCTTCAATCTTGCCGATCTCGCGCTCGCCGTCCAACACCACGCACCCGATCAGGTCGCTAAGGTAAGTCCAGCCCGGTTCGAGTTCAGCGCGTTCACCCGACGGAACCTGCAACTCCGCCCCTACCAGCGCCTCGGCATCGGAAATCGTCTCGATGCCCTGAAACTTCAGTACCAGCCATTCCTTGTGCGGCCACAAATCTTCGACCACTACTTCCCGCCGCGACCCATCTTGATCGGAAGCGTCTTTCGCCAGCGCCCAGAGCCGCATCTTTTGCCGGAAGCGGTCCGGAATGTCGCTGTGCACTTCCACCGCAACTTCTCCGCGGCGTCCCTGCGTCTTCACCACGACCGCCAACGTAATCCACTCGCCGCCTGCGTCCGGTGAAACCATTCCAGGTTCTATTCCGCGATCTTCTATTCGACGATCTCAAGCGCGTAGCGCTTGTCGAGCTTCGCCCCCGCTGCTGACAGCACGTTGCGCAAAGCCCGCGCCACCCGCCCCGAGCGCCCAATAATCTTGCCCAGATCCGCTTCCGCCACTTCGAGCTCGATCACGGTTTCATCCCCGTCTTCGTACTCGTCGATATAAACCTCGCCCTTCGCCTCGACAATCGCCTTGGCGATGTACTCAATCATGGCGCGCGGACTGGCGCTCGGCTCAATCATTCTTAACGGCTCCTGAGTGTGGACGAATGGAGAATGCTTAGGCGACCGAAGCGGCCGCAGCCGGTGCGGGAGATGCTAGCAGTTTCTTGACGCGGTCCGAACATTGGGCGCCCTTCGATACCCAGTGCTCAATCCGCTCCCGCTTCAGGTCAAACGTGGCCGGATTGGTGCGCGGGTTATACGTCCCCACCACTTCCACCGGACGCCCATTGCGGGCCCGTTCCTTCTCAATCACCACCACTCGATAATACGGTTGTTTGCGCGCACCAAAGCGCGCCATACGAATCATTAACACAGAATCCTGTATCCTTTGCCCGGAAGAGTCCGGCTGGTTTGGTCTAGCGAAGTAAAGACAAACCATTATTATGCCGGAGCTTAGCCCTTTTCGCAATGGGACCACTCTTTACGGTAGTGCCTGAAATCAGCATCCGCCATGCCCCACTGCACCTCGCCTCCGTTTGTGATAAAAAATACTGTCATTCCGCATACTACTTAATGAACTGCTCTGGCACTCCTAGCTCGTCTCAATCCGACTCGCGAAAATCACCCTCACCCCCGAGTCCCCCATGCTAAGGGCCTTCTTTATCGCCCTCTCCGAAAGCACCTCCCTGCGCGCCATCGCCGAGCGCTCCCGCTTTGGCCAGCGCACCTCCGCTCGCTTCGTCGCCGGTAAAGAAGTCGTGGACGCCATCCGCGCCACTCGCGCCGTCAATCTGTTCGGCGCCAGCGTCTCCATCGACAATCTCGGAGAAAACGTCACCAACGCCGACGAAGCCCGCGCCAGTGCCCGTCTCTATCACGACCTGCTCGACGAAATCGCCGCCAACCGGCTCAACGCTAACATCAGCCTCAAGCTCACCCACATGGGCCTCGATGTGGACGAAAAACTCGCCTACGACATCGTCCGCGCTCTGGTCGCCAAAGCCGCCAGCATGTCGCCGAAGAACTTCGTTCGCGTCGATATGGAAGGCTCTCCCTACACCCAGCGCACCCTCGACTTCGTCCACGAACTCCACCGTGTTCCGGGCAACGAAGGCAGCGTCGGAGCCGTCATCCAGTCCTACATGCGCCGGGCCGAGTCCGACGTCGACAAACTGCTCTCAGAGCGCATCCGCATCCGCCTCTGCAAAGGCGCTTATAAGGAAGCTGAAGACATCGCCTTCCAGAAGAAATCCGAGGTCGATGCCAACTACGTCAAGCTGATGAAAGTCCTGATGAAAAGCGGCGTCTATCACGGCCTCGCTACCCATGACGAAGCCATCATCGATCAAGCCAAAGCCTTCGCCAGTCGCGAGAACATCCCCCGCGGCGCCTTCGAGTTCCAGATGCTCCACGGCATCCGTCGCGACCTGCAGCAAAGCCTGGTAAAAGATGGTTGGGGAGTCCGCGTCTACATTCCCTTCGGTACCGAGTGGTATCCCTACTTCATGCGCCGCCTGGCCGAGCGCCCCGCCAATGTACTCTTCCTCGCCAGGAACCTTCTGCGGAAGTAAGGACTTTTCGTTTCAATTCGATAGCTTCGGCATCACGAAATGCCAATTGATGTGGGGAGGAGGTCTTGCACGTCTTCCGGTGCATAGCCCCACCTCCACCCAATAACCGCGGTCTGAGAAAAAAGTTTCTCTTCTTGAAGGGGAATCCTGTCCATTTTCGTTTTATGCAGTGGAAGCTAGCTTAGATTGGATCCAAAGCCTGCCCCCTCGGCAATGTGCTCGATCCATCTGGGAAAAGGGTCCGTCGCTCGCGACAACTGGCATCGAGACTCCGGTTTCCAAGTAAATCCTCTGCGTCGCCACGGGGAAGGGCGGCGCGGAGGTTTTTTCTTTGCCTCCCACACCCTCCCGGCCACCCACTTCAGCGCGGCGCAGTTCATTGCGGCCAGGCTCGCAGAGCCGTCTCTGCCACCCGGCGTAATTCATTGCGGCTCGATCCACCCGCCGCCTGCACCGCAATCCCTTGAATAACTGTCACGACAAAA
>Ga0182018_10001065_pt1 | contig 33019 bp, 25 predicted proteins | sample 812P2MmetaG_FD_120490 | JGI IMG/M metagenome (GOLD analysis project Ga0182018, IMG submission 120490) | Permafrost microbial communities from Stordalen Mire, Sweden - 812P2M metaG | ecosystem: Environmental > Terrestrial > Soil > Wetlands > Permafrost | place: Sweden: Stordalen | collected...
CGTGTTCCCATCCCCATCGGCACTTCTCCTAGAATTCGATGGCATTCTACGAGAAAAACAAACGGAAACAAGTTACTTCAGGTTACATACCAAATACCCGACTTTCACCACGGGCTGCTAGGGGAGACGCTGTCTTCAATCGGAATTTCCATTTCGCTCCGCTGGATGAGGTGTAGTCCGAAATGAACATTGAATTTCCCTCGTGGTTCACGCCTGCCAGTGGTACCCTACCGCGACAAAAGGGCTGCCCGTCTCCTCGCCGGCAAACCGGACACCCCTCTGACAACCTCACTCGAAGGAGAGACCATGATCCGGAGAATCGGTCTGTTTCTGCTCACAATCGCTGCGCTTACCTCAGTCCTGACATCGAATTCCCAAGCGCAGTCCGTGTTGACCCGTCATGTGCGAGAAGTAACTCGCACCGGTGAGGCGCAGCCCATCGCGAAGCTACCCTTAGACCAGATCATGAACCTGGACATTGTTCTGACGGTACGTAATCAGGCAGGACTGGATTCATTTCTGAAGGAGCTGTACGATCCCGCCAGTCCCTCCTATCGCCATTTCCTCACCGTCCCGGAGTTTACCGAACGGTTTGGACCCAGCCAAGAAGACTATGACGCCGTGGTCCGTTTCGCGAAAGCGAACGGCTTTGCGGTCGTTGGTGGCACACGCGATGGCATGGACGTACAGATCAAGGGCCCCGTTTCGGCCATCGAGAGTGCTTTCCATCTAACCATGGGTACCTACCAGCACCCCACTGAGAGCCGTACTTTTTACGCCCCAGACCGCGAACCCACCACTGACCTTTCGTTCTCGCTCTGGCACGTCTCCGGTTTAGACAACTACTCCATCCCGCATCCCATGTTCGTCAAGAAGAGCGACTACGCCAACGCCCATGGCATCGATGCGGATGCTGTCGTGTCCCACGCCACCACCGGTTCCGGCCCTTCGGCCTCCTTTTTGGGAAGCGATATGCGCGCGGCCTACTACGGCGGAACGGCCCTCACTGGCGCTGGCCAGAACCTCGGACTCTTCGAGTATTTAGGCACCGACCTGACCGACTTGACTACCTATTTCGCGAACGTAGGTCAAACCAACAATGTCCCGATAACCTTGCTCTCCACCGACGGAACCAGTACTTCCTGCGTGGATAGCAGAGCCGGTGGCGACTGTGACGACACCGAACAAACGCTCGACATGACTCAGGCCATCGGCATGGCTCCCGGGCTTTCAAGTCTGGTGATGTACATCGGCTCAACCGACACCGCAATCATCAGCGCCATGACCACACACAGCCCGCTGCCCACCACCATTGGCTGCTCGTGGGGCTGGACGCCGGCGGATCCAACCACGCTCAACCCCTACTTCGAGAAGATGGCGGCTCAAGGCCAGAACTTCTTTGCGGCTTCCGGAGACTCTTCCACCTGGTCGTCGAGTAATGAGGCCTGGCCAGCGGATAATGCATATGTCGTTTCTGTCGGCGGCACGGACTTGGTTACCGCCAGTGCCGGTGGCGCATGGAAGTCAGAAACCGCCTGGACGGACAGCGGCGGCGGCATCTCACCGGACTCAATCCCCATCCCCTCGTGGCAGCAACTCTCGGGCGTGATCAACTCCAGCAACAAGGGTTCGACGACCCTGCGCAACGGCCCGGACGTCTCGGCAAACGCCAACTTTACGTTTTACGTCTGCGCCGACCAAACGACCTGCACGGCCAACGATTATGGCGGCACCAGTTTCGCCACGCCCATGTGGGCCGGCTACATTGCCCTGGTCAACCAACAGTTGGCTGCCAACGGCGACCCGACCATCGGTTTCATCAACCCAACGATCTACGCGCAGAATGTGACCTCCAGCTATGCTGCGGACTTCCACGACATCACCAGCGGCACATCCGGCAGCTACTCGGCTGTGACCGGCTACGATCTCGTGACCGGCTGGGGCAGTCCGAACGGCACTGGGCTGATCAACGCCCTGGCTCCGACAAGTACGTCTCCTGCCTTCGCTATCTCCGCCTCGCCGACGTCCGTCTCCGTGGTGCAGGGCAGCAGCGGCAGCTCTACGATAACCACCACTGTCTCCGGCGGCTTTGCTTCGGCAATCGCCTTGACCGCAAGCGGCCAGCCGACAGGTGTCACCGTAAGCTTCAGCCCCACGTCCATCGCGGCTCCCGGTTCTGGCACGTCCGCGATGACCATGGCCGTGGCCTCAACCACCGTGGCCGGCACCTACGCGATCACGGTAACCGGCACCGGCGGCGGAATCACGCACACCGCGAACGTATCGCTCACCGTAACCGCAACGGCGACTCCTGCGTTCACCATTTCCGCCTCGCCCACGTCCGTCTCCGTGGTGCAAGGCAGCAGCGGCAGCTCCACGATCACGACCGCCGTCTCCGGCGGCTTTGCTTCGGCAATCGCCTTGACCGCAAGCGGCCAGCCCACAGGCGTCACCGTCAGCTTCAGCCCGACCTCCATCGCGGCTCCGGGTTCCGGCACGTCCGCGATGACCGTGGCCGTGGCCTCAACCACCGTGGCCGGTACTTACGCGATCACGGTAACCGGCACCGGCGGCGGAATCACGCACACCGCGAACGTATCGCTCACCGTGACCGCGGCAACGGCTGGTGCCTTCACCATCTCGGTCTTGCCCACCTCCGGATACTTATATCAGGGCCAAAGCGGATATGCTGTCGTTACTACTGCCGTCTCCGGCGGCTTTGACTCGGCTATTGCGTTGACCGCGACGGGCCAGCCGACAGGCGTCACCGTCACTTTCATCCCCGCTTCCATCGCCGCGCCGGGTTCCGGCACATCCGAAATGCTCCTGACCGTGGCCAGAAACGCGGCGACCGGCACCTACCCGATCACGATAACCGGCGCCGGCGGAGGCATTAAGCACACCACAATCCTCACTTTCGAGGTTGTGCGGCGCTAACGCTCACAATCGCTGGCGCTCGTCGCGCCGGCGCGGGACGCTGCCAGGGTCCGGACCGTTCAGCCCGGGCCCTGGCAGAGCCGTTCTCGGAAATGTGCCTGAAACGCTAATCAAGAATGCGGACACCGCCTTGTACCATGCCAAGAAAAATGGGCGCAACAATTTCCAGTTCTTCAAGCCGGAAATGAATCGGAAGGCTGTAGAGCGACAATCTCTCGAAGGCAGCCTGCGCGATGCTGTCGAGCGAGAAGAGTTTTTGCTGCATAGCCCTGGCTACGACTAACCCACGGGTCAGCTGCGGCGGGCTAGCTCGCGATATAAATCGCTAATCATTGCCATGGGAATTCTGGCTCTGGCCGGGGCTTGGTCGATTGCAGTGCCCGGACATCTGGATTTCGGACGATTCCATTGTCCGATTAGCGTGTTATTCAAGAGTTTGCGAGGCAGCGAGTTTACGGAGCCCGACGGACCCACCAGAGAACTCGTCCGATGATTCTCCAATTGCGGCTCTTTCCCAGTGGTACCGGTTCGTATACCCGATTTTCGCCCTCCAGAAGTTGAGCGCCATTTACAAACAGAAATCGTGACAGGACTAGACCAGTTTCTTGCTGCCACGTAACCACGATCTTCCCGCTCAGTTGTGCGGGATCCGTTTGCGCACAATCGACGGCGACAATATCGCCGTCGTTTATGAGAGGTTCCATCGAATTTCCTCGTACTCGTAGGCAATTGGTGTCTGAGGGATTAGGGCACCATGCTTCCGGAGCCGCGATTATTTCGTCGGCGGGCGCGGCATCGAGGTCGAATACTCGATCTCCTTCGTCGTTATGCATTGCGCCATGCGCGGCGAGAATGGGAATCGCCACCAACCTTGCTGTTCGCAAATTGGAAGTTCGTTTTCCACGCTTGATATTTTGGATTTCGAGTTGAGGGAATCGTGCGTTGTCTAAATCTTTGTCGCGCTCTGGCGATATTTCAGAAAAATCGGCTCCAGTAAGCCCGGCGCGGGCCCAAAACCAGAAACACTCCGGCTTATCTGCCAGATTGCCCAAGCGGATGTAACCTTGCGCCGGCGGCTCGTGCGTGCCGCGCTCCCATCGCGATAAAGCCATCGCAGAATAATGAAGCCGCGAAGCAAGCGCCGCCTGCGTGAGCTCCAGATCTCTGCGGAGTGCCAAGATCCTGAGTGACCACTCGTGCGATTGTGCTTTTCTCGATTTCATAGATCGCCGAAGCATGGCGCGATTGAACTAACATTTATGTTAGGTCGTTTGAATTCTGTTGTATAGCAAAAACCCGCACAAAGAACTGAATAAAGAGAATGCGGCAACGACCGTCTCGGGACCATGGATCGAGGCCCGGCTTTCGGTGGGTCCCCATAAGTCACATTACCGACATTGAGATCAAGTTTCCAATGAGGGCGCTAGTATGGAGTTGCACTGCCGAATGGGCGGGTCAAAATATAATGCGCACTCTCCGTGGGTTTCTTACAGTCCTCAGCGGCCGGACCATATTCCATACGATAACTAGCGATGAAACTACAACGGAAAGCCTATCGCCCCGATATGTTGGGCGGGAGAACGGCGATGGATGTTCATCTTTAGGGAATGATGAATCGCACGGTCCGCAAACTAAACCACTACAATTTTCTCTTCATTGACAAAATCTCCAGCGCGCAGCTACTGTCGTCAGTGGCCCGTTTTCCGTCTTGCACTACAGGCCGCGGAATAAACTTTTTGACCGTTCGAGCGACAACTGAACTATGACCACCAACCCAACGCAGATTCCACCATCGCCTTCTCACCCTCTGGCGCCGGTGCGCAAAGTCCGCAAGGCCGTGCTGCCCGCCGCGGGATTGGGCACGCGATTTTTGCCAGCCACCAAAGCGCAGCCGAAAGAGATGCTCACCGTCGTCGACAAGCCGCAGATTCAGTATGTGGTGGAAGAATGCGTGGCCTCCGGCATCGAGCACATCATTATCGTCACCGGACGCGGCAAGAGTTCCATCGAGGACCATTTCGACCGTTCGCCAGAACTCGAATACTTTCTCGAGCAAAAAGGCAAAAAGGATCTAGCGGACCTAGTGCGCGGCATCAGCGATATGGTGCAGGTCAGTTACACACGGCAGAAAGAACCGCTGGGCCTGGGACACGCCGTGCTAGTGGCCAAGGATTTGGTCGGCGATGAACCGTTTGCCGTGCTGCTCGGTGACGTTCTGATTCCCGGAGAAAATCCCGCAACAAAACAGTTGATTGCCGTGTACGAAGCGACGGGGGTTGGCGCCATCGCCGTCGAAGAAGTGCCCCGGGACAGGACGCATCTTTACGGCATCGTGGACGGCGAGTCCGCGCCGCAACCGCCCTTTGGCGCGCGCCTCCTGCGCATTCGCGATCTGGTGGAGAAACCCAAGCCCGAGGATGCGCCTTCTAATTTGGCGATTACCGGGCGCTACGTTTTGCCTCCAGCCATTTTTGATTGCCTGGAGCGCACCAGGCCCGGCGCCGGCAATGAAATTCAACTTACCGACGGCATGCGCATCCTGGCGCAAGAACAAGGCTTGTGGGCCTACATCTACGACGGAATTTCCTACGATGCCGGAGACAAACTGGGATTTTTGAAGGCCACCGTGGAGCTGGCGCTGCAAAACAAGGAACTGGGCGAACCATTTCGCAACTATCTAAAAACGTTGAAACTGTGATCCCCATTGCAACTCCATCGTTCTCTGAACTGGCCAGAAAATCGCGACGGAATCGTTACTACGAGCGAGACTTGTCGTCCCGAGCGAAGCGAGGAATCTGTTTTTTCGGATCAGTCAGCAAAACCGACGATTATTTCTTTTTGGCCGGCTTGCTTTCTTTCGATTCTTTCGAGGATTCCTTGGATTTAGTTTCTTTCGACGAAGAATCCTTCGCGGAAGCGTCTTTTTTGTCGGATTTGTCCGCCTTGTCGCCAGCGGATTTATCGGAGCTTTCCTTCTCACCCTTCGTGGAATCGCTCTTGTCCGGAGATTCTCCCAGCGCGGATTTGCCGGCGTAATCCGTGACGTACCATCCGGAACCCTTGAATTTAATCGATGGCGCGGTGATTACGGATTCGACTTTGCCCCCGCAATGCGGACATTTTTTCAGGTGCGGACCCGAAACCGGCTCAATTTTGTCCGTGTGACGGCCGCATTTCTGGCACGCGTATTCGTACAGTGGCACCGACCATCCTCCGTAAGGAAGCTCAAATTTCAGAGTATAGCATGTGCACTACGCGCCTTTGGGCTGCGTGCTAGACTCGACGTATGCCTACGCGGCACAACGGCGCCCCCAAACCCACTCTCGACGAAGACGACGATCTATCATTGGACTCCGGGCAAGACCTTGGCGATCTCGCCCACGACGACATCGCGATAGCCGTCGAATCGGAAAATGAAATTGCGCCTGCGATTCAGGATGATGCGCGCGGTTGCTTGTACCTGGTTGGTACGCCCATTGGGAATCTCGAAGACATTACGTTGCGCGCGCTGCGCATTTTGAAAGAAGTGGATCAAATCGCCTGCGAGGATACGCGCCACACGCAGAAATTGCTGACGCATTACGACATTCACAAATCGCTGGTGAGCTATCACGAACACAATGAAATCACGCGCGCGCCGGAGTTGGTCATCGCGATGGAAGAAGGCGCGAAAATTGCTCTAGTCAGCGACGCGGGCACGCCGCTGGTGTCCGATCCGGGACATCGACTGGTCACGCTCTGCGTTCGGCATCGCATTCCAGTGATTCCGATTCCCGGACCGTCGGCGTTGCTCGCGGCGCTTTCCGCGAGCGGATTACCCAACGAAGAATTTTTATTCGTGGGATTTTTGCCCAATCGCAGCGGCGAACGACGCCGCGCGCTCGAACGCCTGCGCATCGAAGACCGCACCATTGTTTTTTATGAAGCGCCGCATCGCGTGGCAGAAACCGTCGCGGACGCGCGAGAGATTCTCGGCGATCGTTCCGCCTGCTTGGCACGCGAAGTAACCAAACTGCACGAAGAATTTCGTCGCGGCAAATTGTCGGAACTGGCAGCGTCGCTGGCGGAGCGTCCCGCGCGCGGCGAAATTACTTTGCTGATTGCGCCGGAAGATGGCGCGGCAGCGGGCTCGCAAGCCGGCACATCGCAGTCCATCGCGGCGCGCGTCGAAGAGTTAATGCATCAAGCTAAACTCGATCGCAAGGAAGCGCTAAAAGTCGCCGCCAAGGAACGCGGCCTCACGCGCCGCGCCGCCTACGGCCAGCTGGTCGACGCACACGATCTCAACTCCTCGAAGTGAAGAGCACATAATCAAACGTCGGCACGGCGCACTGTTGTGTACTACGCGGCAGATTCGGAGCGGAAGACGCGCTGGAAGCGGGGGCCGGTGAAATGTACGCCGATGACGTGTTCCCCTTCGGAGGCAGTGTCCGCGACGTGGACGACGCGACCGTGGGTAGCGAAGTCGGCTTCCTGGCGGCGTGAGGAGTAATGACTAGGCGGGATGCGGATTTCGAGGTCCGAGCCAATGGGCACGTCGAAGCGCGTCACAAAAGCGGCACCGCTGCGGCACAAATTTTCGCTAGAGGTATCTTCTTCGAAGTTGAAACCGCGGCGGTCGCGTCCGCGAACTTTCAGCGGCAGGCGCACGGCGATCCTACGTTCCGACCTCTGCCTTGAGGGTGAGCTGAGCTGGACCATAAGAGGGGTCCTCGTTTCCGGCCGCCACCGCACGATCACCATCACCGTTGACCGCGAAGCGATCAGCAGTATCGGTGACCACGGAATGGTCAGCGTCATTGGCAACCCCAGAGCGGTCGACCGGGGCGGCTCGTTGCGCGAAGAAGTGCTCGACACTGTCGAGCACTTCGCTGGGCGTTCGCGCCGCGTGTACGATTCGACGAAGTTCGGTGCCGTTACCCACGCCATGTGTGAACCAGCAAGCGAACTGCTTCATTTTGCCGACTCCGTCGGGCAAATTGGCAGCGGTTATTTGCCGGTAGTAGCCGGAAAGTAACCGGTGACGGTCCTCGTCGGTGGGCAGGTCATAGCGGCCGGCGGTAGCGTATTGCTGCATCTGCGAGAAAATCCAAGGGTTAGTGGCAGCGGCGCGGCCGATCATGACGGCGTCGCAGCCGGTTTCTTCTACGATGCGCTCGGCGTCCATGGGCGTGTGAATATCGCCGTTTCCGATCACCGGAATTTTCACGGCTTGCTTCACGGCGGCGATAAGTTTCCAGTCGGCGCTGCCGGTGTAGCCTTGGGCGCGGGTGCGGGGGTGGACGGCGACGGCCTCAACGCCAACGCTTTCGGCGAGTTTGGCGACTTCGACGGCTACGATCGAGGTTTCGTCCCAGCCGGCGCGCAGTTTAATGGTGAGCGGTATGCGGACGGCGGCGCGTACGGCGCAGAAAATATCTCTTAGCAGCGAGAAATCGCGCAGGAGGCCCGAGCCGCCACACTTCACTACTTTTTTGGCGGGACAGCCCAGGTTGATGTCTACGGCGTCGTAGCCGAGGTCTTCGACCATTTTGGCGGCGTCGGCCATTACTGCGGGATTGGCGCCGAAAAGCTGGGCCGTGATGGGGTGTTCGTCTTCCTCAAAATACAGATAACGCAGGGTCTTTGCGGCGCTTCGGGTGATGCCCTCGGAGCTGGTGAATTCGGTCATCAGTAGACCGCAGCCGCCCAGTCCGCGGATGACGCGGCGAAACAGTGTGTCCGTAACGCCGGCCATGGGGGCCAGAACCGCCGCAGGGCGGATGGTCAGGTCGCGGATTTTGAATGACGCGGGAAGCATAAAGCTTCAGTGTAGCCTAAGTTGCATGGAAAGCTTAAACCAGGAGCGGCTTGCGAAGAAGTCGAAGGTATCGAGCCCGCTGATCGCGGCGATTGAGACTAACCGCAAGACCGGGTCCGTAAGCACCCGGAAGAAGCTGGGCATTGGGCTCGATGTCAGCTGGGAGCAACTGGCATAGAACCGCCCTTCGCATCCAAGGAGTTTTCCGCGGCTCAGCGGCGCGCCGCCGCAGGAAGTGTGATCTTATCTTTCACGGTTTCGCTTGTTCACCAGAGTTTCCGTGCAGGGTGAAGTAAAAGGTTGCGCCGCGGCTCGCTTCGCTCTCCGCCCACACACGTCCGCCGTGACGTTGAATAATACGCTGGACGGTGGCCAGGCCGACGCCGGTTCCGGGAAATTCATCCATGGAATGGAGACGCTGGAAAGCGCCAAAGAGCCGTTCGGCGTAAGCCGGGTCGAACCCCGCACCGTTATCGCGGACGAAATACGCGGTTGTGCCGTGGTGCTGAATGGCACCGAAGGCAATGCAGGCGGAGGGAGGCTTGGAGGTGAACTTCCAAGCATTGTTGAGCAAGTTTTCCAGGACGATTTTCACCAGGCGTGGTTCCGCTTGGGCCTCCTGGCCGAGTTCGATGCTTAACTCGACCTGGCGATCGGGCTGAGCGGTGCGGAGATCGTCGGTCACCGAACGAACCATGGAGCTTAAATCGAAGCGTGTCTTGTGAATCTCGCCGCGCGTCACACGGGAAAGATTCAGCAGATCTTCGATGAGAGTTGCCATTCTCTGGGTGGCCGCACGAATGCGCTGAAGGTGACTCTTGGCGTGTTCATCGAGTTTGTCCCCGTAGTCATCGAGCAAGATCTGACTGAAACCATCCATGCTGCGGAGGGGCGCGCGCAGGTCGTGCGAAACGGAGTACGAGAAAGCTTCGAGCTCTTGATTCACGGCAGTGAGTTGCATGGTTCGCTCCTGCACTCTTTTTTCCATTTGGTTGTGGGCTTGTTGCCAAGCTCCGTCACGCCTCTGAATCTGCGCCAACATTTCGTTGAACGCGTCGACCAGCACGGCAACTTCGTCGCGGCCTCCGGTGGGGCCGGCCCGCAGGGAATAGTCCTTGCCGAGAGAAACGGTGTTAGCGAGCATGGCCAGACGCACGATGGGTTCCGCCGTGGAGCGCCGAAAAATCGCCGAGACCAACAGGGCGGCCAAGAGCGATGCCGCGAATACGAAGCCCGCGATGTACGCGTAGCGTTGCAGACGGGCATACAATCTTTTCCGGTCAGATCGGATGTAGACAAAGCCAGTCGGCTGACCCTGGAATTCGACGGCGCGGACCAGCACCACGTCGCGGCCGGGAAACCAATGGCCCTCGATTTGTCCCCGCGGAATCGCAGGTAGCGACGGGACTGGGCCTTCGCGGTCCCGCCAATACAGGGCAAAGGGCTGCCCATCCGCGGTGTAAACAGCGGCGGAAATAATATCGGGCGCGGCCTGGAACGCGGAGAGGGTGTTCGTAGCACTGCGAGGATCGCCGAACAGCAGGGCGGAGACGCAATTGGAGCCGGCGATTTGCGCCTGCAGCGAGAGATTGTAGACGCTGCTCTGGCGAGAAGCGATCACATCGTAGGCAGTGAAGCCGGCGCACGCGAGCACCAGCGCGATGCCGCTTACCAGCATGTTCATCCTGGTCAGCTTCCTGGTGATCGAATCGTGGTTGGCTGCGGGCATGGTTGGTCAACTTCAGGTGTGAATATTTCTTCTCACTTCTACCGCGACTTTCAGCAATTCCGAGCTTAGGGTCAGTCCGGCGTCGCGAGCGGTGGACAGGTTCACCTCGAAGCGCACCCTGCTGCCGTCCAACACGAACTGGATCATGCCCCCGCGGCGCGAAAACTCCGGCATGTCGCTGACCGTCAAGGCCGCTGATTTATCGATCGCTGCCAGGATTTCTTTCAGGCGAATGGCCTCCGAAGCGCTGATGAACAGAATGCGGCAATTCACAGAGTCCACCGGATTGGAGATTCTTCTGGCCACCACGGGCTTGCCCTCGATCGCCTCACCGGCCAGCGTGGCATCGAGGGCCTGACCGAAGGGATCCTGGCCGAGAACGCAAATGGCGAAGGAGTCTTCCTTGGCGGCTGCGGCCGGCCATTCCACGAACTTTGCAAAGTTGTAGAGGTAAGTGGCCTTAACCGCATACTCGCTGGGTTTCGATTGCTGGCCGGGCGAACTCGGAGCCACCGCGAACAGCGAGGCCAGGACGGCAAGGCCTAGCCGGAAAAAGTGGAGTAAGCGGCGCCGGAGTGCAAGGGTTCTTCGAGCGAGGGGACGATTCTGGCCGAATTGGTAACGGGGCACTCCGAGAGAGTCTTTCGCGGATGGGATTTCTGTCACTGTTTCCACGTCATCATCTTTACGTAGACGCTTCGCTTGATTCCCACCAGCGGGCCAGGATCGCCCCCAAATTCCTCGTGATAAGGCCGCAAGAGGTTCTGCCCGACGAGCGAAAAATCGAGGCGCTCGAGAGCATGCCATCCTACCCGGGCGTCAGCGGTGCTATAGGCGCGCACGGCTTGCGCGGGCAACCCGTCCGAGTATCGGTAGGTCTGGTCGAACTCGAAGTGTTTTGGCAGGTTGAAGAGCGATTGGAAGCTCGCGACATGGCGAGGACTCGAGCCTTCGTAGGAACTGAGCAACGAACCGATATCCGTGTATCCTGGTTTGTCCTCAACACCCAGATGCAGGAAGGAATAGGATCCGCGCAACTGCCACCAGTGCGTAATTTTCCAATCGGGAGCGATTTCCGTGCCCACCGTGCTGCCCTGGATTCCGTTGACATACGGCAGGATGATGAAAAGGTGCGGTGGTGGCGGGGTGTTCGATTCAGCGACAGAGAGCGCCCATAGCTCTGTAGGTCGTTATAGGAATTGAAAAATGCCGTGAAATCCACGTAGAGGCGGGGATTTACCTGCGTGCGGTATCCGGCCTCGTAGCCGATCAACTCCTCGGGCTTTAGCTCGGGATTTCCTGAAATCTCGAAATAAATCGGAGGCGGTGGCGTGCTTTCGACCAGGATGGCGAACTGCACATCCTGGTCCAGGCGCGACGGCGTGCGCACGGCGCGCGTCACCGCGGCCCAGAAGGATTGGCGCTCCGTCGGCGTCCACAGCAATCGCACACTGGGCTGGTAATCAAAGCCGCTGAAGTTGTTGTGCTCCAACTTGGTTCCTGCGGTCAATCTGAGCTTGTCGTGCAGGATGGGTAGTTCGTACTGCACGAAGCCGCTATAGATGCTGTCGGTTTGTTTGTTGGGCAGAAAATTCACGCCCTGTGAAGTTTGAATGAAGTTGCTGGGGCTCACCCTGGCGCCCAGGCCCCAGGTTAACTCCTGGTCGCCATGCACGCGGGCATGCTGGACAAAATCGATATCGAAGGTGTCGCGTGTCTCGCCCAACTCGAGGTCCTGCCGGTTGGTCCGGTCGAAGTATGTTTGAATCTGTATGTCTGAGCCATCCCCCGTGGCGTGCTGCCAGCGTGCCAGCAGATTGCCACCGGAGGCATTGGCCTTGTCTTCTATTGCCGTCTCCGCAGGTGGAGAAAACGAAGAGATGTAGGTGCTCTCTCCGCTCAGAGCGCCGTAGAAATCGCCTTGCACCGTGAGGCTGTTCTTCTGGTCGCTGTTCCAATCCGTGCGGAAACCCACCTGGCCCATCCGGAAGTCGTCAAAGGGGTCCGCGTCCGAGTGAAATTCCGGGCCGCGAATGGAACCCATGCCGTAGATGCGATAGTCGAAGTCCTTGCCTGTCGAGCCTCCATAGCGGAAGTCCCCCGTCCCCTGATCCACACTTCCGCCTCCCAGAGTGCCCAAAATGCCTTGGGTGTTCCTCGCACTCTTGGTGATGATGTTGATCACCCCGTTGACAGCGTTGGCTCCCCAGATCGTGCCACCCGGTCCGCGGATCACCTCAATGCGCTCGATATCCTCAAGCATGACGTTCTGCACGTCCCAATACACGCCCTCGAAGAGCGGCGTGTAGACGCTTCGGCCGTCAATCAAAACCAGCAAGGACTTTGAGAACTGACCGGCAAATCCGCGAATCGCGACGGACCAATGATCCTCGTCGACGCGTGCGACCTCCACGCCCGGGGCCATGCGCAGAGCCTCCGGAATGCACGTGGCTCCCGAGCGCCGAATGTCTTCCTGCGTGATGACAAAGATCGCCGCGGGTATTCGCTGGACTTGCTGCGGCTGCTTGGAAACACTGGTGACCTCCAGGTTGCCGAGTTGTTCGAGACTGAGTTGTTTGAGTGCCTTATCGGCGTTCTGTCCGGGCTGGGATTCGTGGGCCCCAGTGAACGCGATCCAGGCGGGTACTAGCAGCAGGAAACACAGGGAGCCGAGAATGCTTAGCCATCGCGTGAGGGCTTGCGGAAAATCCTGAGATGGGTCCTGAGGGTCGGCATTTCTTTTTCGCCCGGTGGTGCCGACCAGGGCGGAAAGGCAAAACGATCGTTGGACGAGCAAGGAACCCTCCATGTTCGACAAAGAGCCGTTTCCGCGATTGTCGAGGTGTGAGGCCGATCGAGCATGCGCACCACACGAAGTCGTAGCGAGAATCGCTCGTGAGGGTGCTCGATGGGATATTTCGAAGGGGTAATCGCTATGTCACCGAAAAGCGCATTCGTGTCAACGCACTCCGGGTCCGGCGTGCTCTGCGAATCACTAACCGCCGACGATGCGCCTCCGGGATCCACGGAGACCATCGCCATGAACTCGGGCGGGAACACTCACGCCGGCTTTGACCATGCTTTATGAGGAGTGGCAACGGACTGTTGCGGGAGCGCGGCGGGAGATTTTTAGCGCGAGCCAGATGAAACCTGCCACGGCTAAGACATTCAGGATGGCTTTGGCGACGATGTCGGTGAGGGACCAGGCGCTGCTGCCCAAAAATCCAGCGATCATGCAGACGAGAGTGGCGCAAGAAACAGCGGACCAACGGTGCAGATCACTCCAAACAGGGGAAGACGTGAACCAGTGGGCTACGACGTAGGCTAGGCAGGCCCAAAAGGCTGCCGCGAGTACGGGAATCCACAACGGGAGATCCCGCCTGGGGCCGAAAATCAACGCCATTAGGGCATACCACGGGAAACCAAAGAGCAGCGTGACGATTCCTGCGATCCAAGGCGAAGGTACGGTCGTGGACGCTCGGACAGCATAGCGGTTCCCGACGTTGCGAAGGGCGCAGGCTGCGATAGCCAAGATTACGATCAGCACTATTCCGGAGAAGATCGCGAGGAACGGAGGCTGATAGGGTGGCACGTGCAGGACTTTCGCGCGTGCGATCTTAATCCACAAGAACCACGCGATAAAGGAGCCGATTAGGAAAACGATGCTGGAGACGAGGAGACCGGATTGCTTCAGCCACGGATGATTGCGGCGGCTCGGAAAGATTAGTTCCGTGAGTTGTACTGGCACAAGGACCACCAAGACGCTCTCGAAGCCCAAAAAGAATAGAAACCAGATCCAGTTCACACCCCACACGCGTCCGTAGTCGGAGGCACTGGCCCACGGAAACGGGGCGAGCGATGTTTGCTGGATGACGAATTCCTCAGCGATGGAGAGGGCGAGGCCCAGTAGAAATATAATAGTCCAGCCGCCCTGCCAGCGCCGGACGAGATCGCGGATGATGAGCGCGCCGCAACCCCAGACCATCATTTCCGGAATGAAGACGAAGATGAAGCTCAGGCGCGTGGCGCCACTCATGACTTCGGCGATTCCGGGCGCAAACACAATCAGAGTGAAGATGGGAGCCAGGCGCTGCCAGCGGGAGTTCCCTGCAGGAGTTTCGTCGTCGATTTGCGCGGTGGTCATGATTTTGCGTCTTCATATTACCTAGGTTCTGGCTTTGCGAGGAGTGGATTGTGGAAACGGCTTGGAGCCGGCTCGGGCCGGTGTGGTCGCGTGATCCTCTGGCGCAGAGCCACTCCCAAGGCGAGGAATGCGCATCGACGCGGCTGGCGGAATCTGAAAAATCGCTTAAGTATAAAGAATGAGCATCTTGGGAGGAGGGACGAGAATCTATCGAGCTGGGCCCCGAGCCAAGTGCGGCGTACTCCCTGCTAGCTTTCTGCGGGGAGGATGCCAGTCTCGTGCACCGAGTCCGGCTCCGAAGATCGCATCTGCGGAGCATCCTCTGGAGATGCCGGCGCTCCGGATTTGAGCGGTAGAATTGGCGAGGCAACGTTACCGACGATGAGTGCGAGTAAGATGCGGGCTTACGTGTGGAGAGCTGACGGACAGAGAAAAGTACCGATCGCGCTGGGCATGGTGCCGGCGTGGTTGGGTCTAGTGCTGGTGTGTGGATCATCGGGGGCCTTCGCGTTGGACCCGGCTCTGGACATCAGTCAATATGCGCACACCGCGTGGACCATCCGCGAAGGTTTTTCCAAAGGCAGCATCACGTCCATTGCCCAGACGCCCGACGGTTATCTCTGGCTCGGCACGGAGTTCGGTTTGATGCGCTTTGATGGCGTTCGGAGTGTCTCCTGGGAGCCACCAACGCGTGAGCATCTCCCCAGCAGCTTTATTCGGAGCTTGCTGGCGGCGCGCGATGGTTCGCTGTGGATTGGCACGGCTGAAGGGCTGGCGAGTTGGAAGGACGGCAAGCTGGCTCGGTACCGGGAGCTTGCTGGGCAGGCGGTGGATACGCTACTTGAGGACCGTGAAGGAACGGTGTGGGCCGGCGGCCAAGGGGTCCCCGCTGGAAGACTGTGCGCGATTCAGGGTGGCAGCGTCCGCTGCTATGGAGAGGACGGGAGTCTCGGTCAGTATGTGGAATCGTTGTATGAGGATAGCAGAGGCAATCTCTGGGTCGGGGGAATGACTGCGCTGTGGCGATGGAAGCCTGGCCCTCCGAAACGCTATCCCATGCCAGACACCGTGCAAGCTCTGATGGAAGGCGACAACGGCCCACTTTTGATCGCGATGCGCAACGGAATCAGACAGTGCATCGATGGGAGATCCGAGGCGTATCCACTTCCAGCCGGCATGCGGCAGTTCACACCCCGTGCGCTGTTCCGGGATGGCGACGGCGGTCTGTGGATCGGAACGACGGACCAGGGGCTCGTGCATGTGCATCAGGGAAAGGTGGATGTTTTTGCGCAGTCTGATGGTCTCTCCGGCGATTTCGTTGAGAGGGTCTTTAAGGATCGTGAAGGCAATATTTGGGTCGCCACGCTTGATGGTCTCGACCGCTTTCGCGACCTCGCGATCCCCACGATTTCCGTGAAGCAAGGTTTGTCGAATGCCACCGTTGAGTCCGTCCTCGCGGCGAGGGATGGCGGCGTGTGGCTTGGCACTGTTGATGGCTTGAACCGATGGCATCACGGGAAGATTACGATCTACCGCAAGCGAAGTGCACAGGCTCGGCGAAGCGAACAGTCAATGAGTGGCGGCGCCGAACGAGAACAGGAACCTGGCGGACCGGGCCCGGCAAGCGAGTCCGGCACCGAGGGGGCGGTGCGCGAGATAGCCGGTAACGGATTGCCAGACGATGCCATCGAGTCTCTTTTTCAGGATGATCAAGGGCAAATTTGGGTGTCCACACCTCGCGGAATTGTCTACCTTGAGAATGGCCGTTTCATTCCCGTAAGCGGCGTGCCAGGCGGAGTACATTCCATCGCCGGGGACCACGCGGGGAATATCTGGATTAGCCAGAATCAAAGTCTATTTCATCTGGTGGGGGGCGGTGTGGTCGAGCGGATCCCTTGGGCCAAGCTGGGACACGGAGACCCAGCTCGCGTTCTCGTCGCGGATCCGTTGCAAGGCGGTCTATGGATCGGATTTCGTGACGGGGGCGTGGCGTACTTCAGCGGCGGTCAGGTCCGAGCAACGTACGCAGTCGCCGATGGGTTGGCCGCGGGCCATGTCAGGGGCTTGCAACTTGATCGGGACGGAACGCTCTGGGCCGCGATCGAGGGCGGTCTAAGCCGGCTGAAAAACGGCCGGGTTGCCACGCTTACCAGCAAGAACGGATTGCCCTGCGACGCGGTTCATTGGGTGATGGAAGACGACGCGCATTCGTTGTGGTTGTACATGGCTTGCGGCTTGGTACGCATTGCTCGGTCCGAGGTGGATGCGTGGGCCGCCACAGCGGACAAAGACCCGCATCGCACGATCCGAGCCACGGTTTTCGACAGTCCCGACGGGGTTAGGAACCATGCGACCACGACGGGCTACTGCCCCAGCGTCGCCAAGTCGGCAGATGGAAAAATTTGGTTCTTGCCTTGGGACGGTGTCAGCGTCATCGATCCCCTGCACCTTTCGGTGAACAAACTCCCGCCGCCGGTGAATATCGAGCAAGTGAGTGCCGACCGCAAGACCCACGACGCTTCTGCGGAGTCGCCCTTGCGCCTGCCTCCGCTGGTACGTGATCTGGAGATCGACTATACCGCGCTCAGTCTGGTCGCGCCGGAGAAGGTCCTTTTTCGCTTCAAGCTGGAAGGCCGGGACCGCGATTGGCAAGACGTCGGCGATCGCCGGCAGGCGTTCTTTACCAATCTATCTCCGGGCAAGTACCGATTCCGCGTGAGCGCTTGCAACAACAGCGGTGTGTGGAACGAGGCGGGCACTTTCCTGGATTTTTCCATCGCCCCGGCGTTCTTCCAGACCGCCTGGTTCCGCATGTCGTGCGTAGCCGCTTTTCTGGCATTGCTCTGGGCGCTTTATCAACTTCGCCTCCGGCAGGTGGCACGGCAGTTCAACATGCGGCTGGAAGAGCGCGTCGGCGAGCGGACACGCATCGCGCAGGAACTGCACGATACGCTGTTACAGAGCTTTCAGGGTTTGATATTGAACTTTCAAAGAGCCCGCAACGTACTGCCGGGACGTCCCGCGCAAGCCATAGAATTGCTCGACGGTGCGCTCGATCGAGCGGAACAGGCAATCGTCAAGGGCCGCGACGCCATCCACGACATCCGTTCTTCCGTCGGTAACGACCTCGCGAAGGAGATAACGGCGCTGGGCGAAGAACTGGACATAAAGAGTGGCCATCGGGAGTCGCCGACGTTCGGTGTTTTGGTCGAAGGCACGCCCCACGCCATCGCCCCGGTTCTGCGGCAAGGAATTTACTGCATTGTGCGGGAGGCGCTGCGAAATGCCTACGTGCACGCACAGGCGCGCAGCATTGAAGCGGAGATTACGTATGCCGAGTGTCTTCTAAGGATACGTATCCGGGATGACGGAGTTGGGATCGATCTAAAGCTACTTGGTGAGGCTGGGCGCGCCGGGCACTGGGGCTTGCCCGGCATGCGTGAGCGCGCTAAACGCATCGGGGCGCAATTGGATGTCTGGAGCGAACTCGGAGCAGGAACAGAGATTGAGTTGAGGATTCCCAATACGGCTGCTAGCGAACCGGATTCCGAGGGGGGCTCCGACGCAATCCGCAAGGCGAAGACTGGCAATGACCACAAATCCTAGCCTTGTCTGAACGAGATGGCGGCTGACCCTACGAAGGAGAGAAGCAAATTTTTTCGCGCGGTGCGCAACCGGCGACGGTGGTGAAACGTCACAGGTTGTGGGCGGTTTTACTCTGCGTTGGGGGCAGCCAATGACCGAGAATCCGTTGGTAGCGATTTTGCTGACAAAATTAGAATCGCAGAACTTGTTGAATGTGCTTTCGCATTGCGAAGAACAACACAAGCTGCGGAACAAAGTTATGGCGTGCGACATCGCTTTGCATTTTTTACAGAGCGACGACAGCCCGAGGGAATTCCACCGCGAACGAGCGGCAACCATTTCCCGAACAGCGGAAGTCTCTCGAATCGTTGAACTGCATCTATAAACTCGTTCGGACGAAAAAGCACAGGTTGGAGAATAGCGGAAGCGTGGCACTCGCGGATGGAAAGACGACGCCACTCATTCGCTCATGCGGGGAACCTTTCTGTTCCAGCAGGGGAATCCCTTCATCTAGAAGATAGTTGAGACGGCGAACGGTGCAGGCGCTCCCTGGCTGTGGCCCAGTAACCGATAAAACGTCAATGCTTATTGGAAATCCAAAATCGCTGCAACTAGCATCATAATCGACGATTGTGAGGGTTATGCGTACAAACGCTATTTGCGTGGCGTGGCTTGGCGCGTTGTGGCTTAGCTTAGGTGTCCTCCTTTGCGGCTTTCCGGCGCTGGCACAAGCGCAGTCGCAGCAATCCCCTTCCGGCAGTGTGCCAAGAAGCGGCGGTTTTCCCGGTACCATTCGGGGGACCGTTGTTGATCAAACTGGAACCGTGGTAGCCGGAGCGCGGGTGAAGCTTACGAGTGAAGGGCCGTCCCGAGAGCAGGAAGCGCTCACTGACGACGATGGGCAATTCTCGTTTGCCGAGGTTGATCCCGGAACTTTCAAGCTGGCGATTACGGCGGAGGGCTTCGCGGCGCGAACTTCGTCCGGGGTGCTGCGTTCGGGAGAGACCTACGCGGTCCCGCAGATTGCGTTGATCGTTGCTGCCGCAAGGGTGGAGTTGCGAGTGACGCCCTCGCAGATTGACGTAGCCGAGGATCAGATCAAGGTCGAAGAGAAGCAACGATTGCTCGGCGTGGTGCCAAATTTTTATGTCAGCTACGAGCAGCATGCGGTGCCGCTGACATCGAAGCAAAAGTTCGAATTGGCGTGGAAGACGATCATCGATCCCGTCAATTTTGGAGTGAACGGGGCCATTGCGGGAATACAGCAGGCGCAGAACGATTTTAGCGGATATGGGCAAGGGGCTGCGGGGTACGGAAGGCGCTACGGTGCGTCTTGGGGCAACTTTCTGACCGGCACGTATATCGGAGGCGCGATACTGCCGTCGCTGCTGAAACAGGATCCGCGATATTTTTACAAGGGAACGGGCAGCACACGGTCGCGAGTCATGTATGCGATTGCGAATGCGGTGGTCTGTAAAGGCGACAATGGCCACTGGCAGGCGAATTACTCGAACATTCTGGGGAGCCTGGCGTCCGGAGGGATCTCAAATCTTTACTACCCGGCGAAGAACCGGGATGGCGCGGAATTGACGTTTGAAAATGCGCTCATCAACATTGGGGCTACTGCGGCGACCAATATCCTACAAGAATTTGTTTTTCGGAAGCTGACGCCGAGTTCCAGGCGCGACGCGGCCAAACCGCAGAGCATTATAGAGGAGCCAGCGACGCCACCCAACGGAATCGTAGAGGATCGAACGATGGGCACGGTCTACGATTCTCCAATGCCGGTTCGAAATTAACCCGATCCGACATATACATATCACCCAATCATTCCCGGAAATCACTAAAAACGAAAAGCAGATTATGTGGTTTGGGGCGGATCGCACTCTGTCGTCGGAGCAGCAACGGCGGTAGAAGATTTCAGATATTCGTCGAGCTTGAGGAACTTGCGGCCCAGGGCAGGGCTAAAGATGGACCAGAGGTCCTCGCCGGACGGTGTGGCTAGCGCGGAACGGACGGCGGCTAGTTTGGAGTCCATGTCGTCCATGTAGTGGAAGACCAAGGCTTCGCGGATCATGGGGAGTTTGGGGGAGCCGAATTCGTATTGGCCATGGTGGCTGATTAGGAGGTGCTGGACTACCGCTTTTAGCGGCGGGGGGAAGGTAGGGATGGCGTCCATGGCTTTCGATACCGTTTCCAGCTCCATGACGATGTGGCCGAGCAGTTGGCCTTCTGTGGTGTAGCTTACGGCGCGCTCGTAGCAAAGTTCGTCGAGCTTGCCTACGTCGTGGAGTAAAGCGGCGGTTAGGAGGAGATCTACGTTTAGCTCGGGGTAGTGGGCGGCGATTTGCTTGGCCAGGCCGCAGAGGCCTACTACGTGTTCGAGGAGGCCGCCGATGAAGGCGTGGTGCATTACTTTGGCGGCGGGGGCACGCTTGAAGCGGACGGCGACGGCGGGATCGTTGAAGATGCTGAGGACTAATTTGTTGAGCCAGAAATTATCGATTTGGGTGGCGTAGGCCAACAGCCGCGCCCACATCTGATCCACGTTTTCTTTGGTGTGAGGGAGAAAATCGGCCAGGTCGATTTCGTCGGGGGTGGCGCGGCGGACTTGCTGCAACACGAGCTGCGGTTTGTTGCGATAGATTTCGACGCGAGCTGCTACTTTTACGAAATCGTCGCGGTTGATATCTTTGGCGACGGCTTCGAAGGCGTCCCAGATGCGGGCTTCTACCGTGCCGCTGCGGTCGCCGAGTTCCATGCGCAGGTATTGCTTGCCTTCGCGGGTGTTGCGGATTTCTTTTTCATGCACCAGAAAGAATGAAGTGATGCTTTGCTCGGCGCCCAGCTCGGTGACGTAAGATTTCTTCATTTGTAGTTTTTCAATTGTACTTTCATTGCGCGGGCGGCGTGGTGGCGGACGCGGGGGTCGCAGCTGGCGTCGAGGTGGTATCGCCCGACCTCTTGCCGAAGAGGACGTACTTCTTATGGCCCTTTTTTGTTTTCACGATTTCGGGCGTGGCGCTGACTTCCTGAATTTCGGAGTTGCCACCGCCGGCAATGTCCTGGTAACCGGGCTTGATGACCACGTAGCTCTGCTGACGCAGGGTTTTTAGATACTCGCGGACGGCCGGCTCGAGGCGCTCGTTGTAGAGCTTCTCGGAAATTTCGTTTTGAACTTTATCGAGAGCCTGTTCGCCTTCATCGTAGTGCTCGAGGACCTGGAGAATCAAGAAGCCCTGCTTGGTCTCCATGACATCGGTCAGTTCGTTGCGCTTCATGACGAAGACTTTGTCTTCGAGCACTTTAGAGAGCTCTCCCCGTTTGTAGATGCCGAGGAAGCCGCCCTGCTTGGCGGTGCTGCCGTCGGAGAGCCGCTTGGCGATTTCACCGAAGTCTTCGCCGTCTTGCACGCGTTTTAAGGCGGTTTCGGCCTTCTTTTTCAGGTCGGGGATTTCGTCGGGTTTCTTCCCTTCCGTGCTCACTTCAATTTCGCGAAGAGCAACTTGCTCGGGACGCACGAAGTCGGCTTTGTGGGCTTCGTAATATTTCTGGACGTCGTCGTTGCCTATGGTGATGTGCGAGCCGACCTCGCTGCCGATGACCTGCTGGGTAAGAAGGCCGTTGCGGATGTTGTTCTTAAAATCCTCCCAATTCAAACCTTGCGCGGTGACGGCTTTTTCCAGATCTTCCATGCTGTCGAGTTTGTTTTGGATGCGGATCTGGTCGAGCTTCTTGATTACCGCGGGTTCGACGCTGGTGCCCAGGTCCTTGGCGCGCTGCACGAGCAAAGATTGATCGATTAAATCGCGGAGGGCGTTTTTCTGGCGGTCCTCGGTTTCAGTGCGCAACTGTTCCGCAGTGCAGCGGGTCTGGCAATCGGCCTTGGCGTCCTCTTCGGCGGTGCTCAGGGCTTTATCATATTCAGACTTGGTGATGATTTCGTTGTTCACGCGGGCGATGATTTCTTCGACGGTCTTGCCACTGTTGGGATCCACGGGCTTGGCGGCGGGTTTGGCGGCCAGCTTCGGCGTGATTTTGTCCGCGGGCTTGACGGGGGTTTCCGGCTCCGGTTCGGCCATGCCCGGCTTTTCGAGGGTGGGCGTCTGCGGTGCTCCCTGCTGCACAGGTGGATCCGCAGCCGGAGGATTTTGTCGCGCCAACGCCGGCAGAGCAAAGCACAAGCCCATCACTAAAAACAGGTTACGCATGAAGCTCCTTAAGGTCGTTGATACTAAAGTTTAGCTCTGCCCTTGCAGGCCTAGCAATACGTTTCTCACGGCGTCGGCGGCCGGTTCCCCGCGCGAGACTTCCATCCAAAGGACGCCACTAGGGTCGAGCTTAATGCCCTTGCGCGAGCGTACCACTTTGACGAGCGTGGCGGGGTCCAGTTGCGTTTCCGGATGGAAGCGGATGGCGATGCGGCTGCCCTGGCGCTCAACCGCAGAAATGCGCAGACGCTCACACATGGATTTGAGGACGGAATACTGCAAAAGGTTTTCTATGGAGGATGGCACTGGGCCGAAGCGGTCTTCGAGTTCGCGGCGGACGTCGGCGCGCTCTTCGTCGGTGGCGATTGTGGAGATGCGTTTGTAGGTGCGGAGGCGGAGGTTCTCGCTGGGGATGTAATCCTGTGGAATGCGCACGTCAAAGCCGAGGCTGAGGGTGGTGCGGAGTTCGGGGGCGACTTCCTGACCTTTCATTTTGGAGACAGCGCGTTCGAGCATTTGGCAATACATGTCGAAGCCTACGGCGTCGATGTGCCCGTGTTGTTGGCGGCCGAGCATGTTGCCGGCGCCGCGGAGTTCGAGGTCGAGCGCGGCGATGCGGAAACCGGCGCCAAGTTCGCTGAACTCTTTCATAGCGGAAAGGCGCTTGCGGGCGATGTCAGACAGAACCGTTTCAGGCGGGACTAGGAGGTAGGCGTAGGCGCGTTGGGCGGAGCGGCCGACGCGACCGCGGAGTTGGTAGAGTTCGGCTAGCCCCAAACGATCGGCGCGATTGATGAGGATGGTGTTGGCGCGGGGGATGTCTAGACCATTCTCGACGATGGTGGTGGCGACCAGGACATCGGCTTCGTCGCGGATAAATTTCAGCATCACGCTTTCTAATTCTTTTTCGCCCATTTGGCCATGGCCCACGACCACGCGAGCTTTCGGGACCAGTTTCTGTACCAGCGCTGCGAGTGAGTAGATAGACTCGATGCGATTGTGAATGAAATAGACCTGGCCATCGCGGGCTAGTTCCGTTTCGATCGCGCGTTGCAGCAGTTCTTCCTGAAATGGCGCGACTACCGTCTGGATTGCGAGACGATCGCGCGGCGGCGTTTCGATTACCGACATGTCGCGAAGACCGACAAGCGACATGTGCAGCGTCCGCGGAATGGGCGTCGCTGACAGCGCGAGAGCGTCTACGTTCTTGCTCATTTCTTTCAGGCGCTCTTTGTGGGCAACGCCGAAGCGCTGCTCTTCGTCCACGACCAGGAGACCAAGATCGTGGAATTTCACATCTTTCGAGAGGAGGCGATGAGTGCCAATGACGATGTCGACTTTTCCGGATTCGACATCGGCGAGGATTTTTTTCTGCTCGGCGGCGGTACGGAAACGGCTGAGCATTTCGATGCGCATGGGGAAGGCGGCGAAGCGCTGCTTGAAGGTTTCGTAGTGCTGGAAAGCGAGAATGGTGGTAGGGGAAAGTAACGCGACCTGTTTGCTGTCGGAGACGGATTTGAACGCCGCACGCATAGCTACTTCGGTTTTGCCATAGCCTACGTCGCCGCAGAGCAGGCGGTCCATGGGTGTGGCGCGTTCCATGTCTTTCTTGATGTCCGCGATGGCGGTGTTCTGGTCGGCGGTTTCTTCGAACTCAAAGGCGTCTTCGAATTCGCGCTGGAAATTTCCATCGGGTGAAAACGCGAAACCTTCGGCGGTTTTTCGCTCAGCGTACAAGGCTAATAGCTGATCGGCCATGTCTTCGACGGATTTTCTCGCGCGCGTTTTTCTGGTGTTCCAGGCGGTGCCGCCCAGTTTGTCGAGGGGCGGATGATCGCCTTCGACCACGCGATAGCTTTGGACGAGGTCCATGCGCTCAAGCGGGACGTAGAGGCGGGCGTCGTCGGCGTAGCGCAAGAGCATAAACTCGCCGCCGCGGCCGTCGGAGACGATTTGGCGCAGGCCCTCGAATTGGCCAATGCCGTGATCGACGTGGACCACAAAATCGCCAGGCTTCAGGTCGGCGAAATCACTGAAGAAGCCGGAAGTGCGAATCTTGCGGCTGGGACGGTCGAGGACCGGGGCGACATCGAATAGATCGCCTTGGCCGTAGAGCGTGACTCGCGCGTCGGGGAATGCCACGCCTTCGGAAAATGGCGCGCGGATGAGCAGGAGTTTGGCAAGTTCGTGCGCGGCTTCAGCGGTGAAGCCTGCGGCGGCGTCTTCGGATTCGCCGAGAACATAAGAGGCTTCGTATTCGCGGCAAATGTCGGCGAGGCGCTCGAGTTCGCCGATGCTGGCGGCAGTAAGGAAGACGCTGCCGCCCTCGGCAAGTTGCGATTTTACCGCGGCCATGCAGGCGACCACGTCGCCATGATAGCGGGCGCAGGGACGCGAGGAGAGTTCGAATTGCGGACCGTCGCTGGCCCCGACAGCCAATTGTTGCAGCTCGATTTGCGAATCTTTGCGGAGGACGGCGGACAGCTCTTCGGGGCTCCAGAAAAAATGCGAAGCGCTTGGCGAATTGGCCTGCCCGTGCCTCTCGTAGTTGGCGGTGGCGGCTTCCAAATGTTTCGCGGCGACTTCGAGCAGCGTGCGCGGCTCGTCAAGAAAAATAATTGGGCGCAGCGAACTTTCGGCCAGTTCAAAGAGCGAAGCGGGGCCCGCGGCCAGCGACGGTCCGAAATAGGAAGGTGTCTGCCACACGGATTGCTCGTCATCGACGTTGCTGGTGGTTGGAGCGAAAGACCATTCCGTGAGCGGCAGGAGCGTGGCGCGGCCTACCGGAGAGATCGAGCGCTGGGTGCGCGGATCGAATTCCCGGACGGACTCGACGGTGTCGCCCAGCAGTTCGATGCGCACGGGTCGCGGGGCCTCCGGAGAGAAAACGTCGATGATGCCGCCGCGCACGGCGAATTGTCCGGGGAGTTCAACCATTTCCGTGCGGGTGTAGCCGACCGCGCCGAGGTGCGTGAGCAATTCCTGGTGCGGAACTTCGGCGTCTTTGGTCAGCATGCGAGCCAGCGAAAGATACGTGACCGGATCCTGATAGCGCCACAACGCGGCCACCACCGGCGCGATTACCAGCGAAATTTGCCCGTCGGTCAGACGGAAGAGCGTGGCCGCGCGGCGCTCCAAGATATCCGCGTGCGGGCTTTGCGATTCCCAGGGCAAGGTGTCGAAAGCGGGCAGTGTGGCAACGTTGGCCGCGGGGCCGGGGAAAATGCCGAAGAAGAAACGCAGCGTGTCAGAGAGAGCTTCGGCGCGGCGATTCGAATCCGTGACGAAGAATGCCGGGCGTCGCAATTCGTGCGTAAGGTAGGCAGCGACGAGCGCCTTTGCAACATCGTGTAAGCCTGAGAGTGAAACGTGATTCCCGCCCGCGCGCAGTTCCGCGAGCGCGCCATGCATCGCGGGATGGCTGAGCACGGGTTCCAGACGTTCGCGGACTACGGGAAATATCATGCGCGGGTGATCAGGACTCCGCTCGCGTGGCGCCGCTGATCGAGAGCGTGTTTGATGCCGCGCCAGCGCGAATCTTCTGCACAATTGCGGTGGTGGAGTAGCCTGGCGCGACGGGTACGGAAATGACGCGACCGCCGGCATTTTCCACTTCTTGGCGGCCGACGATTTGATCGCCGGGCCAATCGCCGCCTTTCACGAGCACGTCCGGCAAGAGCGCGGCGATAATTTTTTGTGGCGTCGCTTCGTCAAAGATGACCACGGCATCGACGCATTCGAGCGCGGCCAAAATTTCCGCGCGTTCACGTTCCGGCAAAATCGGACGGTCCGGGCCTTTTAATTGGCGGACCCCGTTGTCGCTGTTGAGACCCACGATTAGCGCGTCACCGAGATGGCGCGCGGTTTCGAGCGTGCGAATATGTCCGGGATGTAAAAGATCAAAGCATCCGTTGGTAAAGACCACGCGATGTCCTGTGGGGCGGCCGCCTTGGGCACAGTCGTCCGCGGAAGGGACGCTGCGTTTATCATTGTGTTTGCCGCAGCCAAACCGCAGAATCGCTTGTTCCAGCGTAAGAATTCCCGAACTCAAAGGATCTCCATGGGGACGCAAGGCGCAGCAGAACGCGAACGTTGCGAAACAACAGTTTATCACGCGGGCGCGCTTGGCGCTGCGCCGCAGCCGGGGCGCAGGGCGCTGGTTTTGCGATGAGTGCGCCGGCGAACGACGGGCAACCGCCGCCACCCGCGCAGAATCGCTTCGTTTTTCGCGCGCTGCTGGGCGTGGCGCTGATCGCGGTGGGATTGTTGCTTACGCTGCCGCATCCTTATCACAAACGCAATTTTTTGATTGACGCCGGTGGCTGCCACTTGCAAACCACAGTGTACGCTCCTGTGGGCGCGGCGACTCCAGACTCTGCTGGTCGCGGCACGGTGGTGCTGTTTCACGGGCTGGCAGCGAATCGCAAGATCATGTCGTACATCGCCGAGGGCTTCGCGAACGAGGGCCTGCGCGTGTTCGTGCCGGATTTGCCCGGGCATGGCCGCACGGAGGGACCGTTTTCCGCGGCGCGCGCCGCAGAGTGCAGCGAAAATTTGTTGCACGAATTGCGTTCACGCGGCATGGCGCCGCCGGAGCGCACCATTCTTGCGGGGCACTCCATGGGTGGGGCCATCGCCATTCGCGTGGCGGCTCGCGTGCCGGTTGCGGGAGTGATTGCGATTTCGCCTGCGCCGATGCGCGCGGCGCATGGAGTTTCGCCGGACGCGCTGCTGTTCGACAATCCGCCACCGCTGCCGCCGAATACGGAAATCATCGACGGCAGCCTGGAGCCGCGGCAGATGACGGCGAATGCGCGAGAATTGTTGCAACCAGCGCGCGACGTCAATGCCCGCTATGAAATTATCCCGTGGGCTACGCACGCAGGCTTGCTTTGGCGGTCACGCGTGGTGCGCGTGGCGCAAGATTGGACCGCGCGAGTGCTGCGCTTCGACGAGCGCGATCGGGCGTCCGCCTCGGGCGAGCTTGCGCCAAATGTCGCGTCGAATCCCGCGCCAAACGCTGCGCGAACACCCCTGCAAAAGCTTCCGTCACGGTGGGCGCTGGCGGGGTCGCTGATGAGCTTGGCAGGCTTGCTGCTCATCGCCGGACTGTTTTTGCGCGAGGCCGCGGGGATAAGAGCCGTAGGGACCACACGAATTCTGCCAGACCGCGGGGCGCGAGCCGTTCCGAGGTGGCGCGCGAGCAGCGAGGTTCTCGCGGCTAGTCTGGCCGCCGTGCTATTGCTGCGCTTTTGGGAGCCGCTGCGGCTGGTACGGCTGTTCGAGGGCGACTATCTGGCGGGATTTCTATTGTGCACCGGAGTATTTCTCATCGCTCTGCACTGGAAGCCGTTCACCAACATTTGCGATTTCGGCAGTGCGTCCGCCATTGTTGCGGTGTTCGCGGGCGCCGTGCTCTTTCTGCTGTTCAGCGCGTGGTTTGAACTCACCATGACGGAATCGTGGCTGGACCGCGCGCGATGGGAGCGTTTTCCACTCCTGCTAATCGGGGTGATTCCGTGTCTCATGGCTGAGGAACTCATGCTGGGAGCACCAGATGCAAAGAGCCGCTGGAAGCGCGTGGCCACCGCGATGTTCTATCGCTTGCTGGTCTGGCTGCCAATGGTGTACGGCATTCTGTTTTTACACAGCGGCGAAATTCTGCTGGTGATGCTGGCGCCCTACATCGCCATTTTTAGCGTGGGGCAGCGCCGGGGGATGGATGTTGTCCGGGAAGTTACCGGCTCCGCGGCAGCGGCGGCGCTCTTCGGTGCTATACTTCTGGCTGGATTTTTCCTGGTGATCTTCCCGCTGCTTTGAGGGGCTATTCACCTGTACGGCCCCGTCCCCCGCAGGGCCATCGCAAATGGGTACCGCGCCCGGAACGGAAATCGCGAGGAATCGCGAGACCACTTATGGCTGAAATTGCGATTGTCGGCGGCGGTCCGTCCGGCGCGATGTGCGGTGAGCAGTTGGCCCGCGCAGGGCACGCGGTAAAAATCTTTGACGAGCATCTGGCGTGGGAAAAGCCTTGCGGCGGCGGGCTGACACACAAGGCCATCCAGTGCTTCCCTTTTCTGCTGGACAATCCATATCCCAAAAAATTGGTGCGCGCGGTGGAGCTGATCGCCAGCGATGAGCAGCGCGTCACCATGAAGATGACCCATCCCATCGTGATTTATTCTCGCACGGTGTTGAATGGCATGTTGCTCTCACGCGCGCAAGAGGCTGGATGCAGCGTGCAGCGCTCGCATGTGATTGGCGTGGACACCGCCGGCTACAAACCGCGCTTCTGCGTGGACGGAGATTGGCAGCAGGCGGATTACCTGGTTTTGGCGGCAGGCGCGCGCAACCAATTGCTGCCGGAGACGCGGCCGCTGCAACGCGACGAACTGGAAATGACGCAAGGCTATTTCGTCCCGGAAACCGCGGAAGCCATCACCATAAAATTTCTACCGCACTTCGAAGGGTATATCTGGTCGTTTCCGCGGCAGGATCATTTGTCCGTGGGGATTTGCGGGAGCATGTCCGCGCACACCAGCGCGGAGCTGAAATCGCATCTCGGCACGTTTGTGGATCAGCACAAAATTGTCACAGCTGGGGCAAAATTCTATAGCCATGTGCTGCCCTCGCCGCAGGAACACACGTTTTCGCAACGTTCCGTGCTGGGCCGCAACTGGGCGATGATCGGCGACGCCGCGGCGTGCGTGGATCCGCTCACTGGCGAGGGACTTTTCTACGCATTACGTTCGGGCGAACTGCTCGGGCGCGCGCTCGCGGAAGGCTGCCCGGAAAAATATCCGGCGCGCGTGAAGGCGGCATTCTCCGCCGAACTCGAATTCGCCGCGCGTATCGTGCGGCGCTTCTATCGTGGCTCGTTTCTGGGCACTTCGGTCAGCACCCGCATGGTGCAATTCATGCGCAAGAGTCCGGTGTTCAGGCAGCTGGTCGGGGATCTTTTCAGCGGCGCGCAGGATTACACCACGCTGAAGCAGCGCGTGCTCGGCCACCTGGGAATTTCGCTGAGCCAGTTCGTTTCCAGCGTGCTGAATTTCGAGCCGCCATCCGTAGCGCGCGTGCCACGCGGCAGTAATGCGAGCGATTAAAGCAAAATTCTAGTTATTACCATCGACCGATCAGCGTGAGACTTGCTCTGGGCCGGATGTAAACATTGCGAAACCCTGGGCATCTAACGTCCATCGGCCGGCACCGCCCTTCCCATATGACTGCGGAAAAAGATGCAAAACTGAGCAAAAAAGAGAAGCGCAAGCAAGCCTGGAAAAGTCTGCCTGACGTTTGGGCGCTGATTCATCCGCGCCGCGGCCTGCTGGTCGCGGGTTTCGCGCTGATGGCCGTCAACCGCCTCTCCGGTCTGGTGCTTCCGGCATCCACAAAATTCTTCGTCGACAATGTGGTCACCAAGCGCCAAATCCACCTGCTGACGCCGATCGTTCTCGGCGTGCTCGCGGCCACGATCATTCAGGGCATCACCTCGTTCACGCTCACGCAACTGCTTTCCAAATCCGCGCAAAAAATGATCACCGACCTGCGTCGCCAGGTGCAGGCGCATATCGGGCGTCTGCCAGTATCGTTCTACGACGCCAACAAGACCGGCGTGCTGGTCTCGCGCATCATGAGCGACGTGGAAGGCGTGCGCAATCTGGTCGGCACCGGGCTGGTGGAATTCGTTGGCGGCATCATGACCGCGGTGATCGCGCTGGTGTATCTGATTCATACCAGTGTAACCATGACCGCCGTGGCGTTTTCCGTGCTACTGATCTTCGGCTTTGCGATCAACAAAGCCTTTGCCACCATCCGCCCCATTTTTCGCGCGCGGCCCAAAATCACCGCTGAAGTCACCGGCCGTCTCACCGAATCGCTTGGCGGCGTGCGCGTGGTAAAGGGCTACCACGCCGAAGAGCGCGAAGAGGGCATTTTCGCCACTGGCGTGCAACGGCTTCTCGACAACGTATTGAAAACGTTGACGGCCACTTCGCTCATGAGCCTTTCCGCCGCGGGCCTGATGGGCATCGTCAGCGCCTTCATTATGGAATTCGGCGCGCACAAAATGCTGGCGAACACCATGACGCTCGGCGAATTTTTCGCGTTTAACGTCTTCCTCGGGCTGCTTATCGCGCCGGTCTTCCAAATCGTGGCCATTGGCACACAAATCACCGAAGCCATTACCGGGCTCGAGCGCACGCGCGAAATTTTGAATGAAACGAAGGAAGATGATGACCCGCACCGCACGGTGACCCTCGGCCGCGTGACCGGCCAAGTGATCCTCGAAGATGTAACCTTTGCTTACGACGTGCGCAAGGAAGTGCTGCACAATATCAGCTTCACGGCCGAGCCCGGCACCGTGACCGCGCTCGTTGGGCCATCCGGCGCGGGTAAATCCACTATCATCGGATTGCTTGCGGCGTTTTACGTCCCCGCCTCCGGTCGGGTGCTGGTGGACAACATCGATCTTTCCACCGTAAAGCTGGAGTCTTACCGCACGCAGCTCGGCGTAGTCTTGCAGGAAACATTTTTGTTTGATGGCGCCATCCGCGAAAACGTAGGCTTTGCTCGCCCGGACGCCAGCGAAGCGGAAATCCTCGCCGCCTGCCGCATCGCCCGCGTGGACGAGTTTGCCGAAACCTTCGAGAAGGGCTACGAAACCATCGTCGGCGAACGCGGCGTGCGTCTCTCTGGCGGACAAAAGCAGCGCGTCTCCATCGCTCGCGCCATTCTCGCTGATCCGCGCATCCTCATCCTCGACGAAGCCACCTCCAGCTTGGATTCCGAATCGGAAGCTTTGATTCAGGAGGGCTTGCGGTATCTGATGCGCGGGCGCACCACGTTCGTGATCGCGCACCGTCTGTCCACCATCCGCCGCGCCGAACAAATCCTAGTGGTCGAAGCCGGCCGCATTATCGAGCGCGGCACGCACGAATCGCTCTACGCTGCGGGAGGCCGCTACTTCGACCTGTACACCAAGCAACACGCCGTAGCGTCCAATTTGTTCTTGGCCCCCGGTGAAAGCAGCTCCGACGGCGACGACTCCACTGGTGGCGAAGAGACCCGGCGGTCAGGAAATAACGGGAGTAAAGACGCAGGTGTGACCGACGCCATGCGCCTGATCCGCGGCCAAAGTTAACGCGACACGTACCATGGAATGGCAGTTACGGAAGCGCGCAGTGGCACTGCAGCGCAAAAAAGACGGCCCGGAGTGATCCGGGCCGTCTTTTTTGTTTTGCTGATAGTCGCAGTCCCGCAGCGCGGGATGCCCACTGCGGCAGGGACCTCGGAAGCGCTATGGGTACGGCAGATAGCGGAACAGGTCGTCTAGCAGGTCGTTGCCGTCGCTGCCCGCGGAGTCTTCGCCTTCGCCACCGAAGATCCAGAATTCGCGATAGGGGCCGTAGGTGGAACCGTTATCCACGGTCCAGAAACCGGGCGCCCAACGGCCGCCGGGATTGTTGGTAACTTCCGGCCAGACGATGGGATCGTCCTGGATACCGTAAATACCGGCTTGGCTGACGGAGCCGGGACCTTTGACCCAGATCCATTGGCCGGCTTTGTATTCCCACATATCGCTCAGGGAACCGTCGCCGGTGGAGTCGAAGCCTTGTCCGCCGAAGAGCCAGAAATTGCCGCTGAGGTCGGACCAGGCAGCGGAACTCCATGCTGCGCCGGGAGCGTTGGTGGCGGCGGCTACGCCTTGTGTGCCATAAACCGCCGGTTGATTGACGGAGTTAGAACCGCTCTGCCAGGTCCATTGCTGAGTGGTGACGTTGTATTCCCACAAATCGTTGAGAGCGTCAGGCTGGCCGGTGCCGTTGAGATCGAAACCGCCGAAGACCCAGAAATTGCCGGAGGCGTCGAGCCAAGAGGAGGAAGATTGCCGCGCTCCGGGAACATTGCTCGCGGCTGCCACGGTGATCGTACCGTAGACTCCTGGTGCGTTGGCGGTGGTAGAGCCGCTAACGAAAGTCCACGTGCCGCCCGAAAAGACCCAGAGGTCATTGAGCAAGCCGGGTGTGGCGCTGGATACGTCGTAGCCGTAACCACCGAAGAGCCAGAGGTTACCAGATTGATCGATCCGTGCCGTAGCACCCCAGCGAGCGCCGGGATAAGCGTTGGCCCCGGTATAGACGCCATTTGACTGCGTCGGCGTGGTAACTTCCGTCCATTTTGGCGTCGTAGGATTGTAACTCCAGAGATCGTTGTAGAACCCCGAATCGTTCTCGCCGCCGAAAAGATAGAGAGCGCCTGAAGGAGCAGTCCAGGTGACGGCCCCCCAACGCCGGTCTGGGGTCCCCGGGGTTCCCTCCTGAGCGGCTGGGGTTATTACCTGCCAGAGATTATTGTAGCCGCCAAAATAATTTTGCGTGCCAGTGTATTCCCACATGTCATTGAAGAAGTATGGCTGCAAGGGAAAGTTTGTATCGTAGGAATAGCCGTATCCGCCGAACAGCCAGAGATTGCCGCTGAGATCGGTCCAAGTGGCGGGATAGCGGCGGCCACCGGGAGTGCTGGGGTTCTGCGTTGGAGCCGCCGGCGGAACGGTAGGTGGCGTAACGGCCGAGAAGGGCCCTTTCTGATTTCCCGCGATGCCGCCAACCATC
>Ga0182018_10001066_pt1 | contig 33010 bp, 32 predicted proteins | sample 812P2MmetaG_FD_120490 | JGI IMG/M metagenome (GOLD analysis project Ga0182018, IMG submission 120490) | Permafrost microbial communities from Stordalen Mire, Sweden - 812P2M metaG | ecosystem: Environmental > Terrestrial > Soil > Wetlands > Permafrost | place: Sweden: Stordalen | collected...
CGGAGCGCTTCGACTGGGTGGTTTCGCGCGCAGTGCGGTACTCGGATATTGCGGGAGCGCTAAAGAAGTTAGCGGGAAAGGCCGAACTGCTAACTGGAGAGGTGCGGGCTGCGGACTTCGCTGGTTTTGAATGGGAGAAGCCGATCCAGCTTCCTTGGGGCGAACGGCGGTACCTTTGGATTGGGAGCAATAATGTTTCACGTGAAACAAAACGTCCCAACTGTTTCACGTGAAACGCCGACGGATCTCGTGCGGGCCTTAACCCTACTTGGGCAATTCCCAGCGCGCGCCAATCGTGGTAGTATGACCGCTTGGGCAAAATCCTCGCCATCACCAATCAGAAGGGCGGCGTGGGGAAGACAACCACTGCCATTAACGTAGCCGCTGCCCTAGCCGCCAACGACCTGCGCGTTCTTGTAATCGACTCCGACCCCCAGGGTAACGCTACAACCGGAATGGGTGTTGCGAAGGACCCTGACCGACCCAGCTTGTACCAAGTGCTGTTGGGGGCCGCCGAGATCGCCGACGCCATCGTCCCTACGGGATTCGAGGGACTGGACTTGGTACCCGGCGATAAAAATCTGGTAGGTGCGAATCTCGAGCTGGTGGATACTCCGCGCCGCGAATTCCGCCTCCACGATAAGGTGAATGCGGCCCGCACTCAATACGACTTCATCCTGATCGACTGCCCGCCGGCGCTCGACCTGCTGACGCTGAACGCCTTAATCGCCGCCGACTCCGTCCTCGTTCCCATCCAGTGCGAGTTCTTCGCGCTAGAAGGCATCTCCGAATTGATGGACACCATCCAGCGCATTCGCGAGTCGTTTGAGCACCCCCTGGAAATCGAGGGCATCCTGCTCACCATGTTCGATGACCGCACCAACCTGACTCGACAGGTAGCCAACGATCTCAGGGACTTCTTCCGCGATCAGGTCTTCCAAACCGTTATTCCGCGTAGCATTCGTCTGGCTGAGGCGCCCAGCCATGGCCAGACCATCCTGGCCTACGATGTACGCTCGCGTGGCGCGGAGAGCTATATCCGCCTCGCCAAGGAGATTTTGGAGAATGAACAAAAACGTGGACAGTTCGCGCAGGGCGCTCGGTAAGGGGCTGAGCGCGCTGCTGCCGACCCGGCCCACGGCGCAGCCTTCGGCCGAACCAACCCATCTCGGGGAAGAGGTCGCGCAAATCCCCATCGAGCTGATCGAGCCCAATCCACTGCAACCCCGGCGCGTCTTCCAGCATGACCGCATTGAGGAGCTGGCGCAGTCCATTCGCGCCAACGGTATCATCCAGCCGCTCGTCGTCCGTCGGCGGGCGGAACGGTATCAACTGGTTGCCGGCGAACGCCGCTGGCGGGCGGCCAAGGTCGCCGGAGTGGCTAGGGTGCCAGTCGTCATTCAAGAAATCCCCGATGAGAAGTTGCTAGAGATCACGCTGATCGAAAATATCCAGCGGGAGGATCTGAACGCCATCGAAACCGCACAGGCCTTCGACCGCCTGTGCCGCGAGTTGCAATTGAATCACGAAGAGGTGGGTCGCCGTACGGGCAAGGATCGATCCACTATCGCAAACCTGATCCGGCTCCTGCAGCTCCCGCCGGACCTACAACAACTGATTGCCGAGAGGCGGCTGTCGATAGGCCACGCACGCTGTCTGCTTACATTGCCGACCGCCGAGCTGCAAAGGGAAGTGGCCGAGAAGTCGGTGGCGCAAGGCTGGTCGGTGCGGCAGGTCGAACGGCTCACCCAAAAGATGATGGAAGACCGCAAGCCCAAGGCGGTCGACGAAGTCCAATCCGATCCCAACGTGAAGGCAGCGATTGAAGAGTTGGAAAGGGTGCTCGGAACCAAAGTTCGAATTATCGAGCGGGCTCGCCAGAAAGGCCGCATCGAAATCGAGTATTACTCCTCGGAAGATCTGGATCGAATCTACGCGGCGATCGTCGGCTAGCAAAAACTAACTACTTTAGAATCTTTAATATAGAAGTAAGTTCGGTACGGATACGGGCTAGCGGATCGGGCGTGAACAAGTCCCCCTGCTTACGGTCGGGCACCTGGGGTTTGCCCGCTTTGGAATCATTGTTCAGGGATTGACGTGCCCCTTCAATGGTGTACCGCTTATCGTACAATAAGTGCTTGATTTTGAGCAGAAGCTCGACGTCCTTGCGCCGGTACAAGCGGCGCCCGGTTTCGGACTTTTTTGGCGCGAGGCTAGGAAATTCGGTCTCCCAATAGCGCAGGACATACGGTTCGACGGCCAGCAAACCGGCCACTTCGCCGATCCTAAAGTACAACTTGTCCGGTATCTCGGGTGTCTCACTGGCTACTTCCAGATCTGTCATCAGCCTTCCGTCATACTACCCTACTCCGCCCGGATTGTCACGACGTTGCGAAGCGATGTTGCGAAGCGTGCTGTCAACGGTCACGCGATTCCAAACTTATTCTTCATCGCGGACGTCTTCGCCCAGGACACGCCGGGTATGATGCCGATCAGCGTTATGAACACGTGAGCGAAAGACCGGCCAATTGCGTCCCCGGCCAGCCTCCGGGAGATGCAGCTTGTACAACGTCACCGCGCGGCTGACTATCATATCCTGCTCAGGCGCTCGCGGATCCCCTGGATCGAAGCTTGACCCGTCTGCGCCATCCGATCCCGACCTTGCGCCCGAAGTTCAAGCTCGCGAAAAGCGCTGGCACGTATTGGTCCACCGCCTTCCGGAGCGCGACGAATGATCCCATGATGAAACATCATCGCCTGGAGCGCCGCGGCTCATTGGGCGGATATCCGGCACTTTCATCCACGTGATGGTTCCGATTTCGCGGATGCGCTGCAGTACGGCCACATACATCGACAGCGGCACCACGGCGAACCCGATCACCACGCCGATGCCAACAGGTCGAGGAGATACCCGGCGCGTTGCACAACGGATCGCTCGAAGGCATGCGACAGGACTGCCATAACTCTCGATATGGAGCTTGGGACTGAGGTCCGCGAAAAACGGTCAAACGTTGCCGAGGCCAGCGCTTGACTGGGGATAATAGAGCAGATCAAGCAGCGTCAGCTCGACCGAAGAGATCTTCATCATGCCCGCACCCGTCCTGCGCTCTTCGATGCCCGAGGCTATGGCCTGCAATCTTTTCTGAAGCAGAAGGCGATCTTCGAGCGGTCGGCCCGCACATCCCGCATCTGGCGGTGTGTGACGACTGCACCAGCGGGTTGGTTGAGTACGCGAGTGGAGGTTTTGGTAACATCAAAGAAAAGCGTGAGCCGGGCCCTTAGCTCAGCGGTTAGAGCAGCGGACTCATAATCCGTTGGTCGTAGGTTCAAATCCTACAGGGCCCACCAACACAAGAACAGCCATATCACTGCAATACCGGCCTACCGGTGAGCCAACCGCGCGGATACGCGGGCAGCAACAACAGCAACCCCGCCGCCACCAGCGTGCTAACCGACAACAGCGTCAACAGCGATGCGTACGAACCTGTGGCGTCGAAGGCCTTGCCCATCCAGACCGGACCAATGGCGCCCGCGATGGCGTAGGCGGTCCAGGTGAATCCATAAAGACTCGAAAATGCGCGCAAACCGAAGTAGCGCGTCAAGAGGTACGGCGTCAAGTCGGCCTCCGCGCCCACGCCCAGCCCGATCAGCATGGCCGCCGCTATTCCAGGCAGAGTCGAACCGGCGCGCGCCAGCAGCAAGATTCCCCCAGCGGCCATCGCGCACAAACAGAAGCCCACGCGAGGTCCGGAGAAGCGATCCAGAAGAAAGCCGGTAAGCAACCTTCCGAAAAAGCTGGCGAAACCCAACATGGAGGCCGCCAGAGCGGCATTCGCCGCAGGGACGCCGCGGTCCGTCAGCAACGGCGAGAGGTGCGTGATGGCGCCGTTCATGCTCACCGAACTCAGAAACAATGTAGCGATCAAAGTCCAGAAGGTGCGCGACCGCAGTCCTTGCGCTACGGTCATCCCGTCCAGCACCGTCTGGTGCCCGACAATGTCCCTAGGCCGCTCCCGAACGAAAAGGGCGGTCAGTGGAAGCCCAAAAAGCAGGACCAGCAATCCCAAAACAATGTACGCCGCGCGCCATCCGTATCCGGCAATCAACGCTTGGGCAATCGGAGGGAACAGCATGGCACCAGTGCCTACGCCGGCCATCACCAGCGCTAGCGCCAAGCCCCGCCGCCTGTCGAACCAGGTGGAGACGGCGCGCGCATATCCCATCTGGGTCGTGCCGTTCCCGACGATGCCCAGCACTACGAAAATCGCGTACAGATGCAGCAGCCGTGGACTCAGGAAACCGAGCGACGCAAACGTCACGCCGAAGACTGCCATGCACGGGAGAATCACCGGGCGCGGCCCGAACCGGTCGAGCAAGTGGCCGAGCGGCGGCGAGCACACCGCCACTGTAAGCGCCGCGAATCCGAAGGCCGCCGAAATCGATTCGCGGCTCCATCCGAATGCGCCGCTCAAAGGCTTCAGGAAGATGCTGAACGTAAAGACCAGCAACGACCCAAAGCTGACCATCGCTCCGCAGTAGGCCGCCAGGACCACCAGCCATCCCGGATAGATGCGCTTAGCTGCGGGCATAGCCGTGCACGGCTGTGCGCTTCCCTCCCGCGCGGTGGGCTTCATCGGAGAGCGCGTGCACGCCGCTAGCGTCGATCCAGCGATTGTAGAAGTTGAACATCGCGCAAACTGTAATCGCGAGGTAGATGGCGTCGTCCTCCCAGCCGGCGGCGTAGAGCGGCTGCATATCTTCCGCCGTGATGCGCGGAGAATCGTGGTTCACTTTATCCACGAACCGGAACAGGGCCTTGTGCTTTTCGTCCAGCTTCGAGGTCTCCAGGTCACGCAGCACACCCCCGACCAATTCCTCGTCGCCCAACAATTCCACCGCGACCGCGGCGTGCGACTTCAGTCAAAACGGGCACTCGTTGCGATACGACGTAAACGCGGCAATCAGCTCGCGGATGCCCGGACTGAATGCCCCCGGCCCGCGCAGAATCTCCTGCGTGAAACGGGCTAGGTGCTCGGTGGCTTTGGGCAGATAGGCGAACATGTGCCAGATCTGCGGATATTCGGACCCATTATCCTGCATCATGCGGATCATGTCCGCATACGGGCCCGGCTGCGGATTGCGTTCCACGCCGGGCAGGAACATCGCTTTCATGTTTGGGTTTTCGTCCGCCACGAGCTTTCCTCTGAGAATGCCGAATTATCACACGCGAGTTAAGGAGCGTCAATACGGAATACATATTAGTGCTCCTGACTTCGGACTTCTGTCTTCGGTCCTCTCAGCTCCAACTCAGCCCAGCGCGCGTACAACTTTTCCACCTCAGCCTCCGCCGCCTGCATCTCCGCGTATCGCTGTTGTAACGCGAACGGATCGGAAACCACGTCGGGCGCCTGCATCGCCGCGCGGGCCGCCTCCAGCGATTGCTCGGCTTCTAGGATGCGTTGCTCCATCCTATCCCACTCGCGCGCTTCCAGATACGCCAGCTTCTTCCGCGGTGGGGCGGGATAGGCCTCCGGCCTTTCCTCCTTGATCCGTGCCGGCTTCACCGCGCGCGCCTGCTCCCATTGCGAGTAGTCCGCGAACACCTCCGCGCCGCCCTCGCCATCCAGGCCCAGCACCACCGTCGACACGCGATCCAGCATGTAGCGGTCGTGCGTCACCAGCACCAGCGCGCCGGGAAAATCCGTCAGACTCTCCTCCAGCACTTCGAGCGTCGGAATATCCAGATCGTTGGTGGGCTCGTCGAGCAGCAGCACGTCCGCCGGCTGCAGCATCAGCCGCGCAATGACGATGCGCGCCCGCTCCCCGCCCGAAAACCGGCCCACCGGCGTGTCCAGTTGTTCGGGCCGGAAAAGAAAGCGCTTCGCCCAACCCGCGATGTGCATCGCGCGGTCGCGATAGATTACGCTATCGCCGTGCGCTCCCAGGCCCTCCCGCAGTGTCGCGGCGGGGTCGAGCTGTTCGCGGCTCTGGTCGAAATACACCACGCGCAGCCCGTCGGCGCGCTCGATGGTTCCCGTGTCGGCGTCCATCTCGCCTTTCAAAACGCGCAGTAGCGTGGTCTTGCCGCTGCCGTTCGGTCCCGCCAGCCCCAGCCGCATTCCCGGCGAAAGTGAGCAGCTCAGATTGCGAAACAACTGTCGGCCGCCCAGCCGCTTCGCGATGGCTTCCGCGCGGATCAGCTTCCTCGTCTGCCGCCCGGAAGCCGTGAAGTCGATGCGCGTGGTGGCCTTCGCGTTGCGTGCCGAAACTTCCGCCAACTCGCCCATCAACCCGTGCGCGGCGTCGGTGCGCGCGCGCGACTTTCCCGTACGCGCCTTCGGGCCGCGCCGCAGCCACTCCACCTCGCGCCGGACCCGGTTGGCCAGCGCGGCCTGCTGCTCCGATTGCGCCTCCAGAAAAGCCTCGCGTTTCTCTAGAAAATCTGCGTAAACGCCCTCCGCGCGGAACATGCCATCCGGATACGCGCGATTGATCTCGGCCACTTCCGTCGCGGCATTTTCCAGGAAATAGCGGTCGTGGCTCACCACCACGGCGGCGAATGGCGCAGCCTCCAGCAGCTTCTCCAGCCACAGAATCCCTTCCAGATCCAGGTGATTGGTGGGCTCGTCGAGCAACAGCACGTCCGGATTCCGAATCAGCTCGCGCGCGATCGAAAGCCGCCGTTTCCATCCGCCGGAAAGCGACTCCACCGCGGCGCTCCCATCCGCGAAGCCCGCCTTTCCCAACGTCACGCTCACCGCGGCCGCGCGCTCCGCTTCTTCCATTCCGTGCGCCGGAAGAGCGTCTTCCAGCACTTGGCCCGTGGTCATGCCGGCCGCGAACTCCGGCTCCTGCGGTACGAAGGCGATGCGCGTCAGCTTGCGCACCGTGCGCATGCCCGTGTCCGGTTCAAGCAGGCCGGCCATAATCTTCAGCAGCGTCGATTTGCCTGAGCCATTCGGGCCGATCAATCCCAGCCGTTCGCCCTCGGAAATATGTATGGAGATGTTGGAAAACAGAGGGGCTGCGCCGAACGACTTGCCGGCGCCCATCACGGAGAGTAGCGGCGCGGGCATCTGTTTCAGGATACCCTAGTAAGGTGCTCCGCCTCCTCTACGCGGTCGAGTTCCTGATCGCCCTCATTGCCACTTTCACTGTCTGGAGCCAGGTTGGCGGGCAGTACCATCTCGACCTGATGGCGTGGTATTGGAAGCTGTGCCTGGGCGTCGGTATCGCCTTTGCGGCTGTGAAAGCCACGGCGGCCGCCGTCGCGGGCAAGCGCGCGTGGAACTCGCGTACGCTAAAATGGGTCTCCATCATTCTCGCGCTCGCGCTGGCCTGCGGCGCGGTCACTTACTACTACCACCTGACCGAGCCGCCCCCCGACGACGAAGACCAAGAGGATACGGCAACTCCCACCGCCCAAACCGCTTGGTAGCACAGGCTTCTCGGTAGCACAGGCCGCCGTTTCGCCCTAAGCACGTTGAGCGGAACGTGATAACGTGAGGTGAAATGCCGCTTGATCCGGACCCCGCAATCTTCCGCGCCGTGGTTTCGACCATCGTTCCGGAAGCCGCAGCTCTGGACGGCCAAGGCTGGCACGACGTCCTTCAGGTAGTCGAAGCGCTGCTCCGCGAGTGTCCGGAATCGCTCAAGCGCCAGCTTCGCATGTTCCTGCGCGCGATTCAGTGGCTGCCCGTTGTCCGTTACGGCCGGCCCTTCACGCGATTGCATCCGGCCGCCCGCACGCGCGTCCTCGCGCATCTGCAAAACGATCGGATTCAAAAGGTGCGCGTGGGCTTCTGGGGATTGCGCACCATCGTGCTGGCCGGTTATTACGGTAGGCCGCAGGCTGCCCAGAACATCGGTTACGCCGCCAGCCCGCAAGGCTGGGAGGCAGTACGGTGAAGCGAGTCACTTACGACATCGTGATCGTAGGTTCCGGCGCGGGCGGCGGTACGGTGGCGCAGGAACTCTCGCCTCTCTGCCGCCAAGGCTTGCGCATCGCCGTGCTGGAGAAAGGGCCAAAGTTCCGCGACGAAGAGTTCACCGGCCGCGAACTTGAGATGGCCGGCGCGCTCTACGAAGACGGCGGCGGTTTCCTCACCGCCGACGGCACAATGACGCTGGCTTTCGGTTGCGCCTATGGCGGTTCCACGGTGGTCTACACCGGCACTTCCATGCTGCCGCCCGAGCGTGTCATCAACAGATGGAACGTACCGGGCCTCACGCACGCCGACCTCGATTGCCGTGCGCGGAAGTTCATGGCCGAAAACAACGCGCACCTCGTCGAAGACGGCCTCATCAACGAAAACAACAAGCTGTTCGTCGAAGGTTGCCGCAAGCTGAACTACAACATACAACAGTTTCCGGTCAACATCAAAGGTTGCCGTGGCTCGAGCCTCTGCAATCTCGGCTGTCCCAATCAAGCCAAGCAGGGCACAGACCGCGTGCAGTTGCCGCGCGCCGAAAAGAATGGCGTGGAAGTGGTCACGCGCTGCCAGGCGCTCACGGTTGGCGAGAAGACGCTCGCCGTGCGCGTCGCCGCCAAGCCCGCGGGAGCCAAGGGGGATCCCTCGCCGTGGGAGCCGGGCGATTATCAGGTCGACGCGAAGATCGTGGTGCTCTGCGCGGGCGCAGTGAATACGCCTGCGCTGCTGCTGCGCTCAGGAATGGCGCGGAGTCTGCCGCGGCTGGGTTATGGTTTCACAAGCCATCCCGCGTTCATCATCGCAGGCGAACACTCGCGCCCCATCACTAACTTCGTCGGCCATCCTAAGAGCTATTATGTCGATCAATTCGCCGAGAGCGGGTTTTTCGTCCTGGAAACCTGCATGTACTTTCCGTTTATCACGGCCAAGAGTCTGGGGGGCTTTGGCGCGCCGCACAGCGCCTTCATGCGAGCGTTCCCGCGGCTGCAAATGATCCTGGTGCTGGCTTGCGACGAAGCGGATGGGTATAATCGCGTCGGCATCGACAAAGCCGACCGGCCCGTGGTGCACTACCGCTTCCAACCGAAAGCCGTCCTTGGATTGATGGGCGGCGCCTTCACGGCGGCGGAAATCTTGTTTGCCGCCGGAGCAGTGCGCGTCCACATGCCAACCGCCCGCGATACGACCATCGAGGCCCGCGACGCCGCGCGCCTGCCTGAAATCGCCGGCGCCGCGGAATTCCAGCCGGGGAAAGTGCCCGTGTCCGCCGCGCATCCGCAGGGCGGCTGCGGCATGGGCAGCGGCCCGAGCGACTCCGCCACCGATTCCTACGGACGTGTACACGGCCTGCCGTGGCTGTTCGTAGCGGACGCGAGCCTCTTTCCGAACTCGCTCGAAATCAATCCCTACGTCACCATCATGGCGCTGGCCGACCGCATAGCTCAGCGCATCCGAGAGGAGGTCCCGGCGCTGCTATGAAAATGACCGGCGCCGACATCGTGGTACGCGCCCTGGAAGACGAAGGTATTCCCTTCACCTTCGGCATTCCCGGCACGCATAACATCGAACTGTATGACTCGCTGGCCCGCTCCACCAAGGTTCGCCCGATCCTGGTCACCGACGAGCAGAGCGCTTCCTTCATGGCCGATGGCGTCGCCCGCTCCTCCGGAATGCTGGCCGCGGCCAACGTGGTTCCCGGCGCCGGACTCACGCACGCGCTCTCGGGAATCGCCGAGGCTTATCTGGATGGCATCGCCATGCTGGTGCTGGCCTGCGGCATCCGGCGCGACACCGGCAAGGCGTATCAACTTCACGCCGTCGATCAACTGGCCATCGCGCGTCCCGTCACCAAGGCGCAATTCCTGATCGAGCGCGGCGCCGACCTATACTCCACCATTCGGCGAGCTTGCCGGGTTGCGCGCGCGGCGCCCGCCGGGCCGGTATTCGTGGAAGTCCCCGCGGAACACTATATCTTCCGGCATGACGTGGACCTGGACGCGTACCGGGGCGAGCCGCTGCTGGAACCGAACGCCCCGCCAACCTTTCGCGCCGCCGACCTCGACCAGGCTCGCGGCCTGCTGGCCGCCTGCGGCCGGCCGCTTCTGTATTTGGGGCTCGGAGCCGCGGGTGCCGGAGCCGATCTCGTCGCCCTGGCCGAGGGCCTGGAAGCTCCGGTGGCCACCACTTTCGAAGGCAAGGGCATTTTTCCGGAGAGTCATCCTCTGTGGTTATGGTGCGGATTCGGCGCGGCCGCGCCTCCGTTCGTGCGGAAGATCGCCGCGGGCTGCGACCTGACCCTGGCCGTTGGCTGCCGTTTCTCGGAGGTCGGCACCGGAAGTTACGGCCTGGAAATATCCGGCAAGTTAGTCCATGTGGATATCGATCCTTCCGTGCTGAATAAGAATTATCGCGCCGACTTACCCGTAGTTGCCGACGCTGCCACATTTATCGCCGGGCTGCTGACTAACCTTCCGGCGCGTAAGGCCGACCCGGAACTCAGGGAATCTATCCGTGCAGGCCATGCGAAGGTATGGTCGGGGTGGGACGCTCCGCCGGATGCGGAAAAGGTCACGCCACCCCAGTTACTCAAGGCTGTACAGGAGTTAGTCGGTCCGGCGGCCATCTATACTACCGACAGCGGAAACGGCACGTTTCTGGCCATCGAGTGCTTGAGACTCGATCGTTCGCGCTCCTTCCTGGCGCCCATCGATTACTCTTGCATGGGCTATGCCGTACCGGCGGCTTTGGGAGCGGCGCTGGCGTGTCCCGGCCGGCCCGTAGTTTCGCTGGCAGGGGACGGCGCATTCCTGATGACTGGGCTGGAATTGCTAACCGCCGCGCAACTTCAGTTGCCCGTGATGGTGCTGCTGTTGCGCGACCGCGAACTCGCGCAAATCGCCCAGTTCCAGCAGACCGCGCTGGGCCGCAAGAGCTGCAGCGAGTTGCCGGACTACGACTTGCCCGCATTCTGCCGCGCTGTAGGCGCCGAGTATCTGATGCTGGCCAGGAATGCGGAAATAGACGCTGTTCTGCGCCAGGCGTGCGCGCTGATGGAAGCCAGACGTCCCGTGGTCGTGGAAGTGGCCATCGATTACTCGCGCAAGACGTACTTCACTAATGGCGTGGTCCGCGTGAATCTTGGCCGCCTGCCATGGCCCGATCGCTTGCGGATGGTAGTGCGGGCGCTGGCGCGTGGCGTACGCACTCGGCCTGCCGCGTCGCCACTCATGGGGACGCCTGCTGCGAGGCAAAGCTGATTTCCGGCTCATGTTCAAGCGGAAAATTCACCGATCTTGCTATGAAGCATTTGGCGTGCGCGGCGTCATGCAGTTCGCGTGCCTTTGCCATATCGGAGCCAGCCGCGACAGTGACTTGGGGACGCAGGATCACACGCTTGAAACATCCCGAGCCATCAGCCGCTTCCTCCATGACGCCTTCGGCATGGTCGATGTAACCAAACACCACAATACCCGCCTCCGCGCACAAATGCAGATACCAAAGCTGATGGCATGCGGATAAAGAAGCTACCAGCAACTCCTCGGGATTCCAGCGCGCCGGATCGCCCCGAAATGCGGGATCGGAGGATCCTGGTATCGGGAGCTTCCCGGTTCCGGCGGATATTTCGTGCCGCCGCTCATAGTTTCGATAACCGGATGTGCCAGCACCGGTGTTACCGGTCCATTCGACGACGACCGAGTAATGATGCGTTTTGGTCATTCGCAGGTGTCCCTAGCCCGTGATAGAAGTCCTGGCAGGCTGAATGCCTGCCACCAAACTAAACTGCACTTGCAAAGGTTTGCGCGATCAACTCGCGCGCTTCCTTCTGTATCCTGCGCAGATGCTCCTCGCCCAAGAAGCTTTCCGCGTAGAGCTTGTATACGCTTTCAGTGCCCGACGGGCGCGCCGCGAACCAGCCATTCGCCGTCACCACCTTCAGCCCGCCGATGGGCGCGCCGTTGCCGGGCGCAGTGGTCAGCGTCGCCACGATCTTTTCGCCCGCGAATTCGGAGGCACGCAATTGCGCCGGCGAGAGCTTCAGCAACACCGCCTTCTGCTCGGGCGTGGCCGGCGCGTCGATGCGCTCATATACCGGCGCGCCGAACTTCTCCGTCAGCTCGCGGTATATCTCGCCGGGGTCGCGGCCCGTGCGCGCCAGGATCTCGGCCGCCAGCAGCCCCATGACGATGCCGTCCTTGTCCGTGGTCCACACCGTGCCGTCGCGCCGCAGGAACGACGCGCCCGCGCTCTCCTCGCCGCCAAAGCCAAACGCACCGCTCACCAACCCGTCCACCATCCACTTGAAGCCCACCGGCACTTCCACCATCTTCAGTTTCAGGCTGGCCGCCACGCGATCGATCATGCTGCTGCTCACCAGCGTCTTACCCACCGCCGCGCCAGCAGGCCATCCCGGCCGGTGTTGGAACAGGAACGAAATCGCCACTGCCAGGTAATGATTGGGATTCAGCAGGCCCGCGCTCCGTGTGACCACGCCGTGGCGGTCGTGGTCGGTATCGCAACCGAAGGCCACATCGAAGCGGTCCTTCAGCGCGATCAGCCCGGCCATGGCGTAGGGCGATGAGCAGTCCATGCGGATCTTGCCGTCCCAATCCACGCACATGAAGCGGAAGGTGGGGTCGACCGCGTCGTTCAGCACGGTAAGCGGCACGCCGTAACGCTCGCCGATGCGTCCCCAGTAGGCCACGCCGGCCCCGCCCAGCGGATCCACGCCAACGTTGAGCTTCGCGCCGCGGATGGCGTCCATATCCAGCACGCTGCCGAGGTCGTTCACGTATGCCGATACATAATCGTGCCGATGCGTTGTGGAGACCTTGCGCGCGCCCTCGTAAGGCATGCGCAGGATCTGGCGCAGCCCGCCCTCCAGAAGTTCGTTGGCGCGGTCTTCGATCCAACGCGTCGCGCTGGTATCCGCCGGCCCCCCATTCGGCGGATTATATTTGAAGCCGCCATCTTCCGGCGGGTTGTGCGAAGGCGTGATTACGATGCCGTCGGCCAACCCGTCCGCGCGCCCGCGATTGTACGTCAGGATGGCGTGCGACAGCGCCGGCGTCGGTGTATATCCGCCCGCGCTGTCGATCATGGTGTCCACGCCGTTGGCCGCCAGCACCTCCAGGGCGCTGACCCAGGCGGGGTCGGAGAGCGCGTGCGTGTCCATGGCCAGGAACAGCGGTCCGTTAATCCCTTCCTGCTTGCGGTACTGGCAGATGGCCTGCGTAATGGCCAGGATGTGGGCCTCATTGAACGACAGCGCAAACGACGAGCCGCGGTGCCCGGATGTGCCGAACGCCACCCGTTGCGCGCGCACGGCGGGGTCGGGCAGGCCCGTGTAGTAGGCCGTAATCAGGCGGGGAATGTTCGCCAGCATGTAGGGTTGCGCGGGTTTACCCGCGTTCGGGTCGAGCGGCATGTTTCCCTATTTTCGCTCCATCGGGTATGGTTTATCATGCCATCATGCCCTCGAACAATTCCCAACCGGAAATTTGGCTGATTCGTCATGGCGAGACGGAGTGGACCCTTTCGGGGGCACACACCGGACGCACGGATATCCCGCTCACCGCGGCAGGTCGGCGGCACGCCGCGGAAATCGGACGTTTCCTTGCGGGACGGCCGTTCGCTCTGGTGCTGACCAGTCCGCTGCAGCGCGCGCGCGAAACTTGCCGGCTGGCGGGCTACGGCGGCTTGGCCCAACTCGAGCCTGACCTGTGCGAATGGGACTACGGCGCCTACGAAGGGCGCACTAGCGCCCAGATCCAGGAAAGCGTGCCGGACTGGACCATCTGGACGTCGCCGGTTCCGCAAGGCGAGACCATCCAGCAGGTGGCCGCGCGGGCCGGCCGCGTCATCGAGCGCGCGGCAAAGGCCGGCGGCGATGCGGCATTGTTCGCCCATGGGCACTTGCTGCGCGTTCTGACCGCCTGCTGGCTGGGCCAGCCCCCCGATGCCGGCAGGCTCTACGCGCTCGGCACTGCGTCGCTCAGCGTGCTGGGCTATGAGCGTGAGACCCGCGTCATCGCGCAATGGAATCTCACCGCGCGGGTGTTGGAGGGCGGGGCGTAGTATCCTGAAATGGCGAGGATACAGAAATGGGATGTAGCAGTGGACCGGTGAACCCGGTCGGTATCGAAGCGCCGCCCGGCGCGCGCAAGGTGTTCTGCGTCAAGCTGCAAAGAGAACTGCCGGGGTTGGATGAGGTTCCGTTCGAGGGACACCCGCTGGGCCAAAAGATTTACGAGAACGTCTCGAAGGAGGCCTGGAAGATGTGGGTGGAGCACATGAAGATGCTCATGAACGAATACCGGCTCAACCTCGGGACGCAGGAGGCGCAGGAGTTTCTGATCAAGCAGATGGACGACTACTTCTTCGGCGAAGGCGCGGCCTTGCCGCCCGATTTCGTGCCGCCCAAGACGAAGGCGTAGGACGTGGCCGTTGCAAAGTCCACCATCGGTTCATCGCCTATCTCGATCGCCGTTCTGATCGGGCTGCTGTTGGCTGGTTTGGCCAAATCACAAAGCCCGATCACGCTATCCGTGCCGGCCACCATGGACGTCTATCGTGCCGGCGCCTACAACGATGGCAGCACTCATCAACGTAAGCGGCCGTGGCATCTCGCACTAACTCGCCCGCCGGGTGTACCGTTTCCGTTACCAGTCTGCACTTCCAAGGCTCTGCCCCTTCTACGGTTCAATCCTAACCATCACCACGCCGTGGCTGGGCACCGGCGCTGAAAAGCTGCCGGTCTTCTCACCCAGGTCCTTTTTCGCCCAAAGATCCCGTACCTTGGCCGGCACATGCTCCGGATAGCCAATGTCGGTCCACGAAGCCGTGATCTTCGCTTCCGCCGCGGTTCTGTTCAGCAACGCCACGGCGCGGCCGCCATCCGCAAGCTCCTTTGCCCAGACCTCCAGGCCGTCGCCCCGCTTCACCCTGCGGCCCTCCCGGCCTAGCGGATCCTGGTCGATCGCGATCACTTCCTTATTGGTAAGAATGTCATGGATGTCGCCGGTCATGCTGCGGATGTCGTTACCGGCCATCAAGGGAGCCGCCAGCAGACACCACATGCTGAAGTGCGCGCGATATTCGGTGAGGCTCATCCCGCCGTTGCCGACTTCGAGCATGTCCGGGTCGTTCCAGTGACCCGGGCCGGCGTAGGATTGCAGACCGTCTTGCAGATCCAGGATCTGCACCACGCCCAGGCCGCCCCATTTCTCGCTGCCTTCCCATTTGTCGATGATGTCGCCCGTGCTGCGCCATAAGTTGCCGACGGCGCCCGCCCAAAGCCAGGGCTTGGTGGATCCCCATTCGCAAAGGCTGAACACGATGGGCCGGCCCGATTTTTTCAGCGCGTCGCGCATGATCGAATAGGATGCCTGCGAATCCTGCGTGCTGTGATTGCACCAGTCGTACTTCAGATAATCGACGCCCCACGCGGCATACTGGCGGGCATCCTGGAATTCGTAGCCGCGCCCGCCGGGGCGGTTCTGGCACGTGCCTGTGCCGGCGTCGGAATACATGCCGAACTTCAACCCCTTCGCGTGCATATAATCGGCCAGCGCCTGCATGCCCGAAGGGAAGCGTTTGGCGTCGGGGATGATGTTGCCTTGGGCGTCGCGATCCACCTGCCAACAATCGTCGATCACGACGTATTGATAGCCGGCGGCCTGCATGCCGCTCGAAACCATGGCGTCGGCGGCCTGCTTGATCAGGTCTTCGCTCACGTTGCAGGCGAATTTGTTCCAACTGTTCCATCCCATGGGCGGCGTGCGCGCCAATCCATTTTCGAGTGCCCGCAATTCACCGGCTGCCACCAGGAAGCCTAGAGCCGCGATCCCGAAGGCAAGGCGGCCGATGCGTACTTTTGTATCCATGAGTCTTTAATTATCACATCGCGCCCTCACGTGGATTGTCGAGCCATCGTCTTTCAAGATCCGGGGCAGTGCAGAACAACATGGACTATGACCTCCCAAGATCGAAATTGGCTCCGGCAAAAGGAGAATTGTGAAGTAAGTCGGAAGATCGTAGAACCGCACTTGAAATTCGGCGCGGATCTGCGGCGGTCTCCAAGCCCGCCTCCTTGGCGGCAAGCTGCTGAAGATAGCCTCCGGCGGTAGCGCATAAGCCAGCCGGGCGCCGGGCCTTGCTGATATAATCCACTGACAGGGTAACGTCGGTGGCCACCACCCCGTCCACGAAACCATCTGCCGGCATGATCGCCGCATTAATCGCGCTGGCGGCCTTCACGATCTTCATCACCTGGCGTGCCAAGCTGCTCGAAGCCAGCATCAACCGCATCGACAAAACGATGGAACTCCTGAACAAGCCGGCCCCGCAGGTCACGCTCGCGGGCCTGGATGGCCGGCGGGTATCCATCGCGGATTTCCGCGGTAAGAAAGCTCTGGTGGTAACCTTCTGGGCAAGCTGGTGCGGGCCATGCCGGATGGAGACGCCGATTCTTCGGGATTTCTACAAGAAGAAGGCGCAGGCCAATACCGATTTCGAAATCCTCGCCATCAGCGTCGACGACGATCGCGAGGCGGCCGAAAGCGCAGCGGCCGAGCTCAAAATGCCGTTTCCCGTCCTGCTGGATAGCGCGCACGCCGCCGCGACCGCATACCAGGTGCAATCCATCCCTGCTTTGCTGATCGTCGATAAGGACGGCAAAGTCACATACGTAAAAGTGGGTTTCGATGCGACACTGGAAATGCAGTTGAACGCGCACTTCGGCATCGGCAATCCCTTCCCCGTGCAAGGAGCGCCGAATGCCCCCAGCCATTGAATTCCATTCCGTGACCAAACAATACCGGGGCCGGTCTTCCGGCGAGGGCGTTACCGCGCTGGCGGATGTCTCGTTTGAAGTGGCGGCCGGCGAGGTTTGCGGATTCCTGGGGCCGAACGGCGCGGGGAAAACTACCTGCATCAACACCCTGATGGGATTTCTCTTCGCGGATTCCGGCGAGGTCGCCGTGCTCGGCTATCCGCCGGGCGACGTTCGCGCTAAAAGCCGAATCGGCTTTGTGCCGGAGAATTTCGCCTTTCATCCCTTTCTCACCGCTTCCAAGCTGCTGCGGTTCCATTCCGTCCTGGCGGGTTTGGATGCCGAGATTGCCGCCAGCCGCATTCCGGAGTTGATCGCCAAAGCCCAACTCTGCGGTCACGAAGATCTGCACATCGGCAAGTATTCACGGGGCATGGTGCAACGTTTGGGCATCGCGCAGGCCCTGCTCGGCGACCCGCAATTACTGGTGCTGGATGAGCCCACCTCCGGTCTCGATCCCGCGGGACGCAGGGATGTCCGCGAGAACCTGCTCGCGCTCAAGTCCCTGGGAAAGACCGTTTTCCTCAGTTCCCACAACCTTACGGAATTGGAACAGTTCGCCGACCGCGTAATCATCATCGATCATGGGCGGCTGCTGTGCGAGGGCCCGCTTGCCGAAATGCTCGACCGCGGCGGACGCGTTGCCATACTCGTGGACAGTCTGCCCGCAGAGATGGATCTGTTTCTGTCCGATCGTGGAGCGGCTATCGAGCGGGGCGCCCAGAATGTGCGCGTTCTGGTCGATCCGGCTTTGAAACGGGAAGCCGTCGAGAGGCTGTGGGCTGCCGGATGCGACGTTGTCAGTATGTACCCAGTGAGAAGCTCTCTGGAGGATCTGTTCCTCACGCTGGTAAGCGACGCGGAGAAGGCTCGATGAGAATACGCGCCATTGCGTTCCTGACATTTTCCGGCTTCTTGCGCAATAAACTGATGATTCTTTTTCTGGCACTTTTTGCCGTCGTCGTGCTGCTCATGATGACGCCGCTGATGATTTTCAGGGCGCAGGCGGGCGCGCAGGCGATACATACGGAGAGTATGGTGCTGGGGCTGATCGGCAGCATTATGTCGCTGCTCAGCGGATTTGGCAGCTTATTGGCAGCCTGGGCGGCGGCCGATGCCGTCTGGAGCGATATCCGGAGCGGGACCATACTGGCGGTGCTGGCGCGGCCCGTCCGCCGCTGGGAGTTTCTACTGGGCAAGTTTCTGGGCAGCCAGCTCTTAATGGCCGCCTACGTGTTGATGATGCTCGCGCTGAGCTATCTGCTGGCCGCCATCGGCGGCGAGCATATTCACCCCGCGCCTTGGCTGTTAATCGTGTATCCGCTGGTGCGCTATGCGCTTTACAGCGGCCTCGCCATGCTGCTGGCGACCGTGATGCACCCGGTCGTCTCGTTCGCCATCATGCTTGTAATTATGGTGCTGGAACTGGTCGTGTCGCCCGGCAGCCGGGCCCCGTACTTGCCGACATGGTTTAAGGCGGGTCTGTACTCCGTACTCCCATCTCCGGAGCTGCTTTCGGAAATCCGCTTTCTCACAATCACCGAAGCCTCCCTGAAGCACACGGCGCCCCTGCATCACCTGACTGCGCTGGCTTACGGGTTGGATTGGACATTGGTGTTCTTTCTGTTGGCCGCATGGCTGTTCGGCCGCCGAAGTCTCTTGCGGGGGTAAGTGGCACAGACTCCATCCTGTGATTACACCTCCTTGCCCGCATACAACTCAACGATACTGTCCTTGAAGTTTTCCATCACACGCGCCCGCCGCACTTTCATGGTCGCAGTCAGTTCCCCGTCTTCGATGCTGAAATCGCGCCCCAGCACGCGGTACTTACGAATCTGCTCGAAGGGCGCCAGTTGCTTGTTCACCCGCTCCACCACCTTCCGGATCTCGTTCTGCACCGGCTCGGCGGCGGCCATGGCGGCCATATCGCGCCCCTTCAGCCCTTCCATCCCCTTCAGCGTTTCCGCCACCGCTGGATTGATGGTGAACAGCGCCGTCAGATACGGCAGACGGTCGCCGACCAGCATGATCTGGCTGATCAGCGGCTCGAATTTGAACAGACTCTCCACGCGCGCCGGATGGATTTTCTTGCCGGTCGAGGACACGATCAGTTCCTTCTTGCGGCCGGTGATGAAGACGAAACCCTCGTCGTCTATAAACGCGATATCGCCGGTGTGCAGCCAGCCATCGCGCAACACTTCGGCAGTGGCCTCGGGATCGCCAAGGTATTCGGAGAACAGGCAAGGGCTCTTGATGAGCAGCTCGCTGTCCTGTTCGGCGATGCGCAATTCGACGCCAGGCAGCGCCTTGCCGATGCTGCCGGCCTTGGGTTGGTCGAGCGGGTTCAGCGTCACCACGCCGCCCTCCGTCAGCCCGTAGCCCTCCACCAGCGGCATGCCGATCGCCTCGTAGAATTCGGCGAGTTCCTTGCTCAGCGGCGCGGCGCCGGAAGCCGCAATCGCTAGACGTCCGCCGAAGCGTGCCCGCACCTTCTGAAAGAACAGCCGGTCGGCAATCTTCAGCGGAGCCCGGATGCGTACCGGCACGGGCTTTCCCTGGTGTTTGTAGTTGGCAGCCGCCAACCCTAGGCCTAAAGCGCCGTAGAACGCTTTGCGGGCAACGGCCGGGCGCTTGCGCAGTTCGGTGCAGATGGTCGAGTAAATGCGCTCCCACATGCGCGGGGGCGCTAGCAGCGCGGTGGGCCGCACGGACCGGATATCCTGCGGCAGCTTCAGCAAGCTTTCCGCGAAGCTCACCGGCGTGCCCATGCGCATCGGCAGCATTTCCCCCACGATGCGCTGCGCGATGTGCGCCGAGGGTAGGAACGCTACCGTAGCATCCTTAGGTCCAATGGGCCAGGCGGCGGGCGCCATGTCCATGTTCGCGACTACCGCCGCGTGCGTGACCAACGCCATCTTGGGATCCCCTGTGGCGCCGGAAGTCAGATAGAGAATCGCGTAGTCGGCGGGCGTGACTTCGGCCTTCAGGCGGGCCATATACTGCGGGTCCTCGGCAAGCGCCAGGCGCCCACGGTCGCGCAACTGGTCGAGCGACAGGGCGCCCTCCGCTTCGCCCGTGAGCAGGATGCGCGGCATGTCCGGCGCCGCGCGCAATGCCTCCAAGGTCTTGGCGTCCTCCACGAACAGCGCCTTCGCACCGCAGTTTTGAATGGTGCGGATGAGGTCCTTGGGCGGGTAACTGGGATAAAGCGCGCCTGCCACGCTACCCGCGGTCAGGATGCCTAGATCGGCCAGGTAGAACTCCAGGCGAGTCTCCGCATCGAGCGCCACCACGTCGCCTTTGCGGATGCCGATCGAGCGGAGGCCCGCGGCAATCTCCTGCGCGGCATTCTTGTACTGGTTCCACGAGTAGGTCAGATACTCGCGTTGCCCGTCTTTCCCCGTGGTGGGCTGCCGCAAGGCCGGGGCGTCGCCAAACTGCGCCGCGGTTTCTTCGAGGACCTGATATATGGTGCGTGGATGCATTCGGCAACAATGCTATCAGATGGCAGGGTCCTTTGGCTGACGGCCAAATGTGGGGCAGCCAATCTTGGCTGCGCCGCACCATTCGTGATCTTGTGCCAATAGGATGGGCTGCAGGCAATCGAGGCCGATTTTGCGGGCGCGAACCTGAATATCCGAGTGGAGCGGAACGATATAGTGCCTGCCCCCCCTTCTTGCGCGGTATGCAGACATCGTCCACGACGCAGCAGATCCGGCCACCGCCAACCAGAACCCGCCGGCATTCGCGCCACACCCGATCCAGTTCCGAGAGGAAATGCTCGTAATCCCCGAAGTTGCCCATCTGAGCTGCATTGCCAGGCGCATACTTCTTCAAGGTCCAGTACGGAGGAGAAGTCACAACCAAATGGACGGAGGCATCCGGTATCCACGATAAATCGCGCGCGTCGCCGCAACGAAGCCGGTGTGTCGTGCTCTTGTACGGCTCGGGCCAGGCCACTTCACGATAATGCAGATTCGCGTCTACCTTATCGGCCGCCGCGTCCGAATCCGGCAGCGTGGAACGCCTACTTCTTATACACGTGCGGATTCTTGAAAAACCGGTTGCCGCCGATTTTCCGCACTGCCAGCCGCACGCCACTATCGATCCGCATGACCATATCCGCCAGCTTTTGGCCGGGCCATCCGCGAAACGCAGTCACATGATAGGAACCGTCGCGCCCCGCCGGCCGCGGCGAGAAATAGTAGTTCGAGATACAACAACGCCGCCCATCGCGCACTACCTTACTCACCGAATGCCACGAGCGCTCATCCGTCTGCATGACCACCAGCCTGTTGAAACGGCTATGAATAGCGCGCTGCGGCTTACCCGGCCCGTGGTCCCAAAGCTCCAGGTGCCCTCCGGCATCGTCCGGCCAGTCCGGAGTGACATAATACAGCAGATTCAGGACGCGATAGTTATTGCGCTCCAGATCGTGTGAGTTATCCAGGTGTGGATTGAGATACTGGCCCTCAGTCATCAGGCTGATTCCGCCGGCGTACAGTTTATCATCCGGAAGCAAGCCGGTGAGGCCGGTGATGCCGCCGATCGCGCGCACGATGCGGGGATCCTGAAAGGCGTAGACGGTCTCCGTTAGCAGCGGGTCATACGCGTCCATCTGATATCCCACATACTTCAACTGCCCCAAGGTTCGTTTTAGCACCAGACGCTCGGCCGGCGGGAAAGCTTCGTAGATGGCGCGGGCGTGCGCGGCAGGCAGCACATTCTCCAGGATGAAACTCGGAACCTGGCCCGTTTGCCGGAACTCGGCGGCCGCCGGTGCCCGCTCCTGCTCGATCCGCCGCAAGACCAAGTCCGCAATCCGGGCTCGTGACAAAACCGGGGCTTCAGTCCGCGCGGACATCGCGTCTTACACCTTCTCCGGCACTACATACGGCGCGCGATAATTCCGCGTCAACATCTTGTTGGCTTCTTCGTCGCCCACAAATCGCTCAGTGGCCGGATCGAACTGCAGTTGCCGCCCCAGCCGGTACGAGATATTCCCCAAGTGCGCCAGCGACGACGCCAGATGCGCCGTCTCCACCGGCCCGTCCAGGTCGCTCGACTTGCGGCTCTCCACTGCTTTGATAAAGTTGGCGTAGTGGTCGCCCCCGGCTTTGCGCTTCGGACCCGGCTCGCGCTTCTCGCCCAGGTACACCTCGTAAGAGTCGTAGCCATTGATCGCCAGATAGCCTTCAGACCCATAGAAGATGTTACCTACGCCGACGCCGCCCTCCGTGTTCGTACACCAGGGACGCACTTCGAACTGAATGATCTTCTTCTGCTCGGGATAGTGATACACGGAGGTCAACGTTTCGGGAGTCTCCTTATCGTCGTCCCATAGAAACTTGCCACCCATCGAAGTCACCCGGCTGGGCAGCCCTACTCCCAAGCCCCACATGCACATGTCCGTTTCGTGAATGCCCTGGTTGCCCACGTCTCCGTTGCCGTAGTCCCAGTGCCAGTGCCAGTTGTAATGCACCAGCGCGCGCGTGAAGGGGCGCTCCCCGACTGGGCCTTGCCAGATATCCCAATTCAGATACTCGGGCGTCGGCTCGTTGCCCTTATGCCCCACCGACGGACGCCACCGGAACACCAGGCCGCGCGCCATGTAGACCTTGCCGATCACGCCTTTGTTCATCAACTGCACGGCTTCTTTGATGGCCTCCGAGCTGCGCAGTTGCACTCCGTGCTGCACGATCCGGTTGTAGCGGTGCGCGGCCTCGATCATCTTTCGGCCTTCGTAGATGTTATGCGCGCCTGGCTTTTCGACGTAAACGTCCTTGCCCGCCTGGCACGCCCAAATCGTGGCCAGCGCGTGCCAGTGGTTGGGCGTCGCGACACTGACGGCGTCGATTTCCTTGTTGTCGAAAACCCGGCGCAGATCCTGCTCGGTCTGCACCTTACGGTGATACTTGGTCTCGAACTGCTCCGCGCGCTCGGTCAGCACGTTGCGGTCGGGATCGCACAGCATCACCACCTCGGCGTTGGGCAGCGCGTTGAACCCGTTGATATGATCCTTGCCGCGGCCATTGACACCCAGCACGGCAACCCGAACGCGGCTGTTCGCGGAAGCTTTGCCGGCCATCAGCGATATGGCCGCGCCGCCCGCGCCCAGCACAAAAGTTCTTCGGCTATTCATAAGGTACCTCTGTGGAAAATTCTAGCACCGCAACTACCTCACTAATTTCTCCGCCAGGTCTTCCGCCATATCGACCTTCACCTGCACCACCCGGCCGTCTTGCTTCACCTGAATTCCGTCCAAGGCTTGCAACAGGTCTGTCCGCTGGCGGGGCACGCCCATCCGGGCCAAACTGGCCAACCCGCGCAACGAGTCCGCCAGGGTCTTGGCGTCCGCCTCGGTCCGGGAATCTCCAGTGAACGCGGCGTGCACTCCCATGCGCAGGTCGATGGTCAGGCTGGCGCCTTCCACCAGTCGCAGTACGCGGTCCAGGTTGGCCAAATTCCCCATCTCGCGAAGTTGGTCGGGCGTAGCGCCTCGCCAGCCCGCGGCGATCGCCCAGATCTGCACATCGGCGGGCAGAGCTGCGGCGCGCGCCATCAAATCCCGCGGCGTGCCGCGTCCGCCGCTCTTGTATCGATCGATGGCCGCCCGTACGGCCACAGCCGGGCCCCCCAGCGCGGTGCGCTTGTCCGGAAACGCAATTACTTCGCTGCCGTTCTTGGAGTATAGCGTGCAGCCCTTATATTCGGTCGCGCTGAGACCGTCCGCCGGCTTCGCCGCAAAGGCGCCCTGCGCGATCGCCAGCACATTCTTGCCGTCGCTGGCCAGCAGCATTTCATGAATATCCCGGCTTGGATCGAAGCCCGATTCCGCACGAAACTGGTCGAATCGCGGCAACCGGTTGCGCTCCGCCAGCTTGCGATATAGCGGTGTCGCGCGGAGTTGATCCATCCGGACGCCAGCGATCGCCACCGTATCCGGCGGAATGAAGACTGCGAGGGCCGGGTCGATAGGCCCGTGCCGGGTCAGGCCGCCGCCACATCCGGCGAGCGCGAGGAGCAATCCACAAACAGAGCGCCGGGTGAAAGCCGGCGGCGGCCATGATTGGCTGCCCCACAAATTGTTCATCGTTGCCTCACAGTCATTATGGCAGCCGAATGCGGGATAATCTGACATGATGGCACCGGTCGCCGCCGCGCCTTATCAACTCAAGGATAGCCCGTACAGCAGCCACAGCCTGCTGTTGGCCAGCTTGCCGCCCTTGGGCAATGGACGCCGCGTGCTGGACGTAGGCTGCGCCGCCGGCTACCTGGGCGCGATCCTCGCCAGCCGGGGTTATCGGGTGACCGGCATCGATTCACCCTGCGCCGCGCGCGTCGGCTTCCCGGAGTCCATCGAACTGCTGGAAGCCGATCTGGATCTCGGCCTGCCGCCTCTAACAGGACGCTTCGATTTCGTCATTTGCGCGGACGTGCTGGAGCATCTGCGCCAGCCCGCGCTCCTGCTGCGCGATTTGCGCGCCGTACTCGCCACCGGCGGACGGCTCGCATGCTCACTTCCAAACAGCGGCCACGCTTACTTCCGCTGGAACGTTCTCACCGGCCGCTTTCCAGCCGAAGATCGCGGGCTGTTCGACCGCACCCATCTGCATTTCTATACCTGGCGCGGCTGGTTCGATCTGTTCCATGCCGCCGGATTCCGCGTCGAAACCCTGCGCTGCTCCGGCGTGCCCATCGGCCTGGCGCTGCCCAAATGGGAAGGCTCCGCTGCCGTGCGGGCGCTGGAGAGGATGTCTTACGAATCGGCGCGCTGGTGGAAGAAAATGTTCGCCTATCAATTCATCGTAACCGCCGCGCCGGAGATCGAAGCATGACGGACAAGCCCAAAGTCGTGGTGGTCATGCCGGCTTACAATGCGGCCAAGACCCTGCACATGACTTATCAGGATCTACCGCGCGAACTCGTGGACCTGGTTATCCTGGTGGACGACGGCAGCTCCGATGAAACCGCCCAAATTGCGCGCGACATGGGTCTGGAACTGTTCGTCCACAATCGCAACTACGGATACGGGGCCAATCAGAAGACATGCTACCGCGAGGCCCTCAAGGCGGGCGCCGACATCGTGGTAATGGTTCACCCGGATTATCAGTACGACCCCACCCTGTTGCCTGAGATTGTCCGCCCCATCCAGGATGGCCGCGCCGACGCCGTGCTGGGATCGCGCCTGATGGGAACGAATCCCATGAAGCAAGGCATGCCCTGGTGGAAATACGTTTCCAATCGCTTTCTCACCTGGGCCGAGAACGTCACCTTTGGCCTGAAACTCTCCGAGTATCATACCGGGTACCGGGCGTTCCGCAGAGAAGTGCTCGAATCCGTGAACCTGGAAACCAACTCCGACAAGTTCATATTCGACCAGGAGATTATGGCGCAGATGGTGGCGCTGCGCATGCGCATCACGGAAGTTCCCGTGCCGACCCGCTATTTCGCGCAGGCCTCGTCGGCATCGTTCTTTCAAAGCAGCATCTATGGCTGCTCCATCCTACTGCTGCTGGCCAAATATGTGATGTACCGCTTGGGATGGGGTTACCACCGCCAATTCGATAGCTTGCAGCGACGCTATCAATCCGGGGCGCAGCCGGCCGGGCGGAAGAGCTAGCGTTGCGGCGCGCCAAGCTCCTGCTCGATTTACTGCTGATTTTTCTCTTCACCGCGGTCCTGATTAAACCGCTCTTCAAGGCGAAGTACCTGGACCGCTGGGACTCCATCGAAAGCACTTTCATCGCGGATGGCCGCTTTCTGAAAGGCCACTCGCCGCACCCCCAGTGGCAGCCGCTTTGGTATTGCGGCACGCGCTACGACTACCTGTATCCGCCGGCCTTGCGATATGGCACGGCATGGCTGTCGCGCATTTACATTCCAGTGAAGGCGTATCACGTCTATACCGCGCTGCTCTACTCGATCGGCAGCGCGGGAATGTATTTTCTGGTGTGGGTGATGAGCCGGTCGCGCGGCGCGGCGTGGCTGGCGGCCGCGGCTTCTGCGCTGATATCGCCTGCGTTTCTTTTCATCCGTCAGATGCGCTGGGATTCGCAGCACTTGGCGCCCAGCCGCCTGTGGGTGCTGTTGCGCTACGGCGAAGGACCGCACATCTCGTCGCTCGCGCTACTGCCGTTCGCGCTGGCCTTCGCCTGGCTGGCACTGCAGAAGCGCCGCCCCGCTGCGCTCGCCGCTGCCGCGGTCTGCTCCGCGCTGGTAGCTCTCACCAATTTCTATGGCGCCACCGCGCTGGCGATTCTCTATCCGATCTTGGTCTGGAGCCTGTGGGTTACCCACCGCGACAATCGCATGTGGCTGCGCGCCCTCGCGATTCCCGTGTTGGCCTACGGCCTTTCGGCATTCTGGCTGACACCCTCCTACCTGCGAATTACTATCGAGAACCTGCGATATGTCTCGTCTCCGGGCAATGCCTGGTCAGTGGCGTTGCTGGCCCTGGCCGCCGCCGCTTTCCTGGCCATCTCGCTGCGCGGCGCATCTCGCAAGCCAGACCGCGCCTACGCGGTCTTCGTTTCCGGCGGCCTGCTGTTCATGGGATTGAATGTGTTGGGCTACTTCTATTTCAAATTCCGCGTTATCGGCGAGCCGCACCGCCTGGTTCCGGAGCTCGACTTGGCGATAATTCTGGCAGGTGTCGAGTTTTTGCGTCGACTGTGGAATAGGCCGGCGGGAGCGTCGCGGGTGCGGCTGCCGCGGGCGCTGGCGGTGATGCTGGTGCTGTGTTCCGCGTGGCCGGCCCGTCACTACGTGCGCCACGCCTGGGATCTCTATCCGCGGGAATCGGATTACCGGCAACGTGTCGAATACCGCATGTCCGATTGGATTGCAAGCCATCTTCCGCAAACGCGCACCTTAGTAGCCGGGTCCGTGCGCTTCTGGTGGGACACCTGGCATGACCTGGCCCAAGTGGGCGGCGGGTCCGAACAGGGACTCCTCAATCGAAGGGTGCTCCCCGCGCAGTGGGAAATCCTCGTGGGGCCCGATCCCGAATTGGCCGTCCGCTGGCTGAGCGCATTGGGCGCCGATGCCGTGATTGTTTCGGACAAGCAGTCGCAGGAGATGTATCACGACTTCAAGCTCCCGGGTAAGCTCGCGGGCGTGTTGCCGGTCCTGTATGACGATGGTCAAGGCAATGTGATCTACAAGGTTCCCCGCCGCTATCCATCGCTCGCGCGCGTGGTCGATCGGGCGCGGTTCGAAGAGTTGCAACCGCTTGAGCAAACCAATCTCGAGTTGCTGCGGGCCTACACCGCGCTGATCGAAGAGGGGCCCGATTCGCCCACTACCACCGCCTGGAATGGAACCGACGCAATGCGCGTGCATGCCCGCGTGGCGCAGGGCCAGTCCATCCTGGTGCAGATCACTTACGATCCGGCCTGGCACGCCTATGCCGGCGGCCGGGCGCTGCCGGTTCATAGAGACCGTGGAGCGGATTTCGCCGTGATCGACGCGCCGCCCGGAGAGCATGACATCGCATTCGTTTTTGAAACGCCGCTGGAGAACCGCATCGGCTGGGTGCTCACGTGGCTCTCGCTGGCCCTTGTCGCCGCGCTCTTAGCACTCAATTACATTCACCGCCGGCCCGCCGAGTGACGTCTCCTTGGAGCGCGAGCGCATATCCTCACCTGGTCGAGCGCAACCTTGTGGCCGCCTTCTTCCGTCATCGCCATACGCGCGGCGTTCACTGCCTCCACCGCCCCAAGGGCGTTGCGCTAAGAATTCTCATCCTCGGCGTAGTCGAGGCAGGCCACGATGCCCCTTCCTCTTCAGGCTTACCTCCCGCAGGATCGCCTCGACCAAACCATCCACCGTGAACACCGACGCCTCGACCGTCACCTCAATCCCCAACGCGCGGGCTGTGGCAGAAGTAACCGGACCGATGGAGGCCGCCTTCACGCCCGCCACAGCCGCCGCGCCGGCGACAGCCACCAGGTTCCGCACCGTGGACGAACTGGTGAACGTGACCCAGTCCGGCTTTCGCGCCGCCCCGAAAATCCCAGCGGCCGCCGTGCGCGCGCCCTCGGGAACCGCCGTGCGGTAAGCCTCCACCACATCCACCACCGCGCCGCGCCGCGCCAATTCGACAGGCACCAGATCGCGGGCCACGGCGGCGCGCGGCAGCAGGACGCGATGGCCCGCCAGGTTATACGCGCCGAAAGCGGCTAGCATCCCTTCGGCCACGTAATCCTTGCCCATCACATCCACCTTCAGGTGCAGAGCTTCGATGGCGGCGCGTGTCGCGGGACCGATGGCGCAGATGCGCGCCCGCAGCGCCCGCAGGTCCACGGCGGAGCGATCCAGCCGTTCCAGGAAAAATCGCACGCCGTTGGCGCTGGTGAAGATCAGCCAGTCGTACAAACCGAGGTTGGCGATGGCCTGGTCGAGCGGGTCGTAATCCAGCGCGGGCAGGATCTCGATCGCCGGCAGCTCGATCGCGTCCGCGCCCAGCGCGCGCAGCCCGGAAGAAAGCGCCTCGGCCTGCCCGCGGGCGCGGGTTACCACGATGCGCTGGCCAAACAGCGGCAGTCGATCGAACCAGTTGAGCTTCTCGCGCAGCCCCACAACTTCGCCGATAATGATCGTCGCAGGCGGTTTCAGATCGTGCTCGTGGATCAACCCCGGCAGCGTCGCCAGCGTGCCCGCCAGCGTATGCTGATCCGGCCGCGTCCCCCAGCGCACGGCCATCGCGGGCGTGTCGGGGGCGCGCCCGTGGGCGATCAGCGCGCGCGCGATTTCGTCGAAGGCGAAGATGCCCATGAAGATGACCAGCGTCTCCGTCCCGCCAACCTTGCTCCAATCGATGCCCTCCGCATCGTGGCCCGTCACGAACGTCACCACCTTGGTGTGCTCGCGATGCGTGAGTGGCACTCCCGTATACGCCGCAATGCCCAGCGGCGACGTGACCCCCGGCACGATTTCGAAAGCCACGCCCGCGGCCGCCAGCGCTTCGGCCTCTTCTCCGCCCCGGCCGAAGATGAACGGATCGCCGCCTTTCAGCCGCACCACGTTCAGACCGCGCCCCACGCGCTCGATCATCATGGCGCAAATCTCATCCTGGCTGAAGGCGTGTACGGATTGCTTTTTGCCGACGTAGATGCGCTCGGCCTGCGCGGGCGCCAGATCCAGCAACGCGGGGTTGGCCAGGTAATCGTACAGGACGGAGTCCGCCCGCTCCAGCAGACGGCGGCCCTTCAGCGTAATGAGCTCGGGATCGCCTGGCCCGGCGCCTACCAGGTAGACCTTGCTCATCCGTAGACGCTTTCCAGAATGCGGTCCGCGCCCGCGGCCAGCAACGCCTCCCCTAACTCGCGGCCGATGCGCTGGGCGTCCGCGGCGGAACCTTCGGATCGCTCGCGCACCAGGTCGACGCCATCCGGCGAGACGACTACCGCCTGCAGAGAGAGCCGGTCGCCGGTCACGGTAGCGTAGGCGCCTATGGGGACCTGGCAGCCTCCTCCCAGGGCGGCTAGGAGAAATCGTTCGGCAGTGACGGCGGCTCGCGTGGCAGGGTGCTCCAAACACTGACAGGCCAGGAGGCCTGTCCCACTGGTTGTCTCGATCGCCAGGGCGCCTTGGCCCGCGGCGGGACACATCATTTCGGGTGGCAGGATCTCCGCGATCCGATCCTCCCAACCCAAACGTTTCAGACCGGCGGCAGCCAGCACGATGGCGTCATATTGGCCTGCATCCAGCTTGCGCAGGCGTGTGTCCAGATTCCCGCGCACCGGCTCGATTCTAAGATCGGGCCGCACCTTGCGCAACTGCGCTGCGCGCCGCAGCGAACTGGTGCCCAGCTTGGCGCCCGCGGGCAATTCCGCGAGCCGCCTGCCCACCAAGGCATCGCGCGGGTCTTCGCGCGCCGGAATCGCGGCCAGCACCAGCCCCGCGGGCAACTCCGTCGGCAGGTCTTTCAGACTGTGTACCGCCAGGTCCGCGCGGCCCTCCAGCAGGGCTTCCTCAATCTCCTTGGTGAACAGGCCTTTCGTGCCCACCTGCGCCAGCGGCACGTCCGTGATCTTGTCGCCCGTGGTCTTCACGATTTCGATGCGGCTCGGGTATCCCAGGACTGCCAGTTGTTGTTGCACCCAATGCGCCTGCCACAGGGCCAGTTGCGATCCGCGCGATGCGATGACGAGCATGGTTCTAATCATGCAGGTGAAACGCCTTGCGAATGGCGGCGATCGCCTGCGCGCCGTCGGGCCGCCCCGCCTGCTCCCGCAGCTCCGAGATGGGCCCGTGCGCCACTTTGTTGATGATGCCGCGCGTCAGCATTTCCCACGCCTCTTCCTGCGCATGCGTCACCGGACCGAACTTGCGCCGCACCTTGTCGATCTCCGCCTGCCGTATGCGCTCCAACTCCTCCTGCAGGCTGACGATGGTGGGGGCGATTTCCTGCACCCGGAGGCGGGCCATCATGCGCTCCACCTCCTGCTTCACGATCTCCTCGGCGCGCTCGGCCTCCTTCAGCCGCTCGCGCAGGTTGGCGTTGACCACCTCCTGCAGGTCGTCGATGTCGTAGAGATACACGTTGTCCAGATCGTTGATCGACGGCTCGATGTTCCGCGGCACCGCGATGTCGATCAGGAACATGGGCCTGTTGCGCCGCGCGCCGATGACCCGCTGCATTTCGTCCTTGTGCAGGATGTAGTGCGGCGCGCCGCTCGAGGCGATCAGGATGTCCACCTCCGGCAGCATGGCCACGAAGCGGCTGTACTCGACGGGCGTGCCTTGGAATAGCTTCGCCATCTCGATGGCGCGCTCGGGCGTGCGATTGGTGACCAAGACGTGCGTCGCGCCGGAGCGCCGCAGGTGCCGGGCCGCCAACTCCGACATCTTACCCGCGCCCGCGATCATGACCGTGCGGTTTTCCAGCGATCCGAAAATTTTGCGCGCCAGTTCCACCGCCGCAAAACTAACCGACACCGCCATCTGCCCAATGCCGGTTTCCGATCGCACCCGCTTGGCCACGCTGAAGGCGCGCTCCAGCAGGCCCTCTAGCCATCCGCGGAGCACGCCCTGCGATTTTGCGATCCCGTAAGCGTTCTTGAGCTGCCCCAGGATCTGCGGTTCGCCCACCACCATCGAATCCAGGCTGGAAGCCACGCGGAACAGGTGGTGGATGGCGTTCTGGCCTGTATGCCGGTAAACGTACGGCTCGATCGAGGCCGGCGCCACCATGCGCGATTCCCGCAGAAACTCGTCCACCAGCGCCTGCGGGTCCACCGGATCGTCGGTGGTGACGGTGATCTCGACACGGTTGCAGGTGGAGAGGATACAAGCTTCGGAAACGCCCGCGCGCGATTTCAGAGACTGCAAGGCTTCGGGCAAAGACCGCTCTGTAAAGGCCAGGCATTCCCGGATTTCGACGGGCGCCGTCTTATGGCTGACGCCTGTGACCAGCAGTTTCATGGCTTCAGCAGCCAGCTTCCCAGCCGCGCATGCGCCACCCAGGTGACGGCCGACAACCCCACCACCACGATCACCATGATCGCCGCCTTGCGCCCGCGCCATCCCGCCGTGACTCGCAGAAACACCATGGCTAGGTAGCATCCCCAGGTGATGAATGAGATGCCGATGGCCGGCTGGCTGATCCATTGCGTCTTATGCTCGACGAACGCCCAGGTGGTCGCGGCGATCACCGCCAGCGTCATCAGCACGAAGCCCAGCGCCATGGACCGGGAGATCAATTCGTCCAGCGTGCCCAGCGGCGGCAGGCGGTAGTAAAGCTTGCGCGGCTTCTTGCGCTTGAGCTCGCGCTCCTGGAACAGATACAGCAGTGAGGCTCCCGCGGTGAACGCCAGCGCCGCGAAGCCCAGCAGAACCAGCGTGATGTGTACGTCCAGCCAGGCGTTGCGGATGACCGGGCTGGTCCAGGCATCCACCGGGTTGCCCAGCGTAGCCACCAGCGTCATGACGAAGATCAGGGGGAAGATGAAGACGCTGAGGCTTTCGGTTTTGTAGCGCCAATAGACGAATAGGAACAGCGTGGTGATGAGGAAGGCGCACATCGAGAGCGTCTCGTAGAAATTGGCGATGGGGCAGCGGTGCGTGAGCAGCCCCTCTTCCACGATGGAGACGCAGTGCAGCACGGCGCCGATGGAAAGCGCAATGAGGGAAACCCGGAAAAGGTGCTCGCGTTTGCGGACCAGCGTGAGGATGGCGTGCAGCAGGCCGAGCGAGTACAGGGCCGCGGCCACGCGCAGCCAGATGACACTCATTTCAGCCATGCAGTGCGCCGTTCAAGGGCCGATTGAACTAATAGTATAGCGCCTGTGGGGCACGGACCCCTGCGTGCCGCGCACCCACTCGTGGGGACGCCAGGGCCCTGCGAGTGGTGAGGTCTGCTGCTCCCTGCTCGTGCGCCTAAAGGCCGAAAAGTTTCGTGAGATCGGCACGGCGTGCTCACCTGCAAATCGAGTCCAAGGCTCAACAGCCAGCCCTAATCGGCCTCGCTCTCTCAGCCGGCAGAGCATCGATGCGTCCGCCGCAAACAACTCACCCCTGGCCCTGGTCCGGTACGCAGACCCATCGTACGTGGCCCCCGTTGCTGTCGGGCACACAGTGCTGCCCCTCGCCACAGGGCGGATCGCAGGGACCTTCGAAATCCCCGGGTGTGTCGAAACTGATGGATCTTACGGTGAGACCCTCCAGTCCAGCCTTTTTAAGTGCCCGGTGGACAGCGCCCGCCAAAACGGCGTGGTGGGCGCGCAGACCTTTATTAACCGCCGCGTGCGTCAGCTTGGGGCGTTTGGTAGCGGCTTTTGAGGATGCTTTCTTCGTTGCCATCTTTTATTTTCCTTTCGGAGCGGGAATTGGGGTAACAGTGAATGTTGCCAGCACCGGATCGTTGCCGTCGGAGAGCAGTTGCAGGACTACCGTCGTCCGGGGCTTATCCGTAACTTCCTTGGGCAGGGAAAGGACGATTTTCCCGGCCGCCTTCTGCACAACCTGCAGTTCCGCCTTGTCGAGAAGCGCCTTCGTGACCTTATCCAGGTGCTTGCCGGTGAAGGTGACGATGGCGCCAAGGTCGTTCTGCTGTACAGCGACCTTTTGCCCGTTGTCGAGCTCGGGCGCGGGCGACGGAGCGTCGGACTTGGGAATCTCTGCCCCCAGCGGAGCCCGGCCGTCCTTGGTTAGGACGAACCGATTGTATTTTTTCAAATCGTCCGACTTGATGTCCAAGGCCAAGGTGTTGGTCCCTTTGTCCATGCAACTGAGGCCGGAACCA
>Ga0182018_10001067_pt1 | contig 33001 bp, 23 predicted proteins | sample 812P2MmetaG_FD_120490 | JGI IMG/M metagenome (GOLD analysis project Ga0182018, IMG submission 120490) | Permafrost microbial communities from Stordalen Mire, Sweden - 812P2M metaG | ecosystem: Environmental > Terrestrial > Soil > Wetlands > Permafrost | place: Sweden: Stordalen | collected...
GTCCTTCAGGAAGAGCTGACCTACAAACGCTATAGCGACTGGCAGGATGTGGCCCGCCTGGTGACGTACTGCTTTTTCGAGCATTTTCCGTACCGGCAGCTGCACATGGTGTGGCGGCTTCAAGGCCTGTGGCAATTCCTGCGCGGCGACATGTCTTGGAAACCCCTCGAACGTAAAGGACTCCAGTCAACGACCGCGCCTTAACTGTTATTGCAGATCTACGGTTCCCGTCTTTTCTCGAAGCTTCTGTAGCTAAGAAAATTTGTCCGCATTCTTTTTCCGAACAGATCAGAAGTCCAGCCGCAATGCCACTTGGCCGGTTCGGTTTCCGGCGTTCGCCGCCGTTTGAGCGGATTGCAAGACGCCGAACGTCTGCGTGTTACTGATATTCGTGGCCGGAGGAGCAAAGTTGGTGTGATTGAGGATGTTGGTAAAGGTCGATTCAAACCGCAGCTTCAGCCCCTCACGAATCAGAAATGTTTTCGACAAGCCCGCGGCCATGGCGACTGTGCCCGGCCCTTCCAGAATCCCCACCCCGCAGTCTCCGTAGCGCCCTGCCCCCGCCGGCGTTGCCGCAAAGGCAGCGGGATTGAAATAGACCCCGTTCGCCGCTGCTGAATTTCCCACGCAATCTGGCCGAAGCACTGTGCCGCGGTTGAGGATATCCGTATTTGTCTGGTCCTCGGAGGCGCTGATGGTCGGGGTGAGCCACGGACCGCTCTGCAAAAGCGTGACGGTATTGACGTCCCAGCCTCCGGCCACGGCATTCAGCCAGCGGGAATCGTGCATCCATTTGCGGTTGGAGCCAAAGGGCAGTTGATAGATTCCGTTCAGTTGGAATCGCTGCCGTGGCGTGCCCTCCACATTGCCGCGATCGGCAGCCAGATCGAAGCGATTCGAAATCGCGACGCCATAAGCTACCTCGCTTGCGAAACTGCTCGGCGCATCCCCTTGCGCATCACTCAGGCTCTTTGTAAACGCGTAACTGGCCTGGAAGAACAGGCCGTTCGCCATCTGGTGAGTCGCTTGCACTTGCGCAGACTGATAATTCGCGGAACCCGCGTTTTCCGTGGAAAGCAGCGTAAACCAATTCTGATAGGGCGCGCGCGGATCTACGTACGGGCTGGGCACGTATGGCGTCGTGCTCGGAGCGATCTGGTTGAGATCCTCGGTGACCGTCAACCGGTACGAGTTCATGCCCGCATAGCTGATCCGCAGCGAAGTATTGGCGGAGAGCTGGCGTTCGACGGTGAGGTTCCACTGCGCCGATTGCGGGTCCCTAAATAGCGGACTATTGGCTTGGTCCAGACTGCCTCCGCCATACTGTAGGACCTGAGATGCAGGTGATGTCTGCGGGAACTCAAATAAAGGTTGGCCGCCGTTGTTATTCGCGTAGGTATGCAGCGCCGAGAGCGGGTTACCCGCATTGTTGTAGGAAAGCGGGCCCAGGGTGGTCATGGTGAAAATGCCGAAACCCGCGCGAATGACCGTCTTGTTGTTGCGAAACGGCCGAAACGCAACGCTGACTCGCGGATCGAAATCACGCAGATACAGCTGCCGCAATCCTTGCGTGACATGATCCTGGCTGGCGGTCAAGACGTTGGTGCATGGGATCGCGGTGTAACCTAGAGAGCAAGCGTTGAACGACTGAAGAAACGTCGTGTACACCGGTTGGTAAGACGGCGTGTTCGCAAGAGTCGGCAGCAATTGGTCGGGTATGAGAACGCTGTTGTTTCGCGGATCGAAACTTCCCAAGTCGCCGATCCCTTCCGTAAAAGGCGGGAGCAGTTCCCAGCGAATCCCGAAATTCACCGTGAGCCGATCCGTCGCCTGCCATTGGTCCTGTCCGTAGACACCGTATTGGGTAGTGGTGGCGTTCACTTGCGGGCTGGTGATGGCGAAAAACGAAGTGTTCGGCAATCCCAGCAGAAAGTCTCCGAAGGAACTACCGGTGAAGATTCCCTGGTTGAAGGTAAACAGGCCGTAGTCGTCCGAAGGACTGAAATACATCAAGTCCTGATAACGCACTTTGCGAATGTCCACGCCGAAACGGATGGTGTGCTTGCCGGCATTGTGGGTCACGTTGTCGGTGAATTCCATCGTCTGCGAGTGGGTTATGCCTGCCCTATCCCTTCCAATCGGTGTAAAGCCGGTGCCATCGGAGAAGTTGAACGTGGGGAAGGCGTCGCCGTCGGGATGTTCACTGATATCGATTCCTTGCAAGCCTAGTTGAGAGATCGCAGAGCTGCCAAGAATGGGAAAACCCACGTTGACAATCACGTTCGTGAATCCAAACCGGAACTCGTTCACCCATTTTGGATTTAACGCGTAGTTATAGGAAACCAGAAGGCTCCGGTTGTGTTCCGTGTCCGCGTCGTTCGGCAGCAGGGGATTGGCCACGTCGGTAAGCACATTCTTCCAGCTGAAGCGTGCATACACCTGCTGCTTGGAAGTGATGTTGTGATCGACCCGCAAATCCAAGCCATTCGTGTTCGAGGGCGTGGGCACAAGCGTTTCATAGTTGAAGCTGGCTCCGGGCGAATTCAGGTTGACATTAGGCTGCGGATAATAGGAATTCAATAGCGTCTCGGCGGTCGGATTGATCTGCGTTGTGGGGATGGTATTGTTCGCGAAGGGCTGGCCTGTTGCCGGATTCATCAAGATGCCCGCGCCATTAGCGATCGGCAGGCCGCTCAAGTTACCGTTGCGTTGAGCCTGGGTCGGCACGAGATATTGCTCTGCTGTTGAAGTTCTCCGGCGGTTACCCTCATAGTCAAAAAAGAAAAAGGTCTTGTCTTTGCCGTTGTACAGCTTCGGAATACTGACCGGGCCGCCCACGCTGCCGCCAAACGTGTTGTAGCGTTTGGGGGCCTTTTCGGTAAAATTCAAGACTTTCGCGTCCAGCGCATCGTTCTGTAAATACTCGAAGACACTGCCGTGAAACACAGAGGTTCCACTCCTGGTTGTGAACGTCACATCTCCAATTTGAGCAAACTCGGCATTGTTGTTGAACGCCGTGACCTTAAGTTCTGCAATCCCTTCCGACGAAGGATAGGCGTCCTGCAACGCACCGTTCTGGCGGACGTTCGCCGTCGAGATGCCGTCCACGGAATAGCCCACCATGGAAGACGTGGCTCCTCCCACCGAAATATTCCCTTGTGAGTCTTGCTGCACATCCGGAGAAAGACCCAATGCGGAGAGAGGGCTGGTTGAGACAGCTCTCGCGTTCAGCGCGAGTTGCGTGATCTGCCGGTTCTCCAGACTCCCCGCGATCGTTCCATTCTCGGTGTTGATGGCTGGCCCCGAGTCGGCTCCGACCTCGATGGTCTGCGTCGCGGAAGCCAATTTGAGGGCTATGTCAAAACGAAGAGTCTGGCGTGCGGCCAATTGGGCGGAGGATATCTTGAAATCCGCGAAGCCCGAGGCACTCACGGCAACATCGTAGTGGCCGGGCTTGAGATTGACAAAGTGGAACGCTCCATCATCGTCGGTCGCCTGCGTGCGTTGGGTGCCCTCGTCGGCGCTTACCAGCGTAACCTGAGCTCCGCCCACCACTCTTTGTCCCGGATCCTTGACCACCCCGATGATGTCGCCAAATGTGGATTGCGCCGCCGCCGGCCGTGGCTGGAAACACAAGAATATGGCTAGAAACAAAAATACAAAGCGACCTTTGCACATGTGAGATAGCTCCCTTGCTTGCTCCCTGGGGATGCTCCGCCAGGCACAATGAGCCTAAGAAGGGCCACGTTAAGAAGGCGTGAGGGATTTCACAGAAATTCAAAGAATTCGAATCAATTCTTTCAATGCAAGATGGAACTAAAAAGCGCCAGCAGCTTCAGAGTGGCTATCTTGTCTTCAAACCGAGTCTGGTACTCGGCACTGTACGCACCCGCGGTAAAGCTCACGATCTGCGGCGTGCGCGTTTTTCAGGGGAAATACTCGGCAGCTGAAACTGATATCCCAGCCAGGGCGTGGTCAAGATGTAGCGGGGAAATGCGGGATCTTTCTCAATTTTCTTGCGCAGTTGGTTGATTACCACGCGAAGATTCTCAGTTTCCTCGGCGTAATCCGGTCCCCAGACCGTTTGCAACAATCTCTTATGCGCAAGCGGTTTTCCTTGTTGAATTACGAGGGCTCGCAGGACGTCGAACTCCTTAGGAGTCAGATGGACTCTCTGGCCGCGAACGTCCACCGTTCTTCGCTCAAGGTCGATTGTCAATTCCGGAGTCTCGATTCTCGGAAGGGGTTCTTCCGAGCTGAACCGCCTCAGTGCCGCTCGGATGCGCGCCAGAAGTTCTCCGATTGCGAAGGGCTTTACGACGTAATCGTCAGCGCCCGAATCCAGGGCCACAATCTTGTCTTTTTCCGAGTTGCGGACCGTTATCATGATAATCGGCCCTTTAAACGACAATCGAATCTTGCTGCAGGCCTCAAAGCCGCTCATGTCCGGCATGTTTACATCCAAAAGAATCAGATCAGGATGCTCGCGAACCACCATTTCGATGGCTTCTTGGCCGTTCTTGGCCTCCACCACGTCGTAGCCACTGCTGCAGAGCGTTGCACGCAGGACACGACGGATTTGCGGTTCGTCGTCGACCACGAGAATGGTTGCACTGTTCATCGGTTTGGCGGCTCGTGGATGCGCACCGGAAACGCGCAAGCCAATTGCGCCTAAAGAAGTGACCGCGATGGTAAGGAACGAGCGCTAAGAAACGTCTGAGCAAACCCTAAAGAGTTCGTAAAGACAAAGCCCATGGGAACGCCACCGTCGCGCTCGTGTCGGGCCGGCCGCCCGAGAAATCTCGATACCGGCATCTCCCTAGACCGGCTCTGAGCAAGCCCTCGGACCCGGCCAAATTACCACTCGTGAACCAGCGGTCGGATTCTGTACTTGCGACCAGTGGGCAGCTCAAACCGCGGACTACTAGACTGGTGTGGCCAACAGTACCAAAGGGATTACCTATGGCCGCCCCCAAGTCGATTTACAGAAACAAGCTTTGGTCCCGGGGACTTCATTGTTCGGGACTCGGTCTTTGCGCCCTGGTCTTCACTCTATTTGCCTGTGTCGGTCTGGCGGGTTGCGGCGCCGCAACCTCGTCGAGTTCACCTACGGGAAAAGGCTCCGCGCCGACGATCACATCCTTTGCGGCGAACCCGACAAGCATTAACTCGGGCACAACCAGCACGCTGAGTTGGGCGGCAGCAGGAGCGACGAGTATTGCCATCACGCCGGGGACATTCACGTCCCCATCGGCAAGCGGTTCGACGAGCATGAGCCCGACGGCGACGACCACCTACACGCTGACGGCGACCAATGCCTCTGGCTCGACCACGTCCACTGCGACGGTAACAGTGACGGCAAGCACGTCGGGCACGCCAACCATCAGCTCCTTCACAGCCAACCCCACCAGCGTCACCTCGGGTTCCAGCAGCACGTTGAGTTGGGTGACTACCGGAGCGACCAGCATTGCCATCACCCCGGGAACATTTACATCCACATCCGCGAGTGGTTCGACCAGCGTAAGCCCAACTGCAGCAACGACCTATACCCTGACTGCGACCAATGCCTCCGGCTCGACCACTTCCACGGCAAAGGTCACTGTCGCAGCGCCCGGCGGCGCGTTGACGATTCTCACCACTTCGTGCCCAGGCGGGACCCAAGGCGCGGCGTATGCAGGCTGCACCATCGTCGCCAACGGTGGCGCTCCGCCTTACACCTTCTCGGTAAGCACGAGCCCCAATTTTCCGCCATTACCGGAAGGAATGTCTCTCAATGCAACCACGGGGAGCATCAGCAGCTCACGGATCGGTGGTCAAGGCGCCTACACACCCGAGTTTGTCGTTACCGACTCCGCAAATACTCAGGTAACGCAGGACATCAGCATCGCCATTAATGGCAACAACGCGTTTCTCGCAAACATTTTCCCGTCAACTTCTATTTTTCACCATCGGGTGGACGCCGCCACGACCAGCTTGCCCGTAGATACTTCCCCCGCAGCGCCTATGTATGGTGGCTACTTATCAGAGACGGTTAAGCCCTTCTTCGGGAACAATTCGAATGCACCTTTCCCGAATGGAATACCAGCCATCGAAGTTCCTTACAATCAGCCGGACGTGTCGGTGGCCACTACCGTATATCAGTCCTATTTTACGTCTGGTCCAATTCCTGCGAATGCGCCGGTGGAAGGCACCAGCAACTCGACCGGAGATAGACACGTTCTGGTCTATTTGGAGGCAGGCGGTGGAAACAACCCTGCCCTTTACGAGATGTGGCAGGGGATATACCAAGGCGGTCCCTGGACCGATTCCTCGAATGCACTTTGGCCCAACGTATCTACGAATGCCCTGACACCGCAGGGGCAGGGAACGTCCGATGCTGCAGGGCTCCCGGTAGCACCGCTGCTCGCCAATGCCGACGAGGTAATCGGCGCAGGCACGCCCAGCTCGCCGAGCGGCACAATTCAGCATCCCATCCGATTCACACTCAATCACATGGTGAACTATTGGGTCTGGCCTGCTACGGAAACAGCAGGTGTAGGGAGCTGCACGGCTACCAGCGGGGGTTCCATTCCCACCGAATCGCAAATCTCGCAATCGGCTCCTCCCGCCAGCTGCACGATGTCCGGACCCGCGGGCGAGATATATCGACTCAAAGCTTCGGTGGCCGCTCCCTCCTGCGCCTCGACCAGTCCACAAGCGGCCATTATCATCACCGCGTTCCGAAACTATGGAATTATCCTGGCGGACAACGGAGATAGCGGAGGGCTAATCGGCACACCGGACGCTCGCTGGAATGACACCGATCTGGCCTGCCTTACCAGTCTCACCTTGTCGGATTTCGAGCCCGTGAACGTCTCGAGTCTCATTGTCAGTAACGACAGCGGAGCCACCAGCCACTAACACGATTGGAATCGGCGCGCGGTCCTGTTTTTGGATCAAGCGGCAACGGACGACCTGTTAGCAGCTCACTGCAGCGGCATCACTTCGACATTCTCGCCAAGCCAATCGCCAAGGTTCAACAAGCTTCAGGAACGGTCCCGTGGTCAAAACGCTGCGACGAGCGAGCGCAATTGTCTGCTCTAGGGCTCTGGCGTAAGATGCACGGCCAGTGATGGATTCCCCATCGATCATTGGCCGCACAATCTCGCACTACCGGGTATTGGGAAAGCTCGGCGGCGGGGGAATGGGTGTGGTTTACGAAGCCGAGGATTTGAGTCTCGGACGCCACGTCGCACTGAAATTCCTTCCCGAAGAGGTGGCCAAGGATCCACAAGCATTGGAACGCCTTCGTCGGGAAGCGCGCGCGGCTTCCGCACTGAACCATCCGAACATCTGCACCATTTATGAGATCGGCGAAGATGACGGGCCGCCCTTTATCGCGATGGAGTTCATCGACGGGCAGACGCTCCGGCAGGTGATCAGCTTCAGACCCCTTCCCATCGAACAGGTGCTCGAACTGGGCACGGAAATTGCTGATGCCCTCGAGGCGGCCCATGAAAAAGGCATCGTCCACCGCGATATCAAGCCCGCGAATATTTTCGTAACCAAGCGCGGGCACGCGAAGATTCTCGACTTCGGCTTGGCGAAGCTGACCGCCGCCGAGGGTATGAGCACGTCCTCGCTGCCGACTGCGTCGGCGCAAGAAGTGCTCACCAGCCCCGGCAGCGCGGTGGGCACGATCGCGTATATGTCACCAGAGCAGTCGCGCGGCGAAGACCTCGATGCACGTACGGATGTGTTTTCGTTCGGTACGGTCCTCTATGAGATGACCACGGGGCGACTGGCGTTCCCCGGCATTACCCCGGCGCTCGTTCATGATGGGATTTTAAATCGAATACCGGTCTCGTTATCGAAGCTGAACCCCGACGCGCCTCCCGAGCTAGGAGCAATCGTCGACAAGGCGCTGGAGAAAGATCGCAAACTGCGTTACCAGAGCGCCGCCGAGATCCGGACCGACTTGCAGCGGTTGAAAAATAGTTCTGCTTCGGGGCGCTTGCGTACCACAACGGCTGCGCTGAGCGACGTTGGCGCTAGAAAGCGTTGGAAGATTTTCTTACCGATGGCACTAGGAGCTGCGGCGCTCGCCGTGGGCCTTTACGGGTATTCGCACCGCACGCCGAAGCTCACGCTGGAGGACTCTCTGGTGCTGGCGGAGTTCACGAACAGCACCGGTGACCCGGTGTTCGACGACACGCTGAAGCAAGCGATTTCGGTGCAGTTGGCGCAGTCGCCGTTCTTGAGCATTCTGTCGACGGCGAGAGTCCGGGCCACACTGAGACTGATGGCCAAGCCGTTGAATACCCAGCTGACGCCGGATGTGGCGAGCGATCTTTGCCAGCGCGCCGGCGGTAAAGCTTACATTTCTGGGTCGATTGCCGCGCTGGGCAGCCAGTACGTGATCGGGCTGGAGGCGACGAATTGCAAGACGGGTGATCCGATCGCGCAGGAACAGGTGACCGCGCAAAATAAGGAGCAGGTCCTGAAGGCTCTCAGCCAAGCGGCAGCGAAGCTGCGCCAGAAACTCGGCGAGTCGCTGAACACGGTGGAGAAGTTCGACGTGCCCCTCGATCAAGCCACCACGCCGTCTCTAGAAGCCCTGAAGGCCCTCTCGGTGGGAGCTCGCACGATACAAGAGAAAGGCAGCGCACCGGCGATTCCGTTCTTCAAGCGTGCCATCGAGCTCGATCCTAATTTCGCAGCCGCTTACCAAGCCTTGGGAGTTTCTTACTCCAACCTAAGGGAGCCCGGCTTGGCCAACGAGAACTTGCAGAAAGCCTACGACCTACGCGAGCGGGTGAGCGAGCGCGAGAAATTTCGCGTCTCGGGCACCTACTACCTGCTCGTCACTGGCGAACTTGAGAAAGCCGTCCAAACCTACGAAATGTGGGCCCAGACCTATCCACGCAATAACGAACCCTTTGGGAATTTGGGAGTGGATTACACGTACCTCGGACAATATGAAAAAGGGATTGCCGCAAGTCTCGAGGATCTGCGCCTGAACCCGGGCAGCGCAGCGGCGTACACCAACCTCGTGGGCCTATATCCGGCGGTGAATCGCCTCGACGATGCGAAGGCGCAATATCAGATCGCTGTCGCGCATAAAATTGACAACCCGTTTTTGCACGGAAATCGCTATGGTGTGGCGTTCCTCGAGAACGACACAGCCGAGATGCAGCAACAGGTCGCCGCGGCTGGCGGCAAGGCTGGAGAGGATGTGCTCCTTTCGTTCGCGTCAGACACCGAGGCATTCTACGGGCGTCTGACCAGCGCACGGAAACTCTCGCAACGCGCCGTCGACTCCGCTCACCGCGATGACTCAAAGGAAACGGCAGCGGCATGGCGGATGAATTCGGCTTTGCGCGAAGCGGAGTTTGACAATGCGTCGCGATCCCGCCAGGAAATTAACGCCGCGCTAGCCGATGCCCCGACTCGGGATGTCACGGTTCTCGCGGCCCTGGCACTGGCGCGCATCGGAGATATCGATCAAGCGGAACGAAGAGCGCACGGTTTGGCCGAGCGCTTTCCCTTGAATACTGCGATCAATCGCTATTGGTTGCCGGCCATCTACGCTTCGATCGAAATCAGACGCCACAATTTGGCGAAGGCTCTCGAAGACCTCCAGACTGCGTCTCTGTACGAACTGGGCACGCCGCTTCCCCAGTTCGAGGTCGGTGGTTCTCTTTACCCCGTGTACGTGCGTGGCGAAGTTTACCTGTTGCTGCATCAGGGCAGGGAAGCAGCCGCGGAGTTCCAAAAGTTCGTGGAGCACCGCGGCGTCGCCGTGAATTCCCCGATGGCCGCACTGGCGCGCCTTCAGCTCGGTCGCGCCTATGCAATACAGGGCGACACGGTCCAATCCCGAGCGGCCTATCAGGATTTCCTCGAACTGTGGAAGGACGCTGACCCCAACATTCCGATCCTGGTCGCGGCGAAGTCCGAGTATGCCAAGCTGAAGTAACCGCGCGTATTTGCGACCCAGGGGGTGCCCAAAAGCGCGCACATCACTCGAGCGTATCTTAGGTCGCCTTTGCTGAGCGACTTTGGCTGAGATAGTCGGCGACAATCCAGGCCGCTCCGGCTATCGCCGAATTTTCCATGTTGCCGGCCCAGTTGAAAAGCTTGTGAGGATCGGCAAGCGCCGGCAGCCATACCAACAACCCGAAACCTACGATCATCGCCGTAAGCAATCGAGACGCCAGCAGGGCCAAACGCCCGGAGAGTAAAGCAATGGCTGCGAGCGCGAACGCGATCGTCGTTGTTATCGCCCAGAACATTTGTCCCGGGGGAATCCACTTGGGAACGAACCCGGCAGTTCCAGAAAGATAAAACAGTTGTTCGAGCGTGAAGGAAACAACGCAAATTCCAAACGAGAAGTACCCAATCCGCGCCACGTTCGTCGATGGTGCTGAATCGTTCGGACCAAAAGACCCATAAACGATCAGCGCGCCCGAGACCAGGGAAAATTGCTCAAAAAAGTTGGCCCAGAGATCGAAAACCAGTGGCTTCTCCATGATGAGCGGCGCCCAGAGCAACGCAAAAATAAGATAGATTGAGCCCAGTGCGATGGCGCCGGCTCGCGCCGTTCTAGGCCATTGAATCGCTAGGCCTCCAAAGAACTCAACGGCAGCGGCGATGTACAAGAGAAGCTCGCGGTGGGGAACGTTCCCAAGCGGCCGGATCTGCTGCCAGGTGTTAAAGTCATGCCAAACCAAGGCGAGGACACCGAAACCGACAGCCGCCAGTCCATACACGTGAGGTCCGAGACGGAATCTCATCTTAGAACAAGGCAAGAACGACGGTGCAAAATTGGGTTTGGTATCCTATTGCGCGCTCCATTGGTTGCCGGGAAAGAATGATAGGGAACGTGGCCCAGCACAATATCCACTTAGTGCGTTGTTGGCGGCTCTCGGCATAGCCACGACCATGCACTCAATGAAGAAAGCTGCCTTTGGGAATAGCTGGGGGGAGATGAGACTTTGGACCTTCGGTAAGCAATCAAGCTGGTTGAGGAAACGGCGTCGGCGGGAAAAGCTCCGTGTTGACTCTTAGTTTTCCGTGTCGGTATGCCAGCCAGGATTAGTCCACTGCCCCCTGCGTAGAGCGAAAATTTCGGTGACGCGCCCCGAAGTCACCGAGCGCTTGCCGTTTACTTCGATTTCGTACAGATACTGGCTGTAGGTGATCGCAACATCGCCAAATCGCTGAATCTCAGTGCGCGGAAACTCCAGGCGAACCAGCTTTCCGCCGTTTGCCTGGAACCGAGCCGCGGATTGGAGAATATCTGCCTGGTTTTTCCACTTTTCTTCCCCAGAACTTATTACAATCGTGTCCGGCGGGACCAAGACTTCGAGACTCTTCGTATCATTGGCGAACCAGGCGCGCCAAACCTGTTCGCGCACGTTAAGGAGTTCTGTTCGGTCGTCCGAGCGAGCGGCCAACCCCGACACGACCAGCATCGCCAGCACACCAGCTATTGCCGTGATCATCGAGACTACTCGACGCATATTTCCTCCCCGAAAGTCATGGATGAACGTCTACCGGCAGCGCAGGATGACCTAAATATCGGGACGCGGCCAGCCGTCAGGTGCCGTAAAGCAAGGCAAAATGCCATCGACTGAACTGTTTCATGATCCGTATTTCGGGTCGACCAGTGCCGACAACGCAGAAGGTTCGCAGGTGCTTTCGGGCTTGATCTTTGCGCGACGCATGAGCCACGCACCAGCCACGCAGACCGCGCTGCCGATGATCGAGAGCATCGCGACATACTCGTCGCGCACCAGGACTCCGAGCAGCAGCGCGAAGTAGCCGACGGAATTACTTCCCCAGCCGTCATCCGGCCAGATTCATGCTGGAGCCATGCGCCATACGGTTTTTCGTGAAACGCTACGAGTGTCCCTCTCCTGGATGGTTGCCACCTGCCCGAAACCAGAAGGTTGAGATATTCTCCGCGCCGAATCGTTTCGCTAGCCCGAGCGGCACTGTTTGGGAAGTGCGTTGTGTCTAGAACAAGGGAGGCGTACGATGCGCGAGATAAAGGTCTAGGTCGAAAATTCCGGACTTCTTAGCAAGACCCACCGGTCGCGCGCGACGACCCAGCTTTGCTGGGAAAGGAGATGGATGAGCTCACGACAGATTGACCGCCGTACCTTCATGAAGGTTAGCAGCGGAGTGCTTGCGGCGGGCATCGCGCCCTCCCTGTCGGCCGAAGCTAGCTTGTCCGACCAAACGCCGTACCCTGTCAAGTGGTACCCATTCACAGGTCACCCTGACTCGGACACCTGTTGGTCGCTCTCCGTTGGTCCCGATGGCCGGATATATGCGGCGGCGTGCGCGGAGAGCGTGCCCGGCGGCGTAGTCAAACCTGTCCGCTACAACGAACAGCGCGACGACCTCGACTACTTATTCAACCTCGCGGAAAAGGTGGACGATCCTGGCGACTCAGGCCGCGCTTCGCAGTGCAAGATCCACTACAGCTTCGCGCCCTCAATGCACGACGGCGTGCTGTACATGGCGACGCATCTCTCTGGCCCGCCGATTGACCTGCCCGTTTATTCGCCGTGGTACTCGTGGCACGACGCGAAGCGTTGCTTTCGCGGCTCCGCGCTGCTGGCCTACGACACACGCACCGACCAGGTTCTCTGGTGGGACACGCTCATCCCCAAGGAGGGATGCCGCTGCCTACTGCACGATGAAGAGCGCGGCTTGCTTTACGCCATGAGCTACCCGCGCGATCATTTCATCATCTATGATCTCCGCACCCGCAAGCGACGCGACGTTGGCCGCATAAGCTCCATCAATCCTCAGGCGCTGTTCCTCGACAAGCGACATCGTGTTTGGACCAGCAGTGATTACGGACATTTGGTGCGCTACACGCCGGAGACCGACCGGCTGGAAATTTCTCCCGGCCTGCTGGCGCACGACCTGAACTATCAAACCGGCTGGCACAGCGTGTTCTACGACGTTGCGCCCTCGCCCGACGGCGAATGCGTCTACGCTTCCACGTGGTGTCCGAATCCCCGGCTTATGCGCATCTGGCCGAACCAAGGCGAGTGGCCGCGAGTCGAGGATCTTGGACCGGCCACGCAGCCCCGGGACACCAGTTTCCCAATTGATATGTACAGGGACCATTGCGGAGGGCTGACATTTGCAGGCGACGGTAAGCTCTACTACGTCGCCTCGCGGTGGCGCGATCCGAAATATAATCCGACGCCCGAATCACGGAAGCAGATCGAGGGCGTGGTCTGGCGCCTCGACCCCGAGACCCTCCAGCGGCAGGAAGTCGCTCTGCTCGAGCATCCCACAGGCTTGGCGCATTACGTTTCCCGCGGCGCGGTGGACCACAACGGCGATCTCTTCTTCGGTCACGTTGGAAATCACCCCTCCGGCATTTTCAAAGTCTCGATGCCGGCCGACCGTAAGAGGAAAAACGCGCACCTGCCCATTCGGATGTGGGGCTAAGGACTGCCACGATGCAGACGAAATCCAGATTCGATCCTGATTCGCCGGAGATCAAGGCTTATCTCGATGAACTCGCGCACCAATTTGTCCGCGAGGGCACGATGGTCGCTTTTCCCACCTGTCTGCCGGGCATGACTACACCGATCACCCACGACGAAAGCCGTATCACCGCGCTCGACATCAACTCCAAAGGACATGTCTACGGCGGAACAAGCGGACGCCAGGCGCACGTATTTGGAGCGGCTTTCCATGGCCTCACTGGGATTGTGTTGGATGCCGGGGCCGTCGAAGGTTCGACGAGCACCGAAGCTGTATGTTGCGGTGCTACTCGCGTGATCGCTTTCGTGAACGGACCGCAGAGTGGCCGCGCCGTGGCGCTGCCTTATCTGCACCTTGCCGAGGACTGGATCCAGGAGTGGGGCCTCGAACCGCCGGTTCTGAAGGATCTCGGCGAGTGTGTTTCGGGCGAAGCCGTGGTTCACGCTGTCGCGGTCTTGTCCGGAAAAACCGTCGTTGGTGTAACCACGCGTCACCTGTTCACCGTGGATGTCGAATCTGGGCTGATTAGCGTTGTGGGGGAAGTGCCGGGTCACGGCCATATCGCAATGGGCCGTGCCGCGGTGTTCGGACAGGAGGACCTCACGCGGCTCTGGCGCTTCGATATCGCTTCCGGCAAGATCCACCGTTCCGACGTCCATCTCCCCGACGGAGAGTGGACCAGCCCGCTCCGATGGGCTCGCGATCAAAATACTGGCCTGCTCTTCACCGCCGACGCTGCTGGGCGCTTGTTCAATTTCGACGAGAACAAAAGCTTTCGCTTCCTCGGAAAAGCGCATCTCTCCCCTGTCGGACCCATGGCCGTGGTCCCTGACGGCAGGCTGTTCGGCTTCTGCGGAACGGAGATGGCGAATCTGTTCTGCTGCGACACGGTTTCGGGCAAGGTCGCCAATCTCGGGGTCGCCGCTTCCGTTCTTGAGCAGCGCCGCTATGGTTATCAGTTCGGCGATGCCGTCACCGGCCCCAGTGGTGAAATCGTTTTCGGCGAGGAGGATAACGGCGGCCATCTCTGGCTCTATTTTCCGAGGATCGCCCCGTCAGCGCACCCTTGACGCCATAGGGGACTAGAATGGTTGTTCGCCATTCTTTATGGATGGCGGTTCTATGACACGAACCGGCTGGTCGGCAACGGGAGGTATTTCAGTTACTTCCGCGTCGCCCATAACTTCGCCTTCGGTTTGCTCCGGATAGCGATCCTTACGTGCCCACAAGAAATGATCCACACAATTGGAAGGCAGAAAGGAAGCATGAACAAGCTCACTGGTTTCTTTGTGTTTGTCGCTTTGATCCTTGTCTCCGCTGCGAATGGTTTGGCGCAGGAATCGAAACTGCCGGCGGACGATCTGGCGCCCAACTTCAAAGCGCCTGAGCGACCAACCGATTTTGACAAGCGCGTGGTCATGGTGGCGATGCGCGACGGTACGAAGCTGTACACCGTCATTCTCGTGCCCAAAGCAGCGAAGCAGGCACCGATCCTGCTGACGCGCACATGCTACAACGCGGCGGCTCGCGCGGAACGTACCAAGAGCCAGCGCATGATCGAAGCATTGCCCCTCAGCGATGAAGTCTTCGTGGAATCGGGCTACATTCGTGTGTATCAAGATGTCCGCGGCAAGTACGGCTCCGAGGGCGTGTACCTGATGACGCCGCCACCGGTGACCTCGGGCTACAACCGGTCTGGCGCGGACGACACCACGGATGCATACGACACGATCGACTGGCTGGTGAAGAACGTGCCAGAGTCGAATGGCCGCGTGGGCATGATCGGGTCAAGCTACGAGGGCTTCACGGTGGTGATGGCGCTGTTGAACCCGCACCCTGCGCTGAAGGTTGCCGCGCCGGAGAGCCCGATGATAGATGGCTGGATGGGCGACGACTGGTTTCACTACGGCGCGTTTCGACAGAACAGCATCGACTACATCCTGGGGCAGACGACGAAACGAGGCGAGGGCGTCCATCTGCCGCACGAGGGGCGCGACGACTACAACAACTATCTGCGCGAGGGCTCGGCGGCGGCGTTTGCGAAGACCGAGGGTGTAGACCAACTGCCTTTCTGGCGCGTCGTGATGGAGCATCCCAGCTATGATGGCTTCTGGCAAAGCCAGGCGCTCGATAAGCTGATCGCGGTGAAACCTGTGACCGTGCCCACCATGTGGGAGCAAGGGCTGTGGGACCAGGAGGATATGTGGGGGGCCATCCACACCTACCGTGCGCTCAAGGCCAAAGGTGCTCCGGACGCGATAAATCACTTGGTGATGGGGCCGTGGGCCCATAGTCAGGTCAACCGGGAAGGGCGGTCGCTCGGACCGCTCACTTGGGCCACGGACACTGCAGCGCAGTGGCGACGTGACGTGCTGTTGCCATTCTTCAACCACTATCTCAAACCGGGCGCACCAGATCCGGCGGTGCCGCCGATCTGGATCTACGACACCGGCGCGGATCATTGGGACAAACCGAGTGTTTACCCGGTGAGCTGTGAGCAGGGCTGCCCCGTGCCGTCGAAGGCGATGTATTTGAATGCAGCGAGTCGGCTCTCGTTGGTGCCGCCCTCCACCGGGAATGCAGCGAAGTTCGACGAGTATGTGTCGGACCCCACAAAGCCTGTTCCGTATCGGCCTCGACCGGTTGACGATGAAGATGCAAAGGGCTGGAGCACGTGGCTTGTGACCGATCAGCGCTTCGTGGATGGCCGTCCCGACGTCCTTACCTACCAGAGCGAACCGCTCAGCGAGCCGATGAAGTTATCCGGGGAACCAGTTGTGCATCTCGTTGCCTCAACCACGGGCACCGATTCGGACTGGGTGGTTAAGCTGATTGATGTAGAGCCAGACCGCATCGCGCCGCCGATCGAGTTGAGTGGTTATGAACTGCCCGTATCCCTGGACATTTTTCGTGGGCGCTACCGCACCAGCTTCGAACACCCGGAGCCAATCAAGCCGAACGAACCGCTGACCTACGTCTTCGCGCTGCCAATGGTCAACCATACATTCCAGTCAGGTCACAGGATCATGGTGCAGGTGCAGTCCACGCTTTTTCCGCTCTACGACCGCAACCCGCAACGCTTTGTGGCGAACATCTTCGAAGCGAAACTGGACGAATATCAGACAGCGACACAGCGAGTCTGGCACCAGCCTGGCCAGGCGAGTTTCATAACGTTGCCCATCGTCGAAATCGGCAAGGAAAGCCGCTCGGATCAGTGATCGGAGCCGCCAGGTGAATCATTTATTCGTGTCGCAGGGCGACCATGGGGTCAACGCGCATGGCGCGCCGCGCGGGGAAGTAACACGCCGCAATAGCCACAACAATCAAAAGCACGGCGACGCCAGCAAAGGTCAACGGATCATGCGCGCTGACGCCGAACAGCTGGTTGGCCATGAGACGCGTCAATCCCAGCGATGCGGTGATGCCGATCGCCACGCCGAGCAGTGCCATTCGGGCGCCGTGCCCGATCACCAGCCGCAACACATCGCGCCGTTCCGCGCCCAGGGTCATACGCACTCCGATTTCGTGAGTGCGCTGTCCGACCAGATACGAAATCACGCCGTAGATGCCGACGCACGCGAGCACTAACGCCAGCGCCGCGAACACGCTGAGAAGCAGCATCGAGAGTCTCCGCGCGGCAAACGAACTGGAAACGACTTCGTCCATGGTTCTGACGTTGTAGATCACTTCGCGAGGATCCATTTCCTCAACCGCCCGGCGAACCGAGCCCATGACCGCTGTGGGATCGCCTTCCGTGCGCAGCACGACAGCCACAGAATCCGCCACCATCGGCATGAGCTTTTCGGGAAGCTGCATGAACGGATAGTCGAGCTGCGCTTCGATGGCCGATTTCGAGTCAGCGTCGAGCCCCCACTGCTTTACGTGGCCGACGACGCCGACAACCTCGACGGTCACATTGAAGGTGGCGAGATGGATGTGCTTGCCGATAGGATTTTCGTTAGGGAAATAGGTCTGTGCGAAAACGTCGTCAATGTCGACGACGACCGGCGAGTGCTCGTCGTCCTGTGGCGTGACGAAGCGGCCGCGCTCGAGCGTGATTCCCATGGCTGGTTGAAATCCAGCTTCAACCAGATAAAACATCGATTGGGGCATCTCTTGGAGATTGGCGGGCTTGGCCTGTCCCTCGATCCAGAAGGGCTCGGTGGAGTTATGGATCATCGGGCGGGAGCCGAGCGTGACGGAAACGGCCTGGACGCCGGAAATGGCGCGCATTGCATCGTCGAAGTGGCGTAGCCGGGCGCGCGTTTCGGCGGAGGTGGTTGCAGTGGTGGACGGCATGGACAACGCGAAGGTGATCGCGTGGTTCGGATTGAATCCCGGATTGACGCGCCAAAGCGCCGCGAGGCTGCGGACCATCAGCCCCGCGCCGACCAGCAACACCAGCGCCATGGCAACCTCGCCGACAACAAAAAGTCCTTGGAGCCGGTGATGGGCGCCGCTCCCACCGCGGCCACCTTCTTTGAGTACCTCCTGCAAGTTCACACGGGAAGTCTTCAGCGCGGGAGCAAGGCCAAAAATAATTCCGGCAAGCAGCGACAGTGCCACAGTAAAAAGCAGCACGCGCGAATCGAGGGAGACCTCATTGGCCCGCGGCACGGCGCCCGGCAAAGTGCCCAGCACCGCTTTGGTGCCCCAAAAAGCGAGCAAGATTCCCAGCGCTCCCCCGAAGCCCGCGAGCAGTATGCTTTCCGTAAGAAGCTGGCGAATCACCCGCAAGTGACTCGCGCCCATCGCCGCGCGCACGGCAAACTCGCGCGAGCGGCCCATCGCGCGCGCCAACAGAAGATTGGCAACGTTCGCGCAAGCAATCAGCAGCAGGAAACCCACGGCCGCGAGAAGCACGATCAGGAATGGCTGGACGTTCCCGACGATATCTTCCTTCATCGAAACGAGCGTGATGCCGACGGCCTTGTCAGCCTCTGGATACGCCGCGGCGAGATTTTCTGCAATTCCATCCATATCCGCTTTCGCTTGCGAAAGCGTTGCACCGGGTTTCAGCCGGCCAACCGCGTGCGCGCTCATGCCGATGCCGCGGTCGCGAAAAGATGGATCGTTATACTGGCCGATGGAAGTGTAGACGTCGCGGTCCTGACCATAGAAGGTGAAGCCTGGCGGAATCACGCCCACGATAATGTAGGACAAGCCATTCAGGACCACCGATTTCCCAACGACGCCGAGCGAAGAGCCGAATTTGCGCTTCCAAAGGCCGCCGCCCAGAATCGTCACCCGCGCCGCCCCCAGGCGATCGTCATCGGCGCGAAAAGTGCGCCCGACAATGGGCACCACGCCGAGTGTGGGAAAAAAGTCCGCGGAAATCTGGTAACCAGTGAGGCGTTCCCCCGCTTCTCCCGTGCCGATAAAGCTGTAATCCTGGTTCCGGTACATCGCCATGGACTGGAACGTTTGCGTGTCCCGCTGGCAATCGAGGAAATTCAGGTAGGTAATCGGGGCACGCTCGAATCCGGGACTCTTTCCATATACCGCGACCAGCTGGCCGGCGTGTGGGTACGCCAGCGGATTGAGCAGCACGCCGTTGACTACCGAAAATAGCGCCGTATTCGCGCCAATGCCCAGCGCCAGCGTCAAAATCGCTATCGCCGTGAATCCCGGTGACTTTGCCAACATCCGAAGCCCGTAGCGCAAGTCTTGAAGAAGCGTCTCCATGCTGCCTCCCGTCTTTTCATCTGACGGCGAAGTGGACTAATCGTTACCGCAAGAAATATCCGTCATTCCAGCTCATCCGGCAGTTCCTGGGTGAATTATCGGTGAACAGGAAGCAATTGAGATCAGAAACGACGCACGATAGCCAATATGCCGTCTCTTGTAGTAGCATTGCCGGGGTGAGTAGGAGATCATGAAAGAGCCGCGTCTTTCAAAAGCTGAAACTCGCATCCTGGAACAGTACTGGAAACTGGGGACTGCGTCCGTGCGCGAGGTCCTGGAAAGCCTCCCTGAGGAGGAACGCGTTGCTTACACAACGGTGCAAACGCTCGTCTACAGGCTGGAGGAGAAGGGTGCGTTGCGAAAGGTAAAGAAGATCGGCAATGCCCAGCTGTTTCAGCCGGCCATCAATGAGACCCAACATCGCAGCAGACTAGTAGGCGATTTGCTCGATCTGTTCGGCGGCTCGCCGCGATTGCTCGTCTCTAATCTGCTCGAAAACGGCGCCCTCACCTTACGAGACCTGAAGGCGCTGCAGAGTGCGGCCCGCAATGATAGTAATGGCCGCACCCGCGGAGGCAAACGTGCATGAGCATATCGCACAAACGATGTACCACCTCAGCGTTCACCTGCTGTTCGCCTCGATTGTCGCCTCGACGGCGTGGGTGCTGACATCATTCCTGCGCGCAAGCGCCACCACAGAATATTGGATCTGGGTCGCCACGGCATTCAATTTCATTCTGCCTTCAGGAGCACTCATCGATAAGCTTTTGGCGGCGCACTTGACGTGGGCCAGGCCGCTCGGTCCTATTGGCGGTCCCATATGGGACATGACACAGGGCCGGCTGCCGGTGATCCTCGGAGTTATATGGATGACCGGGGCCTTCTCTATGCTTATGCGATTGATCTTGCGCATACGCAAAGAGCGTGACGAAGCGAAAGTGCAGGACGGTCTGAACGATCGCGGCGACACGTCCAATTTCGTAACGGACGGCATTCCCGTGAGCTTTGGCGACAACCATCCGAGTCCCGCAGTTCGCGGAGTCCTTTCCCCCCGTATCTTGCTTCCCACCGGCATCGATCGGCTGCTGAGTCAACGTGAATTCCGCGCTGTCCTGATTCACGAACTGGCCCATGCGAGACGGCATGATAATTTGATCCGTTTACTTTATGAGGTTTCCTTGTGCGTCTTGTGGTTCCATCCGCTCGTCTGGCTCGCGGGAGCGCGCATTGCACTCTATCGCGAACTCTCCTGCGATGAATCTGTGGTCAGGCGCTCTCATGGGCCGGCCTTGGTTTCAGCGCTCGCGAAGCTTGCCGTTTGCGAGCAAACGGGAATTCTGCAAGCAACGGCCTCATCGCATCTGAGCTATCGCTTGGAGCGCCTGAGTGGTCCGGCCCAAGCGACCTGCCGCGCGGCGAGCCTGCTGTTGGCATCACTGTTTGCCATGGTCATCGCCGCCACCATCTTTCAAACCGTCGCACACACGGCCTGCTGTTTCGTCAAGCGATAACCACTGCCAAGGCTCACTTCCTCCCGCTAGGTGCGTCCAATTGACTCGTACGTGGAATGTAGTAGCATTGCTGTATGCTGTAGTAGATGGACGCGAGCCTGTCTTTACAGCGCAGCCGTTCGAGTTCATCTCTCAGGAGCGTTTACTCCCATGCGAAAGCTGGCCATATCGTTCGTTTTAGGGCTGGTGGCGGTGGTTTCGGCCCTGCAGACGCCCGCGCAATCTGCAGTTCCTGTGACGCTGATCAAAGCGGGCCGATTGCTCGATCCACGCACCGGAAATATCCTCGCGCCGGCCGCCGTGCTGATTGAAGGCGGCAAGATCAAGGAAGTCGGCTCTCCTTCCAGCGTCCAGGCTCATGCGTCTGCCGGCGCTAAGACTATCGACCTGGGCAGCGCAACCTTGTTGCCCGGCTTGATAGACAGCCACGCGCACTTGCTGATTAGCGTGGTTTCGCAACCGGAAGCCGAGCGGGCGCGTCGGTACAACGGCGGCTTTGTGACCGACCTATTGCTGGCGATTGTCGAATCGCCGAGCAAACGAGTGTTGCTGGGTGCGCAGATGGCTCGGGAAGATCTGGAGAGTGGCATCACCACAGTACGCATTCTTGGGCACTCCGGGATTGATGGGGATGTGGCCCTGCGGGATGCGATCAATGCTGGACGTCTGGTGGGACCAAGGATTCTTGCGTCGGGACGCAAACTTGCGCAGCAAGAGAAAAATGGATACGTCCAGAATCTCAATCCCGCGCTGGCCCAGGCCATCCTGCAACAGGAATTTCTGTCGTTCAACGGCCCGGATAGCGCGCGACAGGCCGTGAAAGACGACCTTTTTTATGATGTTGACGTCATCAAGGTCACCGTTGAGGACGACACCTCCGTGGCGGAAATGAAAGCCATCGTCGAAGAAGCTCACCGCCAAAATGTCAAGGTGGCTGTCCACGCCGTCACCCAAGGCAGCATTCAAACTGCAATTGATGGGGGCGTGGATTCTATCGAGCATGGGAATGGGGTTACCGACGAGCAATTGAAACAAATGCGCGACCAGGGGATTTTTTTGGACTTCACACCCACTTCCTATGGGGACTTTTTTACGAGGATTTTCGACGCAACGATTGCCATGTCTTTACAGCTGCGACCCCAGCGTCTGGATTCCGATGCGCGTACCCGGCAGCGCTACAACGATCTGGCTCAGCAGCTTCTCCAGGGACCCAAGTTTCCGGATGAGTCCGATGAGCGCGACGATCGGTTGTACGACAGCTTGGTTCAGCGGGTCATGAAGTCCGGCGTAAAGTTCGCAGCCGGGACGGACATGTGCTGGTTTTACCCCGGAAAAACATGCGGGCAATCATCGGTTGGAAGATTTACGACTTTACACCTGGCCGGGATGCCCTCGCTTGACGTGATTCGGGCGATTACGACCAATGCCGCGGAAATGTTGGGCTGGCAAGACCGAGTCGGTGCCATCGATCCGGGAAAATTCGCCGACCTCGTGGCCGTCTCCGGCGACCCCATCGCCGACATCACCGAGATCGAACGGGTGCGCTTTGTGATGAAGGACGGCCAAGTGATCAGGAACGATCTTGCTTCGCATTGAAACGTTAGCTCAGCCGGTGGAAACAACCTCGCGGGCTACGTTGAAGGGAGTAGTCGAATGAAGCAGATCCAAGTGCTCTTGCCGTTAGCAATGCTCATCTCCACGGCGGCCGTCGCCGGCCAACAAGTAGCGACCAGCGGCAGCGCTCCTGCGGACATCGTTTACGAGCACCCCGGCCAGCTCGTTGACGCCGGGGGATTTCGGCTGAATCTCTACTGCATGGGGAACGGCTCGCCGACGGTCGTCTTCGATTCCGGATGGGGAGACTGGGCGCCGGTGTGGTCGAAGGTGCAGCCAGAGGTCGCAAAGTGGACGCGCGCCTGCAGCTATGACCGCGCCGGCTATGGATTTAGCGATCCGGGTCCCATGCCGCATACCAGCGTGGGCATCGCCGACGAGCTGCGCACCGCGCTTCACCATGCAGGCATCGCGGGGCCCTATATTCTGGTGGGAAGCGCCTTCGGCGGCGACAACGTACGCGTTCTTGCAGACCTGTACACGAGCGAGGTTGCGGGGCTGGTATTGGTTGACGCCGATCCCAACGACGTTGAGCCTGAGGCGATGCGGGAAGGAGAACTTCGAGGGATCGCGGGAATCGTTTCTCGGTTGCGCGATTGTCGAAACTTGATCGCCGAACACAAACCGTTGCCGGCCCAACCGTCAGGTCCTGGCCAGTCACCACAGACGTGCGCTCAGCAATTTTTTTCGCGGGGTTTCCCGGAAGTGGCGTGGTCGCCAGAATTGAGCGCCAAACTGCTCGAGATCGCAGAAACAAGAGTCGCGATGTACGACGCTGCTGCTTCGGAGATGGAACAAACACCGTGGGACGAAGCCTATCTGCAACAGCACCGACGCTCATTCGGTTCGCGCCCCATTCGTGTGCTCACTTCCGGAAATCACGGCGTCGGCCACCTGGAGACGAAGCCAGCGGATACGCCGGAGCATGTGAAATATGAGCAGGAGACCACGCTCGCACAGGCGCGCTGGCTCACACTATCTTCGAACTCGAAACAGATCTTCGCCCGCAATAGCTCGGAATATATACAGTTCGACGAGCCGGACACCGTGATCAACGCCATCCGCGAAGTATATGACCAGGCAAGACGACCGTAGCTACGCCCGGCGACCAAAAGTGACAGCCAAGGAACCTCTATTCAAGCGCCGCTGCATTATCTGACCAGCAGGGGTATGTGTTGTTCGGTCTGGAAGATTTGCAGGTGCATTGAGGCGCAAGCGGCATTCGGGTTAAGACAAATTAAGAGAGACACTCGAATGAAATCAAATCGAATTTTCTTTTCGCTGGTCGCATCGCTTTTCACCCTGTTTTCAAGTGGGCAGGTCGTCGCCCAAGCTCCGGCTGCGGTCACTTTTGTCAAAGCTGGTCGGCTACTAGACCCCCGGACGGGCAATGTGCTTGCGCCTGCGGCGGTCCGGATTGAGGACGGCAAGATCAAGGAAGTTGGTTCTCCTTCTCAGTTGCGGGCTCACGCCCCCGCGGGCGCCAAAACAATTGATCTAGGCCGCGCGACCTTGCTGCCCGGACTGATTGACTCTCACACCCACCTGCTTCTCGATGTTGTTGTGCCGCCCGAAGAAGAGAGTAAGCGGCATGAGAACGGGATATTTGTTCCGGCGCTGCTGCTGGCCATCGCGGAATCACCGACCAAGCGCGCATTTCTCGGCGCGGAGATGGCCCGAGAAGATTTGGAGAGCGGCATAATAACCGTTCGCAATCTTGGCCATTCCGGAATTGACGGCGATACCGAACTGCGTGACGCCATCAATGCGGGCCGTGTCCCTGGTCCGCGAATCCTGGCCTCCGCACGCAAGCTCATTACGCGCGGCGAATACGTTCAGAACCTCAACCCTGCCCTTGCCGAGTCGATCCTAAAGCAGGAGTTCTTGCTGATTGATGGACCGGAGTCTGCTCGCCAGGCGGTCCGGCAAAATATCTTCCAGAACGTGGATGTCATCAAGGTTTCGGCAGACGAGAACCTTACCGTCCCTGAGCTTGCAGCGGTGGTCGAAGAAGCGCACCGCAACCACTTGAAAGTTGCCGTCCACGCCATCGACGCCAAGAGCATTCAAACCGCGATTGATGCCGGCGCAGATTCGATCGAGCACGGCAATGAAATAAGCGAAGGGCAACTCAAGCAGATGCGCGATAGAGGCATTTTCCTGGATCTGACGCCAACCTTCTATGGCGGCTTTTTCCTCAAGATCACCGAGCCCAGCATTGTGATGTCGCCGGCCGTCCATGCTGACGAGGTTAGTGCTGCTGCGCGCGGGAAGGCACGATATGAAGCGTTGGTTCAGCGGGTGCTGAAGTCGGGCGTGAAGTTTGCCGCTGGATCGGACATGTGCTGGTTTTATCCGGGAAAAACGCGCGGGCAAGCGAGCACCGCTACCTTTGTGAACTTGCATCAAGCCGGAATGCAGCCGCTCGATGTGATCCGCGCCGTCACTAGCAATGCCGCAGAAATGCTGGGGTGGCAGGACCGGGTCGGGGTGATCGAGCCCGGCAAGTTCGCCGATTTCATCGCCGTTCGCGGTGATCCCGTCGCGGACATCACTGAATTGGAGCGTGTTGGTTTCGTCATGAAAAGTGGTGAAGTGGTCAGGAATGATTTTGGTGCTCACTAACCCGCGCTTCTTGCCGCGCTAGTTTGAGGGCACATCATTCATGGGTTCCGAATTTCAGCCAGTCGCGATGAACAAAACGGGATTGCGCCTTTTGCTCTCACGGTTGCTGACTTTTGTCGCGCTCGTCCAGGGCACTCCGCCACCACGTAGGGTTGATTTGGCAGCCCGCGAGGGCAAGCCGTTGATGCCACTTACTTTTGCCCGGACCAGGTTTCGCAACTGCCCGAGCGGTTCGTCTTTTCCGATTCGGGACCAATATCCTCCGACACAGGATGCGATGAAGCTTGTTGTTGGGTAGTTCGGACCTGATCTCCAGGAGACCGTATGAAAGCAAATACCGACCCAAGGCACCAGATAGCTCTGGCGCGGCATCTCGCCATGCGTGCTTTCTCCTCGACGATAAGACGAAGGTCGAAGCAGCCTTGGCTTGCGCTGCTTGCGCTCCTTCTGCTGGTCGTCCCGGGAACGAGCCTTTCCAGTCACGCCCAGACACCGGTCGAAGCTCCGCGTCCGGCGCGCTCTCGGTCCGAGGAGATGTTGGACAGGTGGAACGACATCGGGAACAAACTGATCGCCATGGCCCAGGATTTCCCCGAAGACAAATACGATTTCAAGGTGCAGAACGGCGAGCGCACCTTTGCCCAGAATCTTCTCCACGCCGCCGCACTGGATTTCGTCCTGATACGCAGGGTTTCCGGATCAAACCTCGGGCCCGACTTCGGCTCGGGAGACAATCCTTCGCGCGACGTTTTCAAGACCAAGGCCGACGTGGTGAAGTTCGTGCAGGAGGCCGTCGCGGACGGAGCGCAAGTGATTCAACAGCAGGGCGACGTGGGGCTGGACAATACATCGAAATTTCTCGGGAACCGGCTAGCCCACAACTCCTCCATCTGGACGTTCGCCATCGAGCACAGCGGCGCGCACTACGGCCAGCTTGTGGTCTACTATCGCGCGAACAACCTGGTGCCGCCGGACTCCCGGCGGAATCAGGCGCAGCAGCCTTCAGCTCCACGTGTGGTTGATCTGAAGGCGGCGGACGGAACCATCCTGAAGGCGAGCTACTTTGCCGCGGCCAAGCCGGGCCCTGGCGTGCTGCTGCTGCACCAGAGCAACCGGACACGTGACTCGTGGGACGGCGTGGCCCGGCAACTCGCGGCGACTGGAATCAACACCCTGACGCTCGATATGCGCGGATTTGGCGAAAGCGGCGGCACGCCTTCTACCAAGCTGACCGACGCGGAGCGGGCAAAGGTACGCGCGATGCGGCCTGGCGACGTGGATATAGCGTTTCAATACTTGGTTTCGCAACCAGGCGTACAGCGCGATGTCATCGGCGTGGGAGGAGCCGGGGAATTCGGCGTTGGCCGTTCGGTTGAACTAGCGCGTCAACATTCTGCGGAGGTGAAATCGCTGGTGTTGCTTTCCGGAGAGACCCTCCAAGACGGCCTGCAATTCTTGCGGCAGGCGTCACAACTTCCCGGATTGTTCGTCGTGGCCGACGACGACGAATATCCTCCCACGGTCGATGCAATGGAATTACTCTACGTCACCTCCTCCAGTGCGGGGAAGAAGTTGGTGCACTATTCGGCTGCACAAGACGCGCCCTGGATATGGTATGAAACCAGCGATGCCAGCAAAGTTCGCGCAAACGGCGGCCACGGAACTGACCTGTTCCAAGTCCATCCGGAGCTGCCCGGCATCATCGTCGATTGGTTTGTGACCACGCTGATCAAGACACCGGGTCACGCGCCGGCAGATACCGTGGCATCTGCTGCAATCATCGATCAAATCCGGATGCCCGGAGGAGTCGCCCAGGTCGCGAAGCAATTGATGGAAGCCCGGCGGAAAGATCCCGAGGCGCAGTTGTTTCCCGAAGTTACCATCAGCATCATAGGCCAAGACCATTTGCGCGCCGGCGAGCCGGAGTTAGCCGTGGACGTCTTGAAGCTCCTCCTGCTCGCCTATCCGGAGTCGGCCGATGCACACGAGACTCTCGCCGAAGCGTATTTGGCGAACGGACAGAAAGATTCGGCACGGCAGCATGCCGAAAAGGCATTGGCCATCCTGGATTCTCATACTGTGCCAGCGTCCTCATGGACCGATACCGAGCAATACCGTCGGGAGATTCGTAGCGGCGCGCAGGATGTACTCAAGAAGTTAAATGCGGCCCGCTGATCGCTGATAAGGTGAGTGCTTCCGTGTCCTGCGCGTCCCAAGCGGACGAGTCGCTGAATTGTGACAAATCAATCGTCACAGATTCTAGACCCGACCGCGATCACGGCGGGACGATCCTATACGGTCAAATTCCACCCTGTTGCTTTTCTTGTTTTGCGCTAACGGCTCGCTCTCTTCTCCGGTGTCCCCGCAACGCTACTTTCGAATGTAGCCGTTCTGCGCCATCACTTTGGCTCGGCAGCGATGTCCTTCGTGCGAAACGGCATGCACTCCGGAGGCAGTGACCCAGCGATTGTAAAAATTGAACAATGCGGTGACGGTAAGGGCGTAGAAAATCGCTTCGTCGGTCCACCCTATGGCGCGCAGTCTTTTCGTGTCGGTTTCGTCGACCGACGCCAAATCCGTCGTCACTTTGCCGACGAATCGCATCAGCGCTTTCTCGTTTTCCGGCAAGGATGAACTCTCCAGATCGCGCAGCACACTCCACACAAGATCCTCGCTGCCCATAAGCTCGGCCGAGATAGCGGCGTGGGACTTTGCGCAAAATTCGCATTGATTTAGATACGAAGTATAGGCGGCTATGAGTTCGCGCAATCCGGAACTCAGCGGTGAAGATTCGTGCATGAGTCCGTGCGTGAAGCGCGCGAGATGGGCCGTCATTTCGGGCCGGAATGCGAAAAGATGCCAGATTTGCCAGTATTCCTGCCTGGAATCTTGCGCCGACCGAATCAGCTCGAGGTACGGGCTTGGCCGAGGATTATTCTGGACGTCCGGAAGAAACATTGGCTTCATTTCCAAGGACTGCATGATTTCTCCTTGCGGCAAGGTCCAGTTCACGGTGCGCACGGTAGTCCCGGCGCGCAAAATTGTCTGTAATGCTTTTGAAGTATTGCGCAACGTAAATTTTCGCCTCAGAGTGCTCTCCATTTCCGAACGGGTGTGCGCACGCGTCGACTGAGTTGGCGGCGTGTTGGGGACCACCGCGCCCACGATCGTGCGAGAAAGGAGTCGCATTGAAACCAGGAATATTCCGCACGCTGCTGGTGTTAGCGGTGCTGGCTTTGCCGCCGGCGATGCGCCTCTGCGCGCAACAGCTAGCTGCTCTAAGCGTGAACGTCACCGACCCGTCCGGTGGCGGAATCCCCCAAGCGCTCGTCACCATCAAGAGCGTGGAAACTGGCGCCAAGCGCACGGAGTCATCCAATGCTGCGGGACTTGCCGTGATCCCGGGACTAGCCGCCGGAGACTACCAATTGACGGTGCAAGCCGGGCAATTTAGCGAATATCGTGCCACGTTGACCCTGGCAGTTGGGCAGATTGCATCGCTGCCCGTCCGCCTGGGCGTAAATGCGGTCAGGGAGCAAGTCGAAGTCCGCGAGACGGCACAGGGAATCGACCCACAGAAATCGGAAATCAGCCAGGTGATCAAGCAAAGAGATATCGCCGATCTGCCCATCGCGGGCCGCGACTTCATCGACTTCGTACTCTTAACACCTACAGCCAACGTGGGACGAAGCACGGCGGTGGGTGCGCAATCTCCGTTCCAGGAAACCGTTTTAGAGCTGAGCTTCGCCGGCCTGCGGGAGACGCACAGCACGTTGTTCGATCTCGACGGAACGGATTACACCACGAGCATCTCGGGCGTTCAGCGCGTGAGCCCTTCGCAGGATTGGGTGCTCGAATTTCGCGTGGCGGCCAGCCCCATAAACGTGGACAACGGCCACAACCTCGGCTCGGTCGTGAATACCGTGACGAAGTCCGGAAGCAACAACGTGCATGGCTCGGCTTACGAGTTTTTTCGCAACAACGATCTGGACGCCAACAACCTGCTATCGGCTCCAGGATTCAACACGCTCCGCTTCAACCAATTTGGCGGCGACGTCGGCGGGCCTATCCGGCGCGAAAAGCTTTTTTACTTCGTGGGCTACGAAGGCCAGCGCCGCGCGGAGTCGCCCTTGTATTCGTCCTTCATTCTGAATTGCACCAACAACCCCGGGTGTCTCGGCCCTGGAACTCCCAGCATCAATCAGGTGAAGGAGATGCTCGGGTTGCAGCCAGAGAACCTAGGATCGATTCTGCAGATTGAAAATTACGACAAGTCCTTCGTAAAACTGACCGACGTTCTAAGCGAAGCCAGCACGCTCAACATCGGCTACCTGTTCAACGATGAGCGGAACCAACACGTCCCGGGCGCTGCTCCCGGTCAGGGTTTGCCTTCGTTTTATCGCAACAACCCTTTGCGCGATCAGACCGTCTATGCCAATTTGCTGCATCTGTTCGGGAGCCACTGGACTTCGGAAAGCATTCTCAACTTCGGGCGACGAACTTTCCACCTCAATCCGACGGGCGAAGGATTTGAGCCGGCGCTCCTGGTTTCGGATCTCTTTGATTCCGGAGGCATCCAGGGCGGCGTTCATTCGTATAGTGAGCAACATTTTCAGGCATCGGAAAATCTCACCTATGTCACGGGGAAGCATTCATTCAAGTTCGGAGCGGATTTTGAGCCGGTGTGGATCGGCGCGCAAACGACGTTCTTTACCCCGGGCGCCGGTATTTTCACTCCGCAGAGCTTCTTCGGTGCGGCGCCTTTCAATGCCCCGCCGTTTGGTCCTGGAACTCCGGTAGAGTTTTTGTTCCAGCAACCGCAGTCGTATTTCGGGCAACAGATTCCGCAACGCACCCTGCCTTTTCAGACCGGTCTCGTTGCCGGACCCGCGGCCGCGGCTTTCACCAGCAGCACCAATCTAAATTTTCTGCACACGCTCACTGGCTACTATGCGCAAGACCAGTGGAAACCGAAGTCAAACCTGAGCGTGACGCTAGGGCTGCGCTACGATATTGATTTTTTTCCGTCGGCCGCCGATGTCCGCGTGGATGGAATGCTGCATCCGACAAACTATGGAAATGTGCAGCCGCGCGCCGGTTTGGCTTATTCCTTCCGCGGGGGAAAAGGTGTAGTACGAGCCGGTTTCGGTTTGTTCACCGGTCCGTTCGACTACAGCGACATTCTGGTGTCATGGCAAGGAGCCTCGGCCTTCACCTATATCAACCAGCCGTTACTCCCGCAATTTGCGAACCCCAGCGAATCCCTGGTGGGACTTGGTCAATCCGGAATCGTGGGCGTTAACGGCCCATTTCTGGCCCGTCAGGCTTTTTCCAATTTCACCCATAATGGCATTTATCCCGACCCCAGCACCCTGCTGCAATTCCCGCTGGGCTACGCGCAGAGGAAGTTTCCCAACGCTTACGCCGAACAAGCCAGTCTTGAAATCGAAAACGAGGTCGCGAAAAATCTCTTCGTCTCCATCGGATACGAATTCGTGCACGCCCTCAATCTACCGTTGTATCTCAGCATCAATGGCATACCCAGCGGCACGCTGCCGAGCGGCGTTCAAGCGTTCACGCCAGCCGACCCTAATTTTGGCTTCGTGCTGCTGGCCACTCCGCAGGGCTATTCCATCTACCACGCTGGAACTCTCAGCGTGCGAAAGCCCTTCGCCCGTCATTACAGCATTCTGGCTAACTACACTTTTTCCAAGTCCATCGATCTTGCCACCGACGTCCAACTCACCGATACGCCGACGGATTATCTCGATCCAAACCTCGACCGCGCCCTCGGAGACAACGACGTACGCCAGCGCTTCGTACTGACCATGCTGGCGGAATCTCCCGATACCTGGACCGCGGCGTTGCGCAATTTCACGTTCTCGATGCTAAACACCCTGCAAAGCCCGCGCTACTACACGATCTATGCAGGATTCAACGTCGAGGGCGACGAATTCCCGTTCTCGGACCGCGTGGGCGACATCGGACGCAACACCTATCGCGGCGATGCGTCTTATACCACCGACATCCGCCTGCAACGAGCCTTCGCCTTGCGCGAGCGGCTAAAATTGCAAGCCAGCGCCGAAATTTTCAATTTGTTTAATCGCCCGAACGTCAACGCCATCGACACCGTCTACGGGTCGGCGACGTTCCTCGGACCGACCCCGCAGCACTTCGGAGATGGAGTGAGCAGCCCGGCGAATCCCACGTTCGGTTCGCCCAGCTACGTGGCGCCGGCGCGGCAAATCCAGCTGGCTTTGCGCTTGAATTTCTAGCATCGCGCCAGGAGCGCTAACTCTAATGCCGATACCCACGGAACCAATCGGTAGCATCCCGCGACCCGCGGAGTTGCTCGCGGCCGTGACCGATCGTGCCGCTGGGCGAATCTCCCTCGCCCAGCTTCATGCCGCAGAAGGGGTGGCTCTACGCGATACGATTGCGCGCTTCGAACAAACCGGCTCGCTGGTCATCACCGACGGTGAGCAGACCAAGCCTAGCTTCGCCACCTATCCGCTTGCGGGGCTTACAAATCTTGCGCCCGATGGCCCGATCATTGCGTTTGCCGACGGTCATACGCGGCAACTCCCCAGGCTTGCATCTGGCCCTTTTCGCTACGCCGCCCACGCTGCGCCCTATCTCAAACGCGCAAGAGAATACACTCGCCGCCCCCTGAAGCAGGCGGTCATCTCGGCATCCGCGTTGAGCTTGCTCTATCCGCAAAACGGCTTGCCGCAGTACTCCCGCGAAACCTTTCTCGGCGATCTCGCCAACGACACAGAGCGCGACCTCCAGGAATGTCTTCAGGAAGGCGCGCACTGCGTGCAGATCGACTTCACCGAAGGTCGCCTAGCCCTCAAGCTCGATCCCTCGGGCGACCTGCTCGGTTCCTTCATCGAGCTGAACAATCACGTCCTCGGGCGCTTCACGGACGCGGAGCGGAGACGCATCGGGGTCCATACCTGCCCAGGCGGCGATCGTGACTCCACTCACAGCGCGGACGTGGACTACGCGAAGCTGTTGCCGTCCCTGTTCCAGCTCAACGTCGGGCGGTTTTACGTACAGTTGGCCAGCGAAGCCGATCGCCGACGGGTTCTCAAAATCATGCGCGCGTCTTTGAAACCCGGAACGCTGCTGTTCGTCGGAGTTATCGACCCGATCGATCCGCGAGTCGAAACCCCCGAACAAGTCCGGGATCGTGTGCTTGAAGCGGCCGAATACATCCCGGTCGAATCTCTCGGCACCACCGACGACTGTGGCTTCTCCCCGTTTGCTGACGATACATCTACGTCTCGCGAGATCGCCTTCGCCAAAATTCGCAGCCGTGTCGAAGGCACGCGCTTGGCTTCAGCAGTTCTCGGAGTTTAGGTGTAGTTGTGCCGTCGTCACAGCCCTTGGCGATCGCCGGTATTTCTGTTTCTCAAAAGGAGGTACGTTTCATGGCTCACATAAAACTGCCGGAAGGTATTCCCGGAATCCTCGGACCGATGGCTTTCAGTCCGGACACCGCAAAACCGCTCAACGAACTTGCCGAAATTTTGTTGCGCGCGCCGAACAGCCTGAGCCAGGCGGAGCGCGAACTGATCGCAACGTACGTGTCTTCAGAGAACGATTGCTACTTTTGTCAGCACGCGCATGGCGGCGCCGCCGCCCACTATCTGGGCGGAAATGAAAGCCTGGTTCAACAGATTAAGCGCGACTTCGAAGCTTCGCCGGTTTCGGACAAGCTGAAGGCCCTGTTGGCCATCGCCGGCAAGGTGCAAAAAGGTGGCAAGCAGGTTACCGAGGATGATATCGCCCGCGCACGGCAGAATGGCGCATCCGATAAAGAAATTCACGACACCGTCCTGATCGCTGCGGCCTTCTGCATGTACAACCGCTACGTCGATGGCCTGGCTACCTGGGCGCCCACCGACCCTGCCGTGTATCGCGAAAACGGGAAACACCTCGTCGAACGGGGCTACGTGCATTCCACGGATCATCTGGCGGCGAAAGCCGGGGATTAAGACGAGAACTTTACGCTCTGTGCGGCGCGTGGCGGTTTTCAAATTCGAACCAAACGCAAGGACGAA
>Ga0182018_10001070_pt1 | contig 32906 bp, 35 predicted proteins | sample 812P2MmetaG_FD_120490 | JGI IMG/M metagenome (GOLD analysis project Ga0182018, IMG submission 120490) | Permafrost microbial communities from Stordalen Mire, Sweden - 812P2M metaG | ecosystem: Environmental > Terrestrial > Soil > Wetlands > Permafrost | place: Sweden: Stordalen | collected...
GTTTGGGCATGCGCCGCGACCGCCGCCATGACGAGCGGCGAAATCAGCAGCAATGGCCAGAGCCAGCGACGAATCATGCAATGAGCGACCATGAACAGGCCCTGGTGGTCAAATAGAATAATGGCAAGATTTCGCTCAGGGGCGAGCGCGGCAGGCCGCCGGGCGGTCCGGGGGTGAAGTGGATCACGGGATCGTGTAGGATCAGGGGATGCACACCTTCGCCTCCATCGCCATCGGTTTGCTGTTGTTCGCCACGATCGGGGTGCTGTTCGCCGGTTTGATCGGGATGGTGCGCGGTAACAGTGGCGCGGCGTCTAACCGGCTGATGCGCTACCGGGTGCTACTGCAGGGCGCGACGCTGCTGCTGCTGGTGCTGTTCATGACCCTGCTGAGGTCCTGACCGCGTTCGGTCCGGTCTTGACCCCGATTGGCGCGCCCCGTTAGCTGCGGCGCATGAGCATCGATCCCGCTTCCGAAGTATACCCCGCCGCTGAACGCGCAGGCGTCCTGGCGCAGGCGCTGCCGTTTCTGCGCCGCTATGCCGGTGCGACAGTGGTGGTGAAGTACGGCGGCCACGCCATGGGCGAAGAACATCTGGCGATCCAGTTCGGCCGTGACATCGCGCTGCTGAAGCAGGTCGGCATCAACCCCGTGGTGGTGCACGGCGGAGGTCCGCAGATCAACGCGATGCTGAAGCGGCTGGCGATTACCTCGACCTTCATCGACGGGCTGCGAGTGACCGACGCGGCGATGGTCGAGGTGGTGGAAATGGTGCTGGCCGGCACCGTCAACAAATATGTCGCCAACCTGATCACCCAGGCGGGCGCCATGGCGGTGGGGATCTGTGGCAAGGATGGCGGCATGATCCGGGCCCGCAAACTGACGCGCACGAAGATCGATCCGGACAGCCATATTGAGCGGGCGTTGGACCTGGGGTTCGTGGGAGAGCCCTCGGCGGTCGATGCCCGGGTGATTCATGCACTGACCGGTGGCGGGCTGGTGCCGGTGATCGCGCCGGTTGGCGTGGATGCTGACGGGCAGACTTACAACATCAACGCCGACACGGTGGCTTCGGCGGTGGCGGGTGCGCTGCACGCAGACCGGTTGCTGATGCTGACCGACGTCGCGGGTGTGCTGGATAAGGACAAGAAGCTGATCCCGTCACTGACGTTGAGCGAGGTCGAGGACCGGGTCGCCGACGGCACGATCACCGGCGGAATGATTCCGAAAGTGGAATGTTGCGTGGACGCGGTGCGGCAGGGGGTGAAAGGTGCGGTCATCCTGGACGGACGCGTGCCGCATGCATGCCTACTGGAGTTGTTCACTGAGGCTGGGCCGGGGACATTGGTGAAGCGGTGATCTTGCTTGTAAGATGCTCGACCCGTTCGCACGAAGCCCTCAATCCAAGGTAAACCAATCTGATGTCTTTTGCACAAAAGCAAGAGGCGACACGATTGGGACACCTCGAAATGGATCGAGCGTCAGCACTCCCTCGGCGGCTTCGGCAGCGGTATCCAGTGGGTGATCGCTGGGCGCATGTCGGGTGTTGCACTGGCCAGGGCGGTCTTCAACCACCCCCACCTGTCGCCACTCCAAAATGCCTCGCCGACGCTCTCGTCGTCCCACGCGATAATCGATCTCGCGTCGCTTGGCACCGTGTCGATTGTCTGCCAGCCGGCCGCCGCACCTGATGCATTGACCGCACAAATGGCGATCGTTCGGCAGATGCCGCGGACTTCGGCCACCTGCGCTTCAATCGGGCGGTCGCCGCTCACGGGGCCGCTCCGATGGATCAAGTCCACCAGATGATCGCCACCGGGAAGCACGCAATCATAGACGGCTGCCGTCGCAACTTCGATCTGTGAGGGAATCATCTTTATATGCCCCATTATTTTGGATTAATCGCACCGCGACCGCTGGAGGAGACCGATCCTTTAGCGCCGCGATCACCAAGACATTTGTGTCAACGACAACCCTCATCCGAGGGGGTGCTCAACCTCATGTTGCGCCCGCTTTATCAGACGGTCGATATCGGCGTCCGTCAGACCGGCCGCAACCACCCGCGCCCGCGATTCCCGCCACCCAGGGATCATTTCTCGTTCCGGTTCTATCGTAAGGGTCACGCGCTCATCGGAACCAATGCCTCGGCGCGCGAGATCGGCCGCGACCTCTCCTGCCGTGACCTCGATCACATCGGGTGCTGCCGCCATTGCCATCGATCCTTTCCGCTGCTGACCTGGGCAAAACCAGACCGCGCAACCAATATTAGCACAAGAGGCCGGTCCTTTGGACAAATTCCTGGCGTCAGGGGCAGGCGACGGGTCTCTCCTACTCCCGCGCCGCCTTGATAACCGCCTCCGCTTCCTCCGCCTCCATCGCCAGCGCCCGTAGCGCGACATCCCGGGGAAAACCCGCTCTCGCCAGTACGCCGATTTCCCGGTTCCGGTCTGGTTCTCCGGTCTTGCGGAACGGTCCAATCCGGCGCTTGCGCGCCAGGATCAAAGCGGAGGCCAGTTCGCCGCCTTCATGCTCCGGTAAAACTTCGCGTGCCTTGGCCGGGGCGATCCCCTTGGCCACCAGTCTGGCCGCGATCATCCGTCGCGAGCGCCCACTCAGCGCCAGACCGCGCACGCGCGCCTCCGCGAATTCCGCGTCGTTTACCAGGCCCAGTTCGACCATACGGGCGACGATCGCCGAGATGGAGGCCTTGGCGGTGGCGGCATGTTCCCCGGCGTCGTCGCGGCCGGAAGCCTGGTACGCCCAGCGGTCGATCCGGCGCTGCAGCACGCGCCGCAGACCGGCCTCGGTGGCCGCATATCGGGCGAGATAGTTCAGCGCGGCCTCTCGCAATGAGGTCGCATCCGGTGGCGGCCTGTCTTGCGGATCCGACCGCGGTGGCCTTGGTGTTCTCGGCATCAGGCGACGATGACACGCATGGCTGCCGCCGCAAACCGGGAGCCAGAACGAGTGGCGGACGCCGAACCGTCACAGGCAGGGTCCCTGGAATGTTTGACATTGCCCCACCCTCTGGCGAAAGATGATCGCTTCCTTGGAGCCCGCCCCGAATGGTCGCGGGAGGGTGATCCATTGGAAGCAACGCAACGATGGTCCAAATCTCATGATCCCGGCTCTGCTACCGAATTACGCTCGTGCCGACCTCGCGTTTGAGCGGGGCGAAGGCGCCTGGCTGTGGACGGTCGATGGGCGACGACTTTTGGATTTCGGCTCGGGTATCGCCACGGCCTCGTTGGGGCACGGCCATCCGCATCTGGTGAAAGCGATCGCCGAGCAGGCCGCCAAGGTGATGCACACGTCCAACCTGTATCGCATCCCGCAGGCGGAACGTCTGGCGGCGCGACTGGTTGAGGCGACGTTCGCCGACAGCGTGTTCTTCTGCAACTCGGGCGCCGAGGCGAACGAGGGCATGATCAAGATGATGCGCCGCGCCATGTACGACGCGGGCAAACCGGAACGCTTCCGGTTCATTTGCTTCGAGGGCGCATTCCACGGCCGCACGCTGGCCACGCTCGCCGCCACCGGCAACGAACACTATCTGCATGGCTTCGGCCCAGTGGTAGAAGGCTTCGACCACGTCCCGTTCGGCAACATGAACGCGGTGCGCGACAAAATCGGACCCGGCACCTGCGGCATTATCGTCGAGCCGATCCAGGGCGAGGGCGGCGTACGCGCCGCCGATCCTCAGTTCCTCCGCGATTTGCGCACAGTTTGCGACGAGTATGACATCATCCTCGGCATGGATGAGGTACAGTCGGGTATGGGTCGCACCGGCAAGCTGTTCGCGCATGAATGGGCCGGCATCACACCGGACGTCATGTCGGCGGCGAAAGGGATCGGCGGCGGATTCCCGCTCGGCGCCGTTTTGGCAAAGGAACGTTTCGCTAAGGCACTGGTTCCCGGCACGCATGGCACGACGTACGGCGGTAACCCGCTTGCCTGCGCGGCGGGCAACGCGGTGCTCGACATTATTCTCGCGCCGGGTTTCCTGGACGAGGTCGTGCGCAAGGGCAACAAACTGGGTGCCGAACTGGAAAAGATCGCCAGCGAGTTCCCCACGGTGTTCGCTGACGCCCGCGGCATGGGTCTGTTGCGCGGACTGAAATGCGTGATGCCGCAAGCCGACGTGCAGCGTGCCTGCGTCGCCGAGGGCCTGATGGCGATCACCGCCGGAGAAAACGTGCTGCGGCTCGCTCCGCCACTGGTCGTTACCGATGACGATCTTGGCCAGGCGGTCGACATGCTGCGTCGCGCGGCGGCCAAATGCGCCGCGGGAGCGGCAAAGGCGGCCGCGCAATGAGCGTCTCGCTACGTCGCCCGGGACGAGATCCGGGCCATTCAGCGTCCGATGTGGCCGGTCCGCGGCATTTTCTGGATCTGCGCGACTTCGATTCCGCGACGTTGCGGCAGATGCTGGACGTCGCGGCGCACTATAAGAAGGCGCGCGGTGTGCAGTCGCGGCCGCTCACCGGCAAAACCCTGGCGCTGATCTTCGAAAAACCCTCGACCCGCACTCGCGTTTCCTTCGAGGTCGGCATGCGCCAACTAGGCGGCGACGTGATTGTGCTGAGCGCCCAGGATATGCAATCCAGCCGGGGCGAAAGTCCGGCGGATACGGCGCGTGTGCTGTCTCGGTATGTCGATGCGATCATGCTGCGTACGGCCGATACGACGAAGCTGCACGAGCTGGCACGGCACGCGACCGTGCCGGTGATCAATGGGCTGACCGACACCTCGCATCCCTGCCAGTTGATGGCGGATGTCCTGACATTTGAAGAGCATCGTGGTCCGATCGCCGGTCAGGTCGTGGCGTGGTGCGGCGACGGCAACAATGTCGCCCGTAGTTGGATCGAGGCGGCGGTGCGGTTCGGCTTCACGTTGCGCCTCGCCACCCCGGACGCGCTGCGCCCGCCGGCCGACCTGATCGACTGGGCTCGTTCGCAAGGCGGAAAGATCGAACTGACGGACGATCCCGTGGCCGCGGTGAAGGACGCACGTTGCGTGGTGACCGATACCTGGGTGTCGATGTCGGACGATCCGAACTCGAACCGGCATAATATGCTGGCACCATATCAGGTCACCAGCGCGTTGATGGCGAAGGCGGCGAGGGACGCGATCTTCATGCACTGCCTGCCGGCGCATCGCGGCGAGGAAGTGACGGAAGAAGTCATCGACGGTCCTCAATCGGTGGTGTTCGACGAGGCGGAGAACCGGTTACACGCACAAAAGGGCGTCCTTGCCTGGGTGCTCGGCGTCGCGCGCTAGGCGCCGATTGGCCCGCGGCCTTAACGCGTTCTTGGCACTGTCCCTCGTAGTTATTGGCGTGCGAGAATACGCGCGATAACGTCCCATCCACCGTCATGGCCCGGCTCGTCCGGGCCACCTCTCGCGGCACCATGCAGATGCGGGTGACCCGGTCAGGCCGGGCCATGACGAGGGAGAGAGCGACCGACAATGCAGGACCCAGAACCATGCCCACCATCCGCACCGTTTGCGCCCACGATTGTCCCGACATGTGCTCGATCCTCGCGCACGTCGAGAACGGCCGCATCGTGCGCATCGAGGGCGACCCGGAGCAGCCGTTCACTGCCGGTTTCGCCTGTGGCAAGGTCAATCGTGACGCCGATCTGGTGCACTCGCCCGAGCGCCTGACCACGCCACTGCGCCGATCCGGACCCAAGGGCGAAGGCAGGTTCACGCCAATCACCTGGGACGCGGCGCTGGACGAAATCGTCTCGACCTGGCAACGCGTCATGGCGGAATCAGGCCCGCTCGCGCTGCTGGGTTACGCCTATAGCTCCCATCAGGGCCAGATCAACCGAGGCCTGACCAACGGCCTGTTCCACGCCCTGGGCTGTAGCCGCCTCCGTGGCGGCACCGTCTGCGACACCTGCGCCGACGCCGCCTGGATCGCGACCGTAGGCGATATTGGTGGCGCTGATCCAGAGTCGGTCCAGGCTTCCGACCTGATTGTATCCTGGAGTTCCGACCTGCACGCCACCAACGTTCACCTCTGGGCCGCGATCGAAAAGCGCCGCGCCTCGGGCGTGAAGCTGGTGGTGATCGATCCGCGTCGCACCCGCTCCGCCCGCGTCGCCGATTTGTGGCTGCCCGTGCGGATCGGCACCGATTCCGCGTTGGCCTTGGGTGTGATGCATATTCTGGTGCGCGACGGCAAAGCCGATCGGGACTACCTCGCGCGACACACGCTTGGCTTCGATCAGGTCGAGCGCGAAGTGCTCCCGCGATTCACGCCCGAAGCCACCGCCGAGATCACCGGTCTGCCAGTCGCGGATATCGAGACATTCGCGTCCTGGTATGGCGAAGCGAAGACCTCCTTCATCCGCATCGGCTTTGGCCTCAGCCGCCTGACCGACGGCGGACAAAACCTGCGCACCGTGGCGCTGCTGCCTGGCGTGACCGGCGCCTATGGCCGTTACGGGGGGGGCGCACTGCTCGCCACGGCGGCTGGCTTTGAATTGAACTACAACGCACTGCGCAAACCGTCCGGTCCGGCGGAAACCCGTACCATCAATCATCTGAAACTAGGCGAGGCATTGCGCGAACTGAACGACCCGCCGATCCGTGCGCTGTTCATCGCCGCGAACAATCCGGCGGTGACCAATCCGGATACCGCGCGCACGCGCGCCGGGCTCGCGCGCGAGAATTTGTTTACGGTCGTGCACGATCCGTTCATGACCGAAACAGCGAGGTTCGCCGATATCGTGCTGCCCGCGACGACTTATTTGGAAACCGACGACTTCTACCGCGCTTATGGCACTTACTACATGCAATACGGCCAACGGGCTGTCGAACCGCAAGGTGAGGCCTGGTCAAACCATCGCCTGACGCAAACCATCGCCGCGCGCATGGGCCTGACCGACAAGGTGTTCCAACTGTCGCCACCGGACCTGGTCAAAGAATTGTTCCGCGGTGCGACCGGCACGGCCGCCGCATTTGATCCCGCCAAATTGCTGGATGGCAGAGCGGTCTCTGTTGGCTCTCGTGACGGGCAGAGTTACCGCACACCATCCGGCAAACTGGAATTCTACTCTGAAACTCTGGCGAAACAGGGGTTGCCGCCGATGCCGGACTGGCGTCCCGATCCCGCGCGACCCGGTGCCGATCGGCTGCGACTGCTGACGACTCCGGGTTACTTCCAAAGCCACACAGCCTTCAGTGGCAACGCCTTCCTGCGTGACCGAGAGGGGCCACCGCGCGCTGTGTTGCATCCCGTTGACGCCGCCTCACGCGGATTGACGGATGGACAGAAAGTGCGCCTTCGCAACGAGCGCGGCGAAGTAGGTCTGGTGTTACGGGTGCGGGACGAGATTCAACCCGGCGTGGTTCTGGTACCCGGTCAGCGCCCGGACACCGAAACAGTCGGTGGCACGGTAAATATGCTCTGCGCCGACGACTACACCGACCTGGGCGAAGGCGCGACATATCAAAGCACTTGGCTTGAAGTCAGCGCCTGGGTTTGAACACGACTGAGGATTGCCGCGTGTACCTGGTAAAGTGACTACGCCGCGAGTTCTTCCGCGACCGCTTTCTTCACGTTTGGCCGCTCCAGCATGCGCGACCGATGATCAATGACCCGCGGAATGCGAGAAAAGTCGACGCCATCACCTTCCAACCATTGCGAGAGCGTGAACAAATACGGATCGGCGATGGTATAATTGTCGCCCATGACCCAGGGGCCCTTCAACATCTGACGCTCAATCAACTCAAAACAGGCACCGACCGATTGAGGTACCTTCCGCTGCATGGCGACAATCGCCGCCGGGTCATCGACCCATCGTTCTCCGCGCATCCGGTGTGCATGCGCCACGTGAACCGTCGAGCAAAGATAACTGTTGACTGACTGTACCTCCGCGAATGCGAACGGATCGTCGATTGGAGCCAGCCGCGCCTCCGGGAAGCTCTGCGCGATGAAAGCCAACATCGCCGGTGTCTCGGTCAGGATCCCGCGCGGCGTTATCATCGACGGCACTCTGGCTTTCGGATTGATCGCGACATAATCCGGCGACTGCTGCTCGGCCTTGCCGAAATCTACCCGGCGCAAATTGTATTTCGCGCCCGCGTCTTCCAGCGCGATATGCGACGCGAGCGAACAGGTATTGGGTGCGTAGTAGAGCGTGAACATGGGGAATGGACCGATCCTGGGTGGCGGAAACCGCGGCTGGCTGGGGCGGGAGGATTCGAACCTCCGTATGACGGAATCAAAATCCGTTGCCTTACCACTTGGCGACGCCCCAACAGACCCCTTTCGGGGCTGCATTTGATAGGTCGTGACGCGCTTCGCGTAAAGCACGTAAGCAGCAGGCGGGCTCAGTGTGCCAGAGGACCGCCCCAACACCACCAGCGGGGCCGCGCCAGTTCCCGCGCCGCGACGGCGGCTTCCTCAGCACTGTCGAACAAACCGAAACAGGTCGCTCCGGAACCGCTCATGCGCGCCAGCAGACAACCTTTGGTGGTCGCGATAGCGCGCAAAGCATCATTGATCGCCGGCACAAGGCGGATCGCCGTCGCCTCCAGATCATTGCTCATCGCGCCCAAGGCCGTCGCCATCTCCTCGGCGGAGGCCCAACCGCCAGGCAGCACAGCCTCCTGGGCGTACGTCCCCGTGCGCGCTCGAAACACCGACGCGGTGGCAAGCGGCACCCCTGGGTTGACCAGAACGAGCCCGCACGGTGGCAGCGATGGAGCCGGCGTCAGATGCTCACCGACCCCGCGCATGCGTAGTGGCAGGCCGCGGAGGCAGACAGGTACATCGGCTCCAAGGCCGGCGGCGATGCGATCCAGGACGGGGGCCGCCACATCCAGTCGCCAGACACGGCAAAGTAGTCGCAGTGCGGCGGCCGCGTCGGCGGAGCCTCCGCCAATGCCTGATGCGACGGGGATCCGCTTTTTCAGCATCAGCGCACCGGCCGGATGCAGACCGCTCTCCGCCGACAAGGCACGAGCGGCACGCAAAACGAGATTGTCCGGTTCCGCGGCCAAAGACGACGCGAACGGTCCGGTGACGGTTAAAGTCAAATCCGCGCCAGGCTCGTATGCGATCTGGTCGGCGACGGCCGCGAAGACGACCAAACTGTCCAGAAGATGGTAGCCGTCTGCTCGCTTCCCGGTCACGTGCAGAAACAGATTAACCTTCGCTGGAGCTGGTTCGGTGTCCGCGATCCGGCTCGTCATGAGCCAGCTCGACCGGGGCCGCGCGACGTTGAAGCGGGTGGCCCGGACGATCCCCCGATCAAGTCGGGGGAGGGCCATGACGAAAGAGGAGCCTGGCCATGACGGAACAGAAGTCGGGGCGTGACGAGAGTGGAGCCGCCGCGACAAAACCGGCCGCGTCGCGTCCTATTTCCCACTGGCCACGGTGCCGAACGGATGGGCTTTGATCTTGGCTTCCAGTTTCGCCGCGTCCTCAGGCGCGGGGTTGAGCGTCAGGGCACGGCGCCATTGATACTGTGCCTCGATCTTGCGGCCGGTAGCCCAGTACGCGTCGCCGAGGTGTTCGGTGATTGTGGGATCCTCGGGTTCCAGCCCAACGGCGCGCTCCAGCATCTTCGTGGCTTCGGCGACGTTGCCCTGACGGAACAAGACCCATCCCAGGCTGTCGGTGATGGCACCGTCATTGGGACGGCGGGCGGCGGCACGCTGGATCATGTCGCGAGCGCGATCCAGATTGCGGCCCATGTCCGCCCAGGCGTAGCCTAGATAGTTGAGAACCGAGGGCTGATCGGGAGACAGTTCCAGCGCGTGGTTGAAATCCGCCTCCGCCCGCGTCCACTGTCCGGTCCGTTCATAACCGATGCCGCGGTCGTAAAAGATGATCCAGTCGCTCGGAGACGGCTGGCGCATCCGCCCGATCACGCGGTCGTAGGCGGCAACCGACTCGGCAAACCGTTTCTTGACGCGCAGCAGATCGCCCAGTTCGATGTCGGGCAACGAACTGTCCGGATAGTCGCGGCCGATCCGTTCGACTTCACGGATGGCTTCATCGACCCGGTCGGTTTGCTCCAGCACCGCCGCGTGCCGTAGCCTGATCAGCGGGACGATCGGATCGTTGGTTCGGGCTGCTTCCTCCAGCAGAGCCAAAGCCGCGCTGAAATGCTTCGCGTTGGCCTGAATATCCGCCGCCATCAGCCGCGCCGTCGCGGAGTTCGGCTTCACGTCAAGCGCGAGACGGGCCATCACCATGGCGAATTCGCCGGTCTGTTGCGCTCGCAAAGCAGCGGCGAAGGTCGCGTAAGCCTCGGCCATCCCGTCGAGGGCATTGGCGACGGGCCGCGTGTTGACGCTCGCGATGAGGCCCGGCATCGCGATGTTCGCCTCGGGCACGCTCTCGGCCATGCGGTTGAGAATGCCCTCGGCCTTGGCGAGGCGGCCTGATCGTGCGTACCAACTGGCGAGGATCAGAGCGGTGCGCGGATTCTGATCGCCCATGTCGGACTCGGCCTGCTGATAATAGGCCTCCGCCTCCGCTGACCGCCCGGCGAGATCGGCGATCATTCCAGCGTGCAGCCCGACGATCGTTCGCACTCGGGTATTTTGCAGGTAAGGCCGCAACGTCGCCAGCGCCTGATCGGTATCGCCCGCGCCCTGGCTTGCCCATGCCAGCAGAAGCGGCTGCAGCAGTTGCATCACGCCGTCTTTCGGCACGGCGCGGAAGCGGGCGACGGCCTGGTCCCAGTCACCGGACTTCGCGGCGGCATTGGCGAGCAGCATCTGGGCCACCTGACTCGTGGGCAGGCGCCGGGCGAGCTGGACCGCTTCCGGCCGACCGGCGTTCACGCAGGCGATAAAGGTCTGAAGTAGCAATTCCTGATCGTCGGGACTGGCGGCGAGTGCTTTCAGCAGATCGCCGGACGCGACGTCGAAGTCACCATGATCCAACGCGAAACGCCCGGCGAGGAAGTCGCCGGCACTGCCGACGGTCGATGTCGTTTGATCGACACTCGCGCTCGGGTCAGCCGCGGCGCAGGCGGACAACAGACTGAGAGTGAGAAGAATCGCGCGAGGCGCGTCTCGGAATAATGGCATGACGTTAACCTATCATCGGCCCGCTCCGCCTGTCATGCGCTATGACGCGCCTATAGAGTGTTTAAGCGCGGCGTAATGCGAAGCATCCAGCGCGCTTTGGCGAGGGCATCGTCAGACGGCGAAAATCTCGTCGATGGTGCGCGTCAGACTGGCACGCCAGTCCGGCAGACGAATGCCAAAGACCGAATACAGACGAGTGCAGTCCAGCCGGGAATTAGCAGGCCGTCGGGCTGGGGTGGGATACTCGGCGGTTGTGATCGGAACCACCGAGGTCGGCACTTTGGCGCCGTGGCGCGAGGCTTCCTGGAATATCGCCGTGGCGAAGCCGTGCCATGTCGTCTCGCCCGATCCGGCGACGTGAAAGACGCCAGCCCGATCATCACTCCAGCCGGTTGCCTCGATCCGCGCCGCGATCGCCAGGATCGCGTCAGCCAGGTCGGCGGCCGCGGTTGGGCAGCCATGTTGGTCCGCGATCACGCGCAGGGTGTCACGCGTCCCGGCCAGCGACAGCATCGTGCGAACGAAATTACGGCCGGTCGCGGCGTACACCCAGGCCGTGCGAAGAATGATCGCCCGCGCGCCGGAGGCCCGCACCGCCGCCTCACCGGCAAGTTTGCTCGCACCATAGACGCTCCGCGGCGCGGTCGGGTCGGTCTCGACATAAGGCGACGGCTTTTCGCCGTCGTAGACATAATCCGTCGAGACATGGATCAGCGGGATGCCAGCACCGGCGCAGAGTCGAGCCAGTTCGGCCGGACCATCGCGATTGGCGTACAGGGCCGATGTCTCGTCCTGTTCCGCCGCGTCCACGGCGGTGTAGGCGGCGGCGTTGACGACCAACCATGGATCTGCCGCCTGAAACGCCGCGGCGATGGACGCGGGTTTGTTGAAGTCAAAATCCGGACGCCCGAAAAGTTGGATCCGTTGCGCGCCCTGGGCGGCAAGGGCCGTGGCCAATTGTCCCGATCCACCCGTGACCATGATTGGCCGGGTCACGATATCACTTCGGCGCGAGGCGGAAGGGAAAGCAAAGGCCGCGGCTCAGCCGATCCTGAATGCCACGACGGGGCGTGATCGTCAGAACCACGCGTCGCAGTCTTTCAGTTTTGGCAATAGCTGATCCTTGTTGGACAGGACGGCGTCAGCTTCCGTGATCGGCCAGGCGACGTCCAGATCGGGATCGTGCCAGATCACCCCGCGTTCCGCTTGCAGGTCCCAGGGGGCCGTCACCTTATAGATGACTTCGGTTTCCTCGGTTAGCGTGCAGTAGCCGTGCAGGAAACCGGTGGGAACCCACAGCTGGCACCAGTTCTCCGCGCTCAGCACGGTGCCAGCATGCCTTCCGTAGGTCGATGAAGCACGCCTCATGTCGACCGCGACATCCCAGATGGCGCCACGCACGACGCGAACCAACTTGCCTTGCGCGTTCGGTCCAATCTGACAATGGAGTCCGCGCACGACGCCTCTGGTATTCGAGACGGCATGGTTGTCCTGTACGAACGGACCTGGAATTCCGGCTTCGGTGTAACGGGCGGCGTTCCAGGTCTCAGAAAAAAATCCACGCGGATCCTGGAACCGTCGCGGCGTCAACAGAAGCACGTCGGGAATTGCCAGTGTTTCGACGTTCAATCGTGCTCTCCGTCCGCCAGTTCCATCAGCGCCCGGCCGAGGTCCGTTTTGCCAAGATCTCGTGCATGGCCACGCAATACATCGGCGGAGATATAACCCATCCTGTACGCGACTTCTTCCGGGCAACCAACCAGATTTCCGGTGCGAGACTGGATCGTTTGCACGAAGGTGGCCGCCTGCAACAGACTGTCCGGGGTTCCCGCGTCCAACCAGGCACAGCCGCGTGACAACCGCTCCACGCGAAGAGTTCCGGCCTCCAGGTAGGCCTTGTTCAGATCGGTGATTTCCAGTTCACCTCGGGCCGAGGGCCGGATGGTAGGTGCGATCTCCGACACGTGCCGGTCATAGAAATAAAGGCCGGTGACAGCCCAGTTGGAGGCGGGAACGGTGGGTTTTTCGACCAGATCGATGGCGAGGCCGGCTGAATCAAAGCTGACAACGCCATAGCGTTCCGGATCACGCACCTGGTAAGCGAAAACCGTCGCACCAGTCTCGCCTTTCGCGGCCTGTTGTAGCAGGCGCGACAAATGGTCGGCGTGGATGATGTTGTCGCCAAGGACCAGGGCACAGGACGATCCCGCGATCCAGTCGTTGGCGATCAGGAAGGCCTGCGCGATTCCCTCCGGTTTCGGTTGCACCGCATAGGCGAAGCGGACTCCAAATCTGCGCCCGTCGCCCAGAAGGCGCCTGAATTGTGGTAGGTCCTCGGGCGTCGAGATCACCATGATTTCCCTGATGCCGGCCAGCAACAGCGTCGACAGCGGGTAGTAAACCATCGGTTTGTCGTAGACCGGCAGCAATTGCTTCGAGGCGGCCAGGGTCATCGGATGCAGACGAGAGCCCGAGCCGCCAGCGAGCAAGATCCCTTTCATGCCGCCGTTCCCAGCCGATGACCGGCATAGCGGGAGGCACGTACCATCTCCCACCACGGTTGGTTCGCCAGATACCAGTCGATGGTGCGTCCAAGTCCGGTTTCGAAGTCGTGCGGCGCTTTCCAGCCAAGCGCCGCCTCGGTTCGCGACGGATCGATTTCGTAGCGGAAATCATGGCCAGGCCGGTCGGTAACGAAGCGGATCAGTCGCCGCCTTTGTCCGGCGGGATCGGGGAGGCGCTGGTCGAGACAGGCGCAAATCGCCTGCACGACCTCCAGATTCGACCTCGGTTGCCGGCCGCCGATCGCATAGGTCGCGCCGGGTTGCCCGGCCTCCAGCACCCGCACGAGAGCGGCCGCATGGTCATCGACGAATATCCAGTCCCGGATATTGGAACCGTCGCCGTAAACCGGCAGGTCCTTTCCCGCCAGAGCGTTCAGCGTCACCAACGGGATAAGTTTCTCCGGAAACTGCCAGGGACCATAATTGTTGCAGGTGTTGGAGACCATCGCCGGCAATCCATAGGTGTGATGCCAGGCGCGGACCAGATGGTCGGACGCCGCCTTGGTAGAAGAATAGGGACTGCGCGGGTCATATGCCGTGGTCTCGGTGAACGGTTGATCGTCGTGGTTCAGGGCGCCAAAAACTTCATCGGTGGAGACATGGTGGAAGCGGAACGCGGCCTTCCGGGCCGGGTCGAGGCCGGCATGATGCCGCCTCGCCGCTTCCAGCAAGGTGAAGGTGCCGACGACGTTGGTGCGAACAAAATCGGCGGGTCCGTCAATAGAGCGGTCGACATGACTCTCGGCGGCCAGGTGCATGACGGCGTCCGGGTCATGCGTCTCGAACGCCTGACGCATGGCAGCGGCATCGGCGATATCGGCACGGATCAACAGGTGGCGCTGATGGTGACGCGCTTCCTCCAGCGCTTCTTCCGACGCGGCGTAGGTCATCTTGTCGACATTGATCACCACGTGGCCAGTGTGGCGGATCAGGTGGCGAACGACGGCGGAGCCGATGAAGCCACAGCCACCCGTCAGTAAGAGCTTCATCTGTCCAACGCCTCCCAGGGACGGTCCAACCGGCCCAGTACGGCGGTCGCCTTAGCATCTTGGCATGAGAAAGCTCAACAAAACCTTACTGGTGGCCACAGATACCGCCGCGATGGCGGGAAGCAAACCGTCCCGGACGATCAGAAATAATGGCTGGCCCTCAGCAGAAGGCTCGCCTCGCCCGGCAGGCTGCCGTATTCCGAGCGCCGGCCGCCGTAGGTACCGCTCGCCAGCCCGCCGATCGTCCAGTCCCGCGACACATGATACTCCGCCGTGGCCTGCACGAGTCCGGATGCGTCCTGAAGGTTGACGATCGCCAGCGCGGTCAGATCCAGATCCTTCACGAATGCGTCCTGCCAGTCCCAGCGCAGGAAGGCCGAGTGGCGCGATATCGGCTCCTGCTGATCCTGTGCGTAGGAGCGCAAATACCACAAGGCCGCGTTGACCCCGGGAATGAAGCCGCGCGACACCGAGGTATTGAACCAGTTACTCCAGTCGCGCGAGGTGAAGCCAGCTTCGTGGAGATGGTATTCCAGATTGAACGTCATGTTGTTGCCGGTCGCGTAGGACGCGCCCACCGAGAGGTCGTTCCTGAACCGCGCCGCCGTGCTGTTTGGCAGCAACGTCGTGACCGCCGCCGGCAGAGTCCCGGTCATTTCGCCATAGCGGAACGCGTCGGCGATCAGGTCTGATCGGGTTCCGCCCGCCCATTCCAGATACGCCACGACGTCGCGGCCGATCTGGGTGGTGAGGTTGGTGCCGAACTCGGTGCGGTTTCCCGTGTGGAAATACAGCAGTTCCGGATTGAACTGCTCGGCGATGTTCAAACTGGTCTTCGCCAGAAATCGGTCCTCCGCATTGGTTCGGTCCAGACCCGGATCAAAACTGAGTTCGTCGCGGATGTTATAAATCGCCGATGGATTGGTGACTTTGGGCGCGTAGGCCACGGTGATCGAGCCGTGGCGCCAGAGAGTCTGACCGGTCAGCATCAATGTGCCCAAACGATCCTCACGCAGAACGGACGGATCGGCGGTCAGCGCCTCGACGACGGTGCGAGGGCGAAAAAAATCTGTCGGGTTGAAGCCCAGTGCGACACCGTTACGGATATTGACGCGGCCGAGTTCGAGCCAGGTGGCCTCGGTTGGCTGCCATTCGATGAACAGTTCGCGAAGGTCGTTGCGGACATTTTCATGTGTCGGAAAGGGAATGCTGTTGGACGAACGAAAATTCAATCTCCCGCTGTAGTTCAGCCGCCACTCCTCGCCCAGGCGCCATTCGTCGCGTGTGTCCAGGTACAGCCAGTTTTCCCAACTGGCCGGATCGGGGGGCGGAAAGGGAACCGCGAGACCCGAGCGGTTTCCAAGCAGCGTCAGCGCGTCACCAACATAATTCACGTCCTTCGATGATGACGAGGTTTGCTCCGGCGGCGACGGCGGTGGCAACTGGGCCGGAATGCGGTCCAGATCCGAATCATCACTCGCGGCGAGGGCCGGCGCGATACCCAGCAGTCCGGTCACCAGCGCGGTCGCGAGGTGTCGCGCGATGTCATGCATCACTCCGGCCGCAGCCTGGGGAGGTAGTCACGCTGATACCAGAAATCCGGAATGGCCTGGAATGTGGGATTGGTGAACTCCACAGTCGTCACCAACGAGGCGTCCACGGCATCGATGATCACGGCCCCACCGGGCCTGACCGCGCCTAAACGCTGCGTGAAGCCGCGATAATAGAGAATTTTCAACACCCGGCCGCTATCGGAATAAAATTTGGCTTTGATCGGCCAGAAGGTTCCGTGCTCTACCCAATACTCCGCTCGACTATAAACCGCGGTCGGCGTGGCGGCACGCAGATCAAGGTGCCAACAATTGCGCGTTTGATGCTCGGCATCGGTAATCGTTTCGTCACCGAGCGTGGTGCCAGTGTAATCAATGGCAAAATTGATCGTCAGCACATCGCCGATGGACGCCTGACCCACGAGTCTCTGCTGCGTGGAAATCCGCACGCTGGATTTCGCCGCCGGATCGTAGAACCACAGGTTTTGCCCATCCAGAAGGGCCATTTTTCCCGCGTCGCGCGGTGGTTCGACATAACGCACCAGGTTGCGGAACTGGCCAGTCGCCTTGTCTTCCTTGGAATAAACCGCCAGGATAGTTTGGTCCTTCGGCTTGCTTTGCACATACTCCGTCAGCACTGTCGTCGATCGAAACGGCTCGCCGGGATTTCTTACTTTGTCGGCGCCGGCGATGATATCGTGCGGGGTTTGCGCTCGCGCGCCTGCCGTGGCCAGCAACACTGCCACGATGGTCAGCAAAATATGGCGCATGGCGATCCTATACATGACGCAAAGCATCCACGATCCGGCTCTTCGCCGCCCGGTTCGCTGGCGGCAACGCGGCCAGGGTCGCCACCAGGACGAGGCCAAGCCATGTGCCAACCAGCAGGGCCGGGCGTGTCGGCCAGGCAAGCTGGAACGGTATCGCATCGGTATTTCCCGGCGGCGTCCACTGAAATCCGGCATGGTTGATCAGCGCGATGGCGATGAAGGCCATGACGACTCCGAGCGAGGCGCCGAAAGCACCGAGCATCGCGCCTTCCGCCAGAAACAAGCGCCGAACGCTGGCTCGCCGCACACCCATCGCGCGGATCGTACCGATTTCAGCGGTCCGTTCCAGCACATTCATCGTCATCGTGTTTACCACCGCGAACAGCACGATCATGACCATAATTAACGCCAGGAACAGGAAAATCAGGCTGAACAATCCGACCACCTGCACGAAGAATGGATTGAGTTCCTTGTAGTCCCGTACCTCAAGCGGAAGATGCCGCTCAGCGATCATGGCGAGCAGGCGGGCGCGAGCCACCGGGACATCGGCGGTATGATGCAATTGCAGAACGATGCCGGTCACCTTATGCTCGCTCCTGCCGTAGACAAGTTGCTGTGCCAGTGCCAACGGCATCGCGACGTAGTTGTCGTCCAGTTCCTTCACCGTCTGGGTGTCGATGCCGGCGACGTCGAGGCTTACGATATTCGGCGCACCATTGGCGGTCGCCGAGAGCAAGTCGATCCGAGGCGCCCCGTTCGTGGCCGGTTGGGAAGCCAGATCTTCCTTCGCGAGATCGGCCAGCGCGGGATCAAGCGGCGCGGCGGCGCCACTCACCTGGGGTTGGTGTTCGGGACTCGGACAGTTCGATACATGCAGCGGTTCGCACAAACCCAGCATCCGGGCCACGCCGCGGCCGATCACACCGCGCGATGCGTTGGGATCGCTCAGGCGGTCGTCGGGTACGTAGGGCCGGGCGGCACCGTGCTCGTCCCATTGGCGCATTCGCTCGAGATCCGCGCCAACGAGACCCACGCCGAAGAAGGTTTTCGACGCGCTGATGCCGCCGGAAAAATTGCCGGCGATGCCGACCACGGCCTGCGTTGGGGTCATCACATTGATCATACCTTTCAGGACCGTGTCATCCTGAAACGCTCGCATGACGGCCGCGTGATCGTCGATCCCGTAAGCCGCCGGATTGCCGGGGCCAAACAGAAAATAACCCTGCCGGTAGACGGCGAGGTGGCCGCCTCTCTGCACCAGACCGGTCTCCAACCCAGCGAAAATATAGGTCGTGAAAGCGCCAAACAGCAGCAACGCCAGCGCTCCCATGGCGACGAGCGACGCCGTCATGATAGAACGGCGGCGGTTGCGGGAGATGTTGCGTATCGCCAGACGGAACAGCATCACACCAGCATCCCATCGCGAATTGAAAATGTTTGATCGGCCTCGGCCATCAACCTCGGATCGTGCGTGCTGAAGATGAAGCTGGTGTGGAAACTCTCCTGCATTTGCCGCATCAGGGTGATGATCGCCGTGCCAGTGACACTATCCAGGTTCGCGGTCGGTTCATCCGCGAGGACCACGGCCGGTTCCTTGACCAGGGCACGCGCGATGGCGACGCGCTGCTTTTGCCCGCCGGACAATTCGTTTGGCCGTTGTTTGGCCTGTGTTTCCAGTCCGACCGCTTCCAGCATGGCCAGCGTTCGCCGTCGCCGTTCCGCTGGCGGCACATTCAATAACAGCAACGGATACTCGACATTTTCGAACGCCGACAGAACGGGTATCAAATTGAACGACTGAAAGACATAGCCGATGTTGCGTGCACGGAAGTCGGCCAGAGCGTTGTCGGACAGGCGCAATACGTTCTCGCCGCGAACCTCGATCTGGCCGCTGTCCGGCACGTCGATGCAGCCGATCATGTTGAGCAGCGTCGTCTTCCCGCTCCCGGATGGTCCCACGATCATGCTGAACACCCTGGGGTGAATCTCCAGGCTGATGTCGCGCACAGCCGGGATCGAGATCGATCCGGCGTGATAGACCCGGGCGACGTGATCGAGACGGACAACAGGAGCTGTGGCTTGTTCGCTCATCGGGTGCTATTCCCCCCTTGGTACCCAGGGGTACCGTCGCGACCGAATTACGGTACCAACGGGTACCGTGTCAAGGAGGTTTATGTCCCAGGCTGTCCCCTCGATGCGCCAACGAATTCTGGACGCGGCGTTCACGGCATTCATGCGGTTCGGCTATGGCGGCGCCAGCACTTCGCAAATTGCTCGCCTCGCTCAGGTGTCAAAGCGCGATCTGTACGCGCTTTTCGGCAGTAAACAGGCGATGTTGGCGGGCTGTGTCATCGAACGGGCGACCCGCATGCGTCATCAATTGACCCTGCCCGCGCCGTCGAACCGCGAAAGCCTGAATGAGACTTTGATCGCTTTCGGCACGGCGACATTGATCGAGATCAGCCGGCCGGAGGTATTGGCCACTTATCGTCTGGCGATCCTCGAAGCGGAAAGCGCGCCGGATATCGCCCTGTCGCTTGATCGGCATGGACGAGAGGAAAACGCCCAGGCGATCAATGAGTTAATGGCGGAGGCCGTGGCGCGAGGCTTGTTGCGGGGCGGCGAGGCGGAAAAGATGGCGGCGCTGTTCACGGGGATTCTGATGGGTGGCGGCTTTATGGTTCGATTGCTGATGCGCGTGGCCGAGCCTCCGACCGAGGCGGAAGCACGGCAGCGGGCCGAGGCGGCGGCGGACGGATTGTTCCGGGCATACGGCGGGAGCGGATGACGGCGGCCGGAGCAATGGTTCACGGTTGACGGGTGCGGTTGCTTACGGCTATTCCCCCCCGCCTTCCGAACCGATGGCGGCGTAGCTCAGCGGTAGAGCAGGGGAATCATAATCCCTTGGTCGGTGGTTCAAATCCGCCCGCCGCTACCATCTTTTCAATGGGTCAGCGGACATCCCCACCCCAGTTAGCCAATTCGCTCCGGGCATGTTAGCCACTTTTGTCCGTCGGATGCTTTGTGGGAGCGGCCGATTGGCGGGTCTCATCGGCCCAGTCGCGCCACTCGCTACTCACGGTGGCGGCGAATTTCTTAGCCCAGCCGGCGTCCATGATGGCGTCGGGCAGATACCAAGTAACCCTTGCGTCACTCCCGTCAGGTCGCAAGACCTGCGGCACGGATCCGGGAGTGACAATGATAAGGTTGTCCCCGATCATCGTCCACATGGAGCCGCCAGGTATCGCCGCCGGGGCGTAGAGCTGTCGCAGGCTCATGTCATAGGGGTCAATCTGATTACCCATTCCTCACCTCCTCATTGACCGGCTCGCTCAGCCGCCCAATCAGCCTCGCCGCCAGCAACCTTTGATCCGCGTCCGCCCGATACCCCGCCCGCACGCGCGGATCCTCGTGAGGCACCACCGCGTCGAGCTCCGCATCCGTCGCGCCCCGTTCGGTCGCCCAGGCCATGCCCCCCTGCGAACCCAATGAAACAACAGCCCCGTCAGCCCAGCCGCGGCGATCGCGGCCGCGAACTGATGATTGAAGTGATCGAGCTTCCACGGCATCCCGTCCCCCGCGTCAGCAGAGGCGCGACCCCCTCCATTTGTTGCGATACCGGTTGGAACTCGGCGGTCGGGATGTTGCGGCGCGTGTCCGCGTGGACCAGCGTCTCGATCGGGCGAGGACCCGCGGGCGGCCTGGGGGAACGAGCCATCGATGCGATCCTCGGCTGCTATGCGGCTTTGGAGCGGATCGCCGGCAAGGCGACCGTTTCCAGCACCGACAGGTCGTAACGCCCGGCCGCGCCATCGATATCGAACCCGACCACTTTGCCGTCGGCGTCCAGATCGACATTTAGCCCTGACGCGACCTCACGCGTTTCGACACCAGGCCCGGGGCGCAGTTCGATGTACATGCTGTCGGTTTCGGGATAGTAGGATATTTTCATTGGGTTCCCTCGCGGAAGCCGCGATCCAAGAAGGCGTTGTGTACGGTCTCGCCGTCGCTCAGTGTCACGACGCGAAGATAGCGCGGCAGGGCCTCGCCGGACAGATGGACGGGACCCCAGTGTCGAATACGGACGTCCGGCTGGACTTCCCGCCCCACCGGTTGCGCCAGCGTGCTTCGCACCATTCGATCTGGATATAGGGACGGCGCGGCAGCACCTGCCCCTCGAAATAACGGGTCGTCTTCATGCCATGGCAGGCGCGAGGCAGGCCCCATCGATCAGCTTCGCGAACGCGGCCTCGATCGCATAGACATCGATGAACTCGGCAAAAGCCCAGCGACCGTAGGTGCCGAGGTTGTTCGCTCCGGGCACCCAGAGCTTGTGCATCGTCTCGGCCTTGGACGAGGTCGCGCGATTGCTCAACGCGACCACCTGCCTGAAGCATCCGGCCGCTCTCTCGGTCGCCTATGACGCTGGCCTGCGCGTGGCTGAGGTCGCGGCGCTCCAGGCAGATCTGCTCACCCTGCTGCGCGAGTGGTGGAAAGTCGGGCACCAACAAGGCGTGATGCATCGCGACGGTTGGCTGTTCCCAGGACAGCACGCCATGAAGCCAATCAGCACTCGGCAACTCCATCGCGTCGTCGTCGAGGCGGCACAGGCCGCGGAGATCACCAGGCGGGTCGGACCGCACCCCGGCACAGTTTCGCCACCCATCTCCTCGAGGACGGCGTTGATATCCGCGTCATCCAGGTCTTGCTCGGGCACGCGAAGCGGGACAACACCGCCGTCTACACCAAGATCGCGACCGCACCCCATCCTGGACCGTCCACAGCCCTATCCGGATTTCCCGGCGAGAGTTTGGCTTCGGATGGTACCACGGCGAAGCCGTTGCCGAATTCACTGGCCCCCATCCCGTCGATGGCCGCATTAAAGTTGAGCAAGTTCGCTTGCCTGGAATGGCGTCGGCCTGACCAGCGATCCGGTTGAGCTTGGCTATCATCCCCGACCTTCCATCGCGATTCCAGCCTGTTCTGGCGGGTATCATCGACGTCATGTTGGGAACAGGCCCTTCGGGTGCAGGCGTTTGTTCCCGGGGACCAACGGCGGATCCATCGCCGTGGTCACGATGCGGCGTGGGGGGGCGGACCATCGAGACACGCCGGGCAACTGGCAGAGGAGGACCCGAAAAGTGCCCGCATCATATACACTCGCGGCAAAATTCGACGACTGCGCGCGTGAGCCGATCCATATTCCCGGCAGCATCCAACCGCACGGCATGTTGTTCGCGGTCACTCGGAACGGCTTACGACTGGCGGCGGTCAGCGAGAATATCGCGGTCACGTTGCGGTCGACGCCAAAACACCTGGTCGGCGGGACGATCGATCAGATCCTGGACAGTCCCAGCGCCGAATGCCTCGAGACATTGCTCCATGCCGGGTCGCTCACTGATGTGATCGAGGTAAAGCTTCGGCAACCAGCACCGCCCGCGGAATGGGAGGCATTGGCGCATAGATGGGGTGGACTCATCCTCGTTGAGTTGGAGCCTCGTCTCCGCGACACCGGCAACGCGTTGCTGTTCGGTCAGGTCCGCGGCGGCATCGAGCAAATTCGCAAGAGTACCGGCGTTGTCGACGCCTGCGTCGCGCTGGCGAAGGGTACCAGGGTGCTCACGGGTCACGAGCGCGTGATGATCTATCGCTTCGATCCGTACTGGAACGGCGAGGTGGTGGCGGAAGACAAGATCGACGACGCGCATTCATATCTCGGTCACAGTTTCCCTGCCTCCGACATCCCGGCCCAGGCGCGTGCGCTCTATACGCGCAACATGCTTCGGCTGATCCCGGACGCGCGTTACGCGCCGTGCCGCATCGTCCCCGACACAGATCCAACGACCGGGGCGCCGATCGACCTGAGCGACGCCGCCTTGCGTGGCGTCTCCCCGATCCATTGCGAATACCTTGCCAACATGGGCGTCATCGGCTCGATGTCGGTATCGATCATTCGGCAGGGTGCGCTCTGGGCTTTGGTGGCGTGTCATCATTCCACGCCCCGGTTCGTTTCGCGTGACGTTCGACGAGGTTGCGAACTACTGACCCAGGCCATGGCCTGGCATCTCGACACCAGCGAGCGGACCGTCTCCGCCCGCGCGATCGAGGCTGTGCGGACCTTGGACACGGAGATCGTGGCGGGCGCCACAAGTGAGGGCGACTGCCGGGATCTCCTCCGGAACATTGCTCCCACGCTCATGGAGCTGGCGGGGGCGCGGGGTCTGGCGCTGTGTTGTCCAGCCGATACCTGGACCTCTGGCGTTACACCGGTCGCGGCACGGATCCGTGATATCGTGAACTGGCTTTCGGCCGGCGGCGAGACGGCGCTGTTTACCGACCACCTCACCGGGTTATTTCCCTCGGCGGTTGACGATACCCCGGTGGCCAGCGGCATCGCCGCGACAAGGTTGACGACCGGCTGGCTGTTGTGGTTCCGCCCGGAGTGGCCGCGTTCGATCCAATGGGCCGGCGATCCGGCAAGGCCACTCACCGTTGCCGAGGACACGGCCCGGATCAATCCGCGTAAGTCGTTCGCGACATGGATTGAGCAAGTGCGGGGGCAAAGCCACCCGTGGGAGCCATCGGAACGGGCCGTGGTGACCGAGGCAGGACACCTCGTCACACGGCTCATGTACCAGGACCAGGTAATCCTCGCGCTCGCAGAGGAGCGTCGAACAACCCAGGTACTGGGCGAGTGGGTTGACGAATTCGATCGCCTCGCCGCCGAACTGCGGCTTGAAATCGAGCAACGCACGGCGGCTCAGGCGGCACTGCAACGCCACCGCGACGATCTGGAGCGCGAGGTCGCCGAACGCACCGCCGCGGTGGTCGGCAGCGAAGCGCGCCTGGCCGACGTGATCGAAACCCTTCCCAGCGCCCTTATTCTCTTCGACGCCGAAGATCGCCTTGTGGCCTGCAACGCCGCCTATCGCGCGCTCGCCTCGATAGACGCGCACCACTTCAAACCGGGAACCAGCTACCAGGAACTGAGCCGCATCGCTCTCGAGAGCGGCGTCGTAACGATGGAAGGCGTCGCGGCCGAGCGATGGCTGCGAGAACGAGCGATTGAGCGTCGTGCTGTCGGCGATCTGGCTGTCCGTACCGAATATCGCCGCGACGATGGGACATGGTTCGAAATGTATGAACGCCGGACCCGGGAAGGCGGCACGGTCACCTTGCGGATCGACGTGACGCAAGCCCATCGGCACGAGGCGATGTTGGCCGAGCACGGAAAACTGGCGGCCTTGGGACAGCTCGCCAGCGGCGTGGCGCACGAGATCAACAATCTGTTGCAGCCCGCGCTCATCTTTCCGGAACTGGTGCGCGAACGTCTGCCCCCACAGGATGTGGAGTTCCACGAGTATCTCGAGGTTGTGCTGGAGAGCGTTCGCAAGGCGCGCGAGGTCGTTCGCAATGTCCTGCTGTTCGCGCGCGGGCAGGACGCGAAGCTGGTGACGGTCGATCTCGCGGTCGAAATTGATGCCGCGATGCAATTTATCCAGGGCCTGTTGCCGCCGAACATCTCGCTGCATCAGCAAACCCGGCGCCTGGGAACGTTGGCCGGCGTCAACAAAACCCAGTTGACGCAGGTACTGACCAACCTCGTGCTGAATGCCGTGCATGCCACCGGTGGGCACGGCTCGATCGAGATCGCGTTGGACCGGGCACGTTTATCGTCCGGCGAGGCGGAGGCGCTGCAACTCGAACCGGATGCCGCCTATCTGGCACTGACGGTGGCCGACAACGGGACTGGTATGGATGCATCGACCTTGGCCCGCATCTTCGAGCCGTTTTTCACCACCAAGCCACTGGGCGAGGGCACTGGACTGGGCCTGTCGGTCGTTTTCGGCATTCTGCGCGGTTGGAATGGCGCCGTCGCGGTCAGCAGCGAACTCGGCCGCGGCACCACATTCACGCTCTACATTCCAATCGTGGAACCGTCGCGGCCAACCGAGGATACCACGCGGAACGCGGGCTGAGCCGCTGGCATCGTTTCCGGCGCGCGGTATCACATGTGCCGATGGAGCCGCCGAGAGCGACCCGGCCGGGATCATTTCGAACTCGATGCGATCACCTCGCGCCCCCGCGGGCAATTACACCAGCGAATTTGACGGATGACTCTCGCATACGCGTCATGGTCCGGCTTCTCCGGGCCACCATCGCGGCACTGGGCCGGAGCAGCGGCCCTGACAAGCCGGGCCATGACGCGTGAGAAAGTGAGCCGTACGTCAATTGTCACGCTCGGCGGTATTAGCCCTTTCTTAGTCAATCAGTGCTCTGATGCCTCCTGTGCCACGCAAGCCCCACACGCCCCCGCCGGACCGGTCATCCCGCGGGCCAGCCAGCCAGATCGCCGTCAGGCCGATCCGGCCCGTCATTTCTGCCCGTTCCAGCTTTTCGGGGCAGTTCCGGTGACCCCGCCACGCCGCCCGAAGGCCAAATCATGAAGCCGATTCTGATCATCGACGACTCCCCGATCATGCTGATGAGCATCAGTCGCATCCTGCAAAAAGATGGCTTCACGGTGGAAAGTTGCGCCAATGGGCAGATCGCCATCGACAAGATAAAGGGCGGCTTCAGTCCGGCGATCATCCTCACCGACCTCAACATGCCGGTGCTTGACGGCTTCGGCTTCATCAAACAGGCGCGGCAGCTTGCCGCCACGCGGTTCACGCCGATCGTGATCCTGACGACCGAGTCCGCCACGCAAAAGAGGGATACCGCGCGCGCGGCCGGGGCCACGGGCTGGCTTACCAAGCCGGCGGCGCCGCATGACCTGCTCGCCACCTTGAAGCAGTTGCTTCCGGCTTCCGTGACCTAAGCCATGCAAGCACAACCCAGAGTCTTCGCGTTGCTCGCCGCGCAGGTGGCATTGGTGCGCGATCGAATAGAGAGTGACGCGACCGCACACGTTGGTCTTCTTTGCCAGGCCGCCGACACGGTGGCGCGGTTCGCCGCGCTGCTAGACAGGTTCGCGCGGCATGCGGGCGCGCTGCCTCCCGAACTGGACGCGGCCCGCGTTTCGGCGGAAGCGGCCGAGACGGAACTGACCCGGGCGCTCGATGAGCTTGCGTTCATGCAGGCCCAGAGGACGGATCTATCGCGTCAGATGGCGGATGGCGTCGTTCGGGCGCTACGTGGCCTCGAGGCTGGGGGCGCGTCGTTTTCGTCCGAGCAGATCGCCGCCTTTTTCGTCAGCCAGGAGCAGCACACCGTGCACGCGGCGGCGCTGGGGGAAGGCGGCAAAGCATGCGACGCGTGAGCCTGACTGGTCAGTTCGATCGCCTTCGACACGGTACGATTTGGTTGGCGATGGCTGGATGTTTCGTTTGTGGCGCGGCCTTGGTACTCCTGCCGGCGACGCCCTGGCTGTCCGACGGGCTCGGAGCGGCGCTGCTTGCGCTATCGTTGCTGCCGCTGATCGGCGCCTCCGGCAAGGCCGCGGAGCCGGCCGGCGGCACCGGCGTCATTCCGTCGATCCCTTCTGGTTCACCCGCTTCCGCGCCGGCCGATCCGCCGCCTCTGGCCGAGCCTTCCGCGGGCACGGAACGAGACTTCGCGACGGCGATGGGCATGTTTGGCGGCGAGATCGTCGAGCAGGTCGAGACGTCCGTGCAGGCGGTGATCGCGGAGAACCACCAGATGCGCGAGATGGCGCAGGAAATGGCAACCGCATCAACTCAGGCGCGGGAACAATTCGAGGTGTCGATCGCGCGTTCGGCCGAAGCCGAGACCGGCATCGAGCAGCTCCAGGTGTTCGGCACCCAACTCGCCACGTCGATCGAACACATCGCTGGCGACGTTCGCAATTCGATCGCGACCGTCCGGATCGCGGTCGAGCAGGCCACGGAAACCCAGCGAAGCGTCGAGACGATGGCGACGCTGTCGCGGGGAATGTCGGAGGTTCTCGGACTGATCAGCGGAATTTCGAAGCAGACCCGGCTGCTGGCACTGAACGCGGCGATCGAGGCGGCCCGTGCCGGGGACGCGGGTCGTGGGTTTGCCGTGGTCGCGAGCGAAGTGAAACAGCTCGCGCATCAGACCGGGGACGCCACGTCGCTGATCGAAGATAAACTGAAACAAATGACCGGCACCGCCGAGGCCAGTGCCGCGGTCCTGAAGGTGCTGCTCTCGACCGTCGCGGCGATGGATGCGGTCAGTGGCTCGATCGGTCAGGCGATCGCGCAACAGGATACCCTCACAGGCCAGGTGATGGACGGCCTGCGGGGGATGCGGGGTTCGGTGTCCGATGTTGCGCGCGAGATCCGGGAAGCCGCCCAGATCGCGGCCAACAGCGGCATGCTGTCGGAGATTGTGCTGGAGACCGCGAATTCCGTCGATGGTCTGGTGTGCGGGATGCGCGAGAAGTTGCAGTCGGTCGGCTCGGGTATGCTGACCCTGAAGGCCCAGGCATGAACCGTGCAGCGCTACCGGACGTGACGGCCGGTCCGCCCAAGGGGACCGGTCCCGGGTCTGGCCCCGGAGAGGGCTGTAGCGCCGGAACGGCTGGTATCGGGTCATGGTTTGCCATGGTTGATGCGACACAGCCGGAGCACACGAGCCGGTCGCGGTTCAAGCAGACGTTGCAATTGTCGGGCATCGCGCTGTTTGAGTACCAGCCTGATTGGGCACGCGACGCCGATGGGCTGCGTGGCGAATTCCGCTGGTGTGGAGCACGGTTCGGCATCGACGGAATTGCCGGTGCGGCCGGGCTCATGAAACTGTTGCCGGCGGTGATCGCGCCGGATCGCGAGATCTTGCTGCATGTCCTTGGGTTTGATCGGTCGCGGGACAACGCGCGCCGCGGCGAGTTTCGCGTCAGCCAGGCGGACGGAAACGTGATCGACGTGGTTTGCGACGCGCGGATCGAATTCGACGCCGGTGGCCGGGTCAGCGCTGTTTCCGGTGTGCTCAAGGATGTTACCGAGCGCCGCCGTATCCTCGGTGGCATGGCGCACGAGATGAACAACCTGTTGCAGCCGGTGGCGCTGCTTGGTCGCGACATCCTCGACCGGAACCTGGTGGCCGCCGAGGGCGCGTCGCAACTGGAGATCGTGCTGGAGGCTTGTCGTAAGGCGGGACGTATCGTCGGCGACGTGCTCGCCATTTCGCACCGCGCGCGCCGGCGCGGGATGGTCATGAACGCGCGGCGGCTACTCGACGAGTGTTTGCATCTTGTCCGCGTGTCCCTACCAAAAGACGTGTCGGTTGCGCTCCGCGCGCCGGAGGACGCGCTGAACATCTTCGTGGACCGCATCGCCTTCACCACGGTGCTGTTGAGCCTCGCCGCCAACGCCGCCGCCGCGATGGACAACCGGGGCGAACTCGTGATCGCGCTCGATGCGATGCAGCGGTCAATCGGTGCCCGTTTCCTGCGGCTACGCGTCATTGATTCCGGGTGTGGAATGGATCAGGCCACTCTGGCCCGCGCGTTCGAGCCGTTCTTCACCACCAGACCGGTCGGGCTGGGCCCTGGGCTCGGGCTTTCCGTCGCGCAGGCGCTGGTTACCGAAATGTGCGGCACCATCGCGATCGACAGCGCACCCGGCGCGGGAACCACCGTGACCGTCATCGTCCCGGTCCATGAAGGAGATCCCGCAAATGGCATCGATCCTGTTGATTGACGACGTTTCAGCCGTGCTGATCAGTATGCGGATCGTGCTACAGGGGGCCGGACATCAGGTGACCGCGGTCAAGGGCGGCGCCGAAGGCCTCACGTTGCTGCGCGATCGGCAATTCGACCTGGCGATCACCGACATCTGGATGCCGGGATCGAGCGGCACCACCGTGATCGGCGAAGGGCGAAAACTTCGGCCAGGAACTCGCTTTATCGCCATAACCGGGGGCGATCCGAACGGTCCCGCGAAAGGCGTGCCGGATCCGGATGGCGATTTCGGCGCGGACCGCCTGCTGCTGAAACCGTTCGAGAAGAGCGAACTGCTGGCGGCCGTCGCGGAGGCGCTGGAGGGATACTGAAACGTGCCGGCACCCGACCGGGCCCATTGGCGCTAAATCAGGCCGATCTTGGGCGGGCGCCCGCAAAATACCCGTCATGGCCCGGGTCGTCCGGGGGACCTGTCGCGGCACCGTGCCGCTTTAGGTGGCCCGGACGAGCCGGGCCATGACGTTAAAGGGACCGAGCCGGGCCATGACGTTAAAGGGACCGTGCCCCCTCATCGGCCTTAAGTCAGCGCTTATGCGACCGGTCCGATCGTTTCACCCAGTCCCCCGCGGGAACCGCGTCACCGGTCCGCATGAGTGCCTGAAGCAACGAAACGCTGCCCAATGCAGCGATGCTTTCCGCGACCGCGTTCAGCTGTCCTCCCTTTCGCCGGTGAGCAACGGACCCACCCAGCGAACGAGATAAGGATCCGTGGGGGGCAAGACCAGCATGGGACGGGCCGTCAGCAGCAGTTGCAGCAGCGCCGTATGGAGGAAGGTGCAGGCTGCCAGATCGACCTGTAGCGTCTCGCCGCTCTTGAGGAATTCACATAACGGCAATGCCTCCTCGACGGTGCAAACGTCCTCAAATCGAGCCCTCGCCGCCGTGAAAATCACGGGCATCACAGCAACTCCTTCAGATTTAGCACCAGCAGCACCCGTCCGTCGCCCAACAGAGCCGATCCCGAGTAACCACGCATGCCGGTCAGCATTCCCTCGAGTGGCTTGAGGACCACGTCGACACCCTCGCGGAGCCGATCCACCACCAGGCCGACGATTCGGCCGCTGATGCGCGCGACCAGTACGGCCTCTTCTTCCACCGCTTCCGTCAGGCGTCGCAGTCCAAGCAGGTCGTGCAACCGAATCAACGGCACGATGGCATCCCGCAATACGAAGGCCTCGGAACGCTTGATCCTGCGAATGCGGTTGCGTGGCACACGCACTGTTTCGGCCACGCCGTCCATCGGCACGCCGAACAGAGCATCGCCGACCTCGATCATCATCACCCTGGCGACGGCCATACTGAGCGGCAGGGACAGGCGCACCAGGGTTCCCTCGCCCTTGCGGGACGACAGCGTCACCGTGCCGTTGATCTTCTCGACGGCGCTGCGGACCACATCGGTGCCGACACCGCGCCCCGACAGATCGGTAATCGCCTCGGTTGTGGAAAAGCCCGGCAGGAAGATCAGGTTGATGGCCTCCTGATCCGACAACGCATCGGCTTTTTCCTCGGTGATCATCCCCTTCTCGAAAGCCTTCAGGCGGATCGCGTCGGGGTCGATGCCTTTGCCATCGTCGGATACCTCGATGATGACCTGGTCGCCCTCCTGAAACGCCTTGAGTTGGATCATCGCCGCTTCCGGCTTGCCGGCGGCCAACCGTTGCTCTGGCGATTCGACGCCGTGGTCGATCGCGTTGCGAACCAAATGGATGAGCGGATCGCCCAGGGATTCGATGATGGTCTTGTCGGCGGCGGTGTCCTCGCCGACGATCCTGAGTTCGATGTGCTTGTCAAGCTTGCGCGAGAGATCCCGGACCAGCCTCGGGAAGCGTTCGAACACCTCCGAAACCGGTAGCATTCGCACAGCCATGATCGCGCGCTGCATCTCCTGGGCCAGACGGTCGATGATCGCGTACTGGTCCTTGATTTCACGTCCCATCTCACGCGAGCCGTAGACATTCTCGGCCCGCTTCGCCAGGAACGGCAGACTGTTTTTCGATACCACCAGTTCCGCGATCAGGTTCATCAGCGCATCGACTTTGGCCTGATCCACCTTGAGCACGTGTGCGACCTGGGTCGCGTCTCCCGTCGTTGGCGGGCCGGCATCCGTCGCCGTGGCGGTCGCCAGGAGTGGCGGCGCGGAGGCCGGAGCGTCGGCGGTGCCTTCGACAGCGCGCTCCACCCGCGTCCTCAGTCCGGTTATCAGTGCCTGTAGCGTCTGAGGCATCCCGCCGGCCGCTGCCGCGGTCGCGGCGGCCAGTTCATCATCGCGGACCGACCAGCCGAGACTCGACAGTAGACTCCCGATTGTGGCCTCCACCGCCGCCATACGGCGCTGGAGCACCTCGGGGTCGCCCGGCATCGCGACAATGCGCATCTGTTCGGCCAAAATGCGGGCCGCCATCGGCGCGCCTGTGGCGGCCGCTGGCGACGCAAGAGGTTCAGCCTCTGGCGAGAACACGTTCGGTTGTTTGGCTTCACCGCCAGGAGCAGAGTTAACCTCAGCGATGGCGGTGATCATCCCCGAAGCCCAGGCCGTATTGGGCAGCGGAGCGGCCAGGATCGCATCAAGCCAGCGCAACGCCGACGCAACCCAGAGATGCCCATCGGTATGTGCGAGCTGCCCCGCGACGGCAATTCGCAAGCCTGAAAAGTCCCTGGCTTCCAGGCCTCGTCTGGCATCCTCGGCGAGGTGCGGCGGCACCGATCCGTTCACGAAATCCCCAACCGGCAGGATCAGCGCCTCGGGCGGCACGGCGACGATGACCACCTGGTCGATGACATAGCGGAACAGATGCTCAACCTCGGCGCGCGATTGGGCCACCAGGGCGCGAAACGCGAGAGCACTGCGGAACGGATCCGTCTCGGCCAGCGGCACCAGCGGCTCGCGGCGAAAGATCTGCAACGACCTGAGACCGTGAAGTTGCGGAAACAGATTGAACGGGTCTTCGCCGCGATAGAAGCATCCCTCATCCGGCACGTAGGAAACCGCGAGCAAGGGCGGCCCGCCAGCGAGGGTCTCGGCGAATGCCGTCAGACGGTCTGACTCGGGGAGTTCCGCCAACCATTCCGCTCGCGATGCCGGTGGGGCGAGCCCGTCAGCGGTCGCGATGTCCGCGGCGATCGGCAGGAAGGCTCGCAGGCGCCTGGACAGTTCCACCGATACCCTATCGGCGTCCGCGGGCAGCACCCCGTGCCGTTGCAGTTCGTCGACCCACGCGGACACCCGGTCGAGGGCATCGAGCATCGCATCGACCATCTCCGGGTCCAGCGCGAGTACGCCCGAGCGGACCGCGCCAAGCAAATCCTCGCCGGCATGCAACAATCGGGTGAGGCCCGGCACGTCGAACAATCCGGAGCCGCCTTTCAACGTGTGAACCGAGCGGAACACCTCATTGACCAGCTCTTCGTTCGACGGATCGCGTTCGAGCTTCAGCAGACCGGCGGCGGCGATTTCCAGATGTTCCCGCGCTTCCGGAATGAAGCGCTCCATCAAGGTCGTCACAGGAGCGCGGTCCCGGTCAGCAGCCGCGCCATTTCCTCGAGGTCCTTCGGGCGGACCGGCTTGGTCAGGTAGAAGTTGGCTCCGGCGTCATAGGCCTTCAGGGCATCCTGCTCCTTGTCCTCGGTGCTGATGGTGATCACCGGTGTGCGCCACAGGGTCTCGTCTTCGCGAACCGTCCGGATGACCTGGTAGCCGTCCATCTTTGGCATGTTGATATCCACGATCAGCAGATCGAATGATCCGGTCATGGCTCGTTCGACGCCTTCCAGGCCGTTGACCGCTTCCTCGACGTCGAAGCCGGCTCGCTCAAGGACATCGCGGTAGAACATGCGCATCGTGATGCCGTCCTCGACCACGAGCACGCGCGCCTTGCGTTTGGGCAGTGCGACGATATCCATCATTGAGGTGGCTTCTGGTAAATGATTGAGTCGGCGAACTTTCGAGGCCGGAACAACGACGATATCCGGCTCATGCTTTCCGAGTGGCCGAGGCAGATGTAGCCGCCGGGCGACAGGCAGTCGTACATCGCCTCGACGGTTTCGCGCCGCGACTGGTCGTCGAAATAGATCAGCATGTTGCGGCAAAAGATGACGTCAACGCCGCGGAACATACGCATGAAGTGGGGATCGACGACATTGCCCTGGGAGAAATCAATGGAATTGCGGATATCGTGGGAAATCCGGTATTGATCATCCTTTTGTCTGGTGAAATACCGCCTGATCAGGTCCGGCGAAAGCCGCTGCAAGGATCGCTCGGCGTACACGCCCGCGGTGGCGGCGGCCAGGATCGCGGAGTCGATATCGGA